>Ga0123355_10003797_pt1 | contig 21845 bp, 6 predicted proteins | sample TergutEmb28metaG_3_FD_89872 | JGI IMG/M metagenome (GOLD analysis project Ga0123355, IMG submission 89872) | Embiratermes neotenicus P1 segment gut microbial communities from Petit-Saut dam, French Guiana - Emb289 P1 | ecosystem: Host-associated > Arthropoda: Insects > Digestive system > Gut ... | reverse complement strand
TCTCATTAGTATTAGGCGCCCAAACGGCATACAGTCTCAAAGTATAGCCGTGAGTAGCTCTCAGCGTTGTTGCAACCTCATTATTAGCGTACACGAGCGCACCGCCGGGACTTGTCGCCCAGCCTGTAAACTGCCAGCCGGTTCTCACAAAGCCGTTAGTTGTAAGCGTAGAAGCCGTGTCAAAAGTATGAGTGCTGTTACCCATAGTACCCGTAGCATCGGGGTGGTTAGCGTTATAAACTACAGTAAAGGTATTAGGAATCCATCTCGCGTACAGCTGTAGGGTTGTGCCGTGAGCTATTGCCTGCAAGGTCATTGCGGCTCCGCCGGCGTGTACCAACGGACCGCCGGGGCTTGTCGCCCAGCCGTCAAAGCGCCAGCCGTTAAGCGTAAAGACAACAGGGTCTAAGGAGGATACCGTGTCAAAGGTGTGAGTGCTGTTACTCATATTGCCTGCGACATCGGCGCTTGACCCGTTAAGTCCGGTGGGTCTATTAGGATTATACTGTACTTGGAAAGTATTAGGCGCCCACACCGCGTAAAGGCGTAAATAGGAAGTCGGGTCATTAGGTCCGGCTCCCTGTCTCAGCGTTGTGGCTGAGATATTGTTGCCGTATACGACCGCGCCGCCGGGGCTTGTCGCCCAACCTGTAAAATGCCAGCCCGTAAGCGTAAAGGTATTCGGTCTGAGGTTAGAAGCCGTGTCAAATGTGTGAACACTATTAAGCATAGAGCCCGAAACCGTGCCGCTTGGTCCCGAAGCAGGCTGATTACCGTTATAGACCACGGTAAAGGTATTCGCCTGCCATACCGCAAATAAAGTGACCGTGCCGCCGTTGACGCTTGTTAAATTACTTACTGACGCGCCGTCAAGATGTACTACCGGTCCGCCGGCAGACAGCGCCCAGCCCATAAAGGTCCAGCCGGTCAGCGCAAAATTATTAGAAGGTAAATTTGCCGCCGTATCCCATGTCTGATTGCTGTTAGGCATTGTTCCCGCAGGAATATCGCTCGCGCCGTTAGGTCCTGTCGGTCTGTTAGAATCAAATACTATTTGATAGGTATTAGCTGTCCATCTTGCATAAAACACGCGGTTGCCTAACGAGCCTTGGGCTATATCGTCAACCCTCGTGCCCCAGTTGCCGCTTACCGTTCCGTCTAAAGTATACCAGCCTTCAAATTGCCAACCTGTACGCGCAGTTGGCGCAGTTAAGCTGAATGTCGGCGTCAATATTGTAAAGTGGTCACGGTTGGTATGCGAGGTTCCGTGCAAATTGCGGAATGTCAGACTAAATTCTATAGGATTCCATACAGCCGTAAAGTCGGTATCCGCGGTAATCAAAAGCGGGTCGCCAGGCTGCATAATAGTAACGCCGTCCGGCAATCTCCAACCGCCGAAGTTAAAGCCGTCTCTTGTCGTACTTCCAATCCCAAGCAATATATGATTGGTACCGCTCAATACCGAGGCGTTCAATAATTGCGTGCCGTCATAATTATAATACCCGATTGCGCGCATAACTCCTATCCTTGCAGTCAAATGCACAATCGTATCCCTATGCATAAGGAGCGCATCTCCCGGCTGATAGAAAGGACCCGAACCTATTCCGCCCGGCGTTCTGTCCCAACCGAAAAAGGTCTCATTAGCCGCCGTTGCAGGCTCGGCAAGCGGCAAAATCATTTCCAAATAGCCGTCCTCATCGGGAGGAGTCAAGCTATAACCGAATAGTGTAGTTGTTCCTGCTATTTGCGGCACTCCCGCTAAAGCATGGGAGAAGGTAATCGTAGCGATTTGTAATATTTGTACGCGGTTAGTAGTAGATGTCGCAGGGTGCCAACCGACAAAGGATGTAGCGAAAATTCTTGGGTAATTAGCCACATGGTTAGCCTCAGTAGCAAGCCACTGAGGGATAAGATTATTGCTTACATTCTCGACACCAACATAACCAATCGTAACAGCAATATTTAAGTGAGCGATTCCTCCGATTACTCTGCCTCTTCTGGAGGGCTGTGTCGTAACAGGGGTAGAAATCACCATATGCATATTGATTTCAAGGTTATCAAGATCGATAGCCGTGCGATTATGCATAGGTATATTCGCCGTAGCCGCCGCGCCGACAAGTCTGCCGATAGCACCGCCTATATACGCGTGAGATGCGGCACCCGTCGTTGAGGTCGCCGCCGCCGTGCCGTTAAAGCTACTGTCGGTGATATTAATAGTATCGCCGTTGTGCGTAGCGGCGGCAGCAGAAACCGGAGCAATTAGCTGTCCGACAAAGCCTCCAACTGTCGGCCATTGGCTATTTGCACCAACTCCAACAACAGAGCTAAGATTACCCACAACGTGGGCATCCTCAATATAAATGGTATTATTACGGACATTTGCATCCGTTGAGGAAATATTTCCGATAATTCCGCCCGTACGCAAAAAGCCCATTACTACGGGAAGTCCAGGATTGCGTACTGAAACATCTGAAATATTGATTGTATTATGTTGGACAACATTGGTAGCGTGGGTAAGCGTTCCGCCCGTTTGAGCTGTAGTACCACCCGCACCGATTAGACCGATTATTCCGCCGGCGCCTGACTCGGCAATATTATTCCAAGTAGTGGTATTAGTAATACCGCCAGTAATATGCGTATCGGTGATATTGATTATAGAACTACCGGTATTAGCAAAGCCTATAATTCCGCCTACACCATTATGACGAAGCGAATCGGCTTGCGTATTACCGGCAAGCGTGCCCGTTCCGCCCGTTATATTGCCATTAATCTCTATATCATCGATGGTCAGATTGACAGAATTAGCTCCCATAAAGCCGATTACGCCGCCTGCATCACCAAATGTTGCCGTTCTTGCGGCAGGGGTTGTTTGTACCGTAACAATTACACCCGTAGTTGAAATATTACCATTAAAAACTACATCGCTTATATTAACCGTCGAGCCTGTGGTAATGCCGATAGGAATAACACCTATCACGCCGCCCACATGATGTGCCGCCGATATGTTGCCGCGCGTCGTGCCAGCTCCGTCGATACGGATACCGCTAGGAGGAGCGTCGGGAGCCAAAGACTGAGGATTGCTTGCCCGCCCGATGTTAATATTCATAAGCCCGGCTCCGCCTACACTTCCAATAATTCCGCCCGAAACACCGATAGAACTTACCGTACCCCTTCTGCAAATATTATTGATTGTGATGTTTTTTGGAGAATTGCCGTCGAGATGACCGATAAGTCCGCCAGTGCCGACACTGCTCGCTACCGTAGTGCTGACATTACCGTGTGATAGAATATTGTTGATATTTAAAGTTATGCCTGCTGCTGTGTTAGATGAGTTAATACGACCGAACAAGCCTCCGCTAGATGCGATAGCGGCCGCGGCAATATTACCCCTTATCGCCGTATTAGTAATGGTAAATGTTATGGCATTTGCTCCTGCCATCGCTTGAGGAACAATCCCCGCCGCAGCTCCTGCGGTAGATATTATATTGCCAATAACCTCAAAATTATTGACCGTAACCTCCATAGGAAGAGTTGTGCCTGTAGCAATATGTCCTATTGCCCCTGCTGCCATACGAGCCGTACTGATAGCATTTCCGTCGCCTATACCTCTTACGAGTACATTGTTTATATTAACCGAACTTACAGTCCTTCCGGCGACGGTAACGGTATTGTCCCAATAGCCGATAACGCCCGCCGCGCCGGAATTGTTAGCTACCGTCGTATTGCTTACCACGCCGCTTAATACATCGGCATTTCTAACAACAATGCTAGAGCCGCCGCCCGCAACATAATGCCCTATGATACCGCCTACACCGCTTATAACATTGGTCGCGGCGGTGCCGCCATGTACTCTTCCGGTAATAACAACATTTTCGATAATCAAATCAATGCCGTTACCGCCCAATCTTCCGATTATTCCTCCCGCATCCCCTACGCTGTGAGCACCCGTAGTCTCAACCACACCACCGATGACAACATCGTCGATTCTGATTATTGAGCCGACTGTCGGACTATCAATCGTACCGACTATACCGCCGATATGAGCTCTGCCTGTAATATTGCCGTTTATGCGGATACCGCTAGGAGGCGCATTCGGAGCATTGGAAGGCGCATTAGAATCTTGACCTACCTCTAATGTAAGAGCACCGGTACCGCCTATGCGTCCGATAAGTCCGCCGGCTATATGCCCGGCAGTTATATTGCCCGTACCTGTTCCGCCGATGTATACATTGTCAATATAGAATTGTTTAGGCGAATTGCCGTCCACATTGCCGATAATTCCGCCCATGCCATTAGCCCCGGCATTGCCGGTGTTTCCGGAAATATCACCAAGCAAGATAATATTGTTGATGTCAAATCTTAGTCCGACAGTCGCGTTAGTAGAATTAACATGACCAAACAATCCGCCTGCCTGCACCGTACCCGCCAATATATTGCCTCTGATTGTTATGTCCTCGGCTTCAAATGTCCCGGGGTTGTTACCAATCGTGATATTTGCGATTAGTCCTGCTGTTAGCATATTAACTGCGGTAGACGTAACATTGCCGATAATTTCAAAATCTCTGATTGTAACATTCACGGGGTCATTATTGTTAGGCACAGCAATGTGCCCGATTGCACCGCCTGCACCTCTTATCGCGCTGACAGCCGCTCCGCCCGAAGTGTTTCTAATAATTGCATCGCTGATATTAACTGTATTAGAAGTCCTTCCGGCAACATTATGCCCTATATTCATGTGTCCGATAAGACCGCCAGCCTTTGAGGTAGACGCAGTAGCCGTAGTAGTTGTGTTGTTATGGACACCTCCGTTGATGCGGATTTCGTTAATGTTAAAAGTAGAGCCGCCGCCCCTATAGGCACCGATAACTCCGCCCGAACCGTTAGCAAACATACCTGTGCCGGCAACAGTAAGGTTACGCGTACCGCCCGAAATTAACCCGTCCACTCGTATATTATTGATAGAGACATCCATGCCTCTGCCACCGCCGAATTGACCGATTAAGCCGCCTACATCACCGCCCGTAGTCATACCTAAGCTAGTAATGGCTCCCGTTATATGCACATTAGACACTCTAAAATTAGGGACATTGATTATATTTGTATCAAAAATAGCCACAATTCCGCCCGTAACATGATGTCCCGTAACATTTCCGTCTATTTTGATTGTAGAGTTGTGCGCCTGCCCCACCTGTAATTGCGTAATCGCCGCGCCGCTAACCCATCCAATAAGACCGCCCGCCTTTGCAAGTGCAGTTACATCACCCTCTCTTACAATATTATCAATTGTAATATTCTTAGCGCTGGTGCCGGTCACCTGCCCGATTAATCCGCCTGTTCCTGTCGCTCCGGCACCGGTAGCGTGAGTAGTAATGTTGCCGATTGAAGCAACATCATTAATATTGATTGTCACGCTATTCGCCGTACCTGTATTATTAATGGTTGCAAAAAGTCCGCCGCTATTAATCGTACCGTTAGTGATGTTGCCCTCAATTGTAATGCCGTCGACATTGATTGTCGTATTGTTCTCATTAGCAGAAATAAACGAAACCAGTCCGCCTGCATGAGAAGTTAGAGTATTTGCCGCAATTGTTGTCGCTATGTTACCGTCAATTTCGATATCCGACAAAGTAATACTGATAGGATCTCTATTAACCAAATTACCGCCGGCATCAATAGGAGAATAGATATGTCCGACTGCACCACCGACACCGAAAGTCGAATGGCTTACTGCCGCTCCGCCTGAAGTATTTTCTATAAAGACATTGCTAATATCAAGTATATTGGTGCTTCTTCCCGGCACATCCGTCCCGATGAGCATGCGTCCGACAACTCCGCCGACGGTTGATGTAGTCATATTTGCTTGCGTAGTTGTTTTTCTAACTCCGCCGTTAATCTCAATATCGCTAATGCTTAACACCGAGTTTCCGCCGTTATAATTACCGATAACACCGCCCACACCGCCTTGACGGCGGAGTCTTTGCGGTATATGCACGCTTTGAACGGTATCGGTAGGGTTGAGTCCTCCCGTTCCGCCTTGTATTAAGCCCGTCACCCGTATGCCGGTAATCTCTAGGTCAATTCCACGGTTGTTAAGAGCGCCGATTACGCCGCCCGCGTCACCGATTGCCGTCGTCTGCCAGTTAGCCGGAAGTTCGGGGTTAGTTTGAGCATTTCTGGTATTAATAAGCTGACCTGCACTGGTAACAGACCCGTCTACTTCGACATTAGCTATGTTGATTATAGCCCCCGGCAGTACATTTTGTTCGATATAACCAAGAACTCCGCCGACATAGGTGCCGCCCGAAATACTGCCTTCTATAAGGATAGTATCGTCACTGTCTTGACCTATGTTCAAATTAAGAGTCGCTGCACCGGTAATACGACCTATCAGTCCTCCTGCCGCACCGCTAGTAATAATATTACCGACTCTTTCGACATTGTCAATTGTTACATTTCTCGGACTGGTGCCTGACAAAGTGCTTATTAGTCCGCCTGTTCCGTTAACGGTGGTTAGAGGGTTCTGAATATTACCATGCGATACAATGCCGTCAATATTTATGGTCATCGCATTGTTTGCGCCATTTGCGGTAAGAGTACCGATTAAGCCTGCATTTACATTAACAGCGACTATATCGCCGATGATAGTAATGTTGCTGATATTATATGTCGCGGTGCTGGTGTTTGTATTTAAGGCAGGTATAAGCCCTGATGCGGCAGTCTCCAAAGAGGATATATTACCGTCAATCTCAACATTGTCTATCGTTACATTAGTAGGATTAATATTTCTGGTAGCGTGAGAATTTGTAAGATTACCAAGAACTCCGCCGGTATTCCGTCTTCCGGTAACTGCCGCTCCTCCCGCTCTGTTTTCGATAAAGATATTTGTGATTTCTATCGTGTTAGTATTAAATTGACCTGTCGGAGACGCGTCAATAAGAGCTTGACCGATAACTCCGCCTGTGACCATCGTATTAGAGCCGACTGTGCTGCGCACTCCGCCAAAAATCTCTATATCGCTAATGATAATTCTTGAATTCCCGCCGTCATTTGTATTGCCGTAATGACCAAGAACTCCGCCGTTAGAGCCTGATGATGAGGTGCCACCCACGACTGCACTGACTATTTGCACGTTGGTAATTTCTACATCATTGCCATTACCGCCTAAGAGTCCAAGTACACCGCCAGTACGAACATTAGCATCTGCTCCAAGACTTGTAATGTCTCCGCTTATAAAAATATCTGTCGCAAAAAAAGTCGTGCCGCTAGCTACCGCAGCATCAATACCGCCTACCACGCCTCCCACAGTAAAACGACCCGTAACACTGCCGTTGATACTGATTCCGCTTATGGCATTGGTTGTTCCCTCATAAGGATTTTGTCCGATTAGCATGGTAACCAAGCCTGCACCGCTGACATATCCAACAAGTCCGCCTGCACTAGCAAAGGAATTTATATTACCGTTAAGCTCTACATTGTCTATTTCAAAACTCTTGTGCCCTGCTCCGGCTACAGCACCGACAATTGCGCCCGAGCCTTGTGTAACTACACCCGTTGCTCCTGCACTGCCGACATTACCGTTAATTTCGGTGTTGTTAGTAACAAAATCCGCTGAAAAACCAGCCGTTACTATATTGACTAGCCCAAGCAGACCACCCGCCGAAGCCTGACCCGTACCTGCGGTGACATTTCCGTTGATAGTAATATTCTCTAGGTTAAAGTCCGCATTACCGCTAGTGACGCTTGTATTGGCTATTAGTCCGCCCGCGTGCATATTTGCAAGCGATATCGAAATATTACCAGTATATTCAAAATCGCTGACACTTACATCAAGGTGTCCTGTCGTAACTATATTTGCGACCATGCCTCCAACTTGCTGACCTGTCGCCGCCAAAGCAATGTTTGTATCAACTTCTGTATCGCTCACATCAAGAGTGATATTGTGCCGGGTTATGCTACCGATAAGTCCGCCCATTCTTCTTTGAGTACCCGCGCCGCCGCCGATTGTAGCATTCATTCTGACATCTTCTATAATGATATTCGATGATCCGGTTTCGCCGGATACAACCGTTTGATTAATGCGACCGATAAGTCCGCCCATTTGAACGCCATTTTCAAGAGCGGCAATATTAGCGGTGGAAGTCACTTCCGAATCCCTAATAGTGATATTACGCACAGCAGGATTAGCTGTAGGAAAAGAGCCGTCAACATAACCGACAAAACCGCCGAGTGCCGAACTGATAGCACCAGCTGCTAGGGTTGAGCGAGCCTGCACCCTGCCGCTGACTGTACCGCCTTCTATATTAAGAGTAGTTGACCTGCCGTTAAGGAAAGGGGCCGCCGTAACTAAATTACCTCCGGACATTGTTCCGACAAAACCACCCGCGTGGCGGTTATTAGCCGCCGCACCCGTAGAAACCTCTCCCGACACGGAAGAATCTATAATATTTACAACAACCTCGCCTTGTGCGTTAAGACCGTTGCCGATTCGTGTGGGCTGAACAGAGCCTATAATGCCGCCTACCCCAAAGGTTGTGGCATACGCCAAATTAGTATTTGAGTGAGGGGTCACATTACCCGTAACGGTAGCATTGGTGATATTGATTGTTCCGCCGGCTGTGGCAAGACCAATAATACCGCCCACGGCATGGTGCGCACTGTTTTGTCCGGCCGCAGTTGACCTAAGTCCATTAATAGTGCCGTGCATATCAATATTTTCTATTGTAATGTTCTTTGTATGCGTACCGGCGATATTAGCGATAAGTCCGCCTTGTACCAAAGCACCGCTAATATTTCCGCTAATTACAGTGATATTTGTAATCACTGCATTGGTAGGAGTCGTCACACCGGCACCGAGACCCAAATGATTGATTAAAAAACTGCCGAGCATATTGACATTGGAAAGCCTTAGCCCGTCAATCACCAAATTACCGCCACCCGCGTGTTGAAATAGTGCCGATGTAGTAAGCGTACTGGCAAGATTACTGATAGTAGCATCATTGATCGCATCAAGTCTTCCCGCAAAGGGGCTAGTCGCCGTCCCTACATGAAACCAAAAATGCGCTCCCATATCGAGATTAGCGATAATGCGGAAATGTCCGCTTCTATACGGCTCTCCCGAATTTACCCTGCCGCCCATAAGAGCAAGCTGACCCGGAGTAGCGATAAGCCATGGATCCGTATCCGCACCTGTACCGCCGTCAAAGTCAGCGGCTTGATTAACCTCCCAGCTCCCCACTTGTGAGAAAGCAACAATACCGTCGCCTCTTGAAGGCGTTGTTGCCATTGTCATTGAAGTCAACCCGACTAGAGCCAAAGCAAAGATAAAACTAAATAATAGCGTGACTGATTTTACGATTGATTTTTTTGATATTGATGTTTTCATTATTTTCCTCACTTTAATTACTTGATTAGAAGCAACTAAAAGATTTTTATTTACGTTAATAGCTCATGAGCTATTAACGTAAAAGAGGGTACCCTCTTTTAAAAAACGACATTTGTTATTTTAATGCGTTAATATATTATATGTCACGCATTATATATGTTTAACGCACTTTTAATATGTGCGATTGTTGATAAACTCATTCAATACAAACTTTTCAGTCAATACTAGTGTAAACCTGTTTTAATGCTACCGATTCTCGCTGCAATGCTGGTCAAACAAGCCTTTTATGCTACCCAACACATAATTCTATGCCGGTTGAACCATTTTTATAAACAATAAAAAAACAATAGGAAAACTAATATATAAATAGGATTATATCACATTCAACTAGTAACAGTCAATAAAAAAACACCATTTTTCAACAAAAAACACTAGACTTAACTACAATCTTTTGTAAAAAGGCTCATAATGTGCGTTATCGCTCATTTTTACAACGCCCATGACAATGTATGTATAGGCTCTATCCCGAGCAAATTAATACAATCTTACTATAGCAACTAAAGCCAGACTCTCTCACCAAACAAAAAACCGTCCTAAGTATTTTGCTTAGAACGGTTTTTTGAAAAATCTAATTAATTTCAAAATCCTTCAATAAAATCACCATCAACAACGGTAGGTATACGAATGGTCGAAGTACTATCCCAATCAATAGTCATTCTTGTTTCTGTTGTAGCATTAGCGGCATGATTGCGACCTGACGTAAATACATTAGAGATTAATCCGTTAATAACAGTAATCTCGACCCTCAGTCTATCCCTTCTTGCAAGCGGACTTACAAAAGGATTTTCCGCTTTCCATTCATCGGTTGCCTCATAATAATGTTCTTCTCTTAACTCTTCAACCCATCTATTAACATTAAGGACAAGCCTTCCGCCTGTAAAATCAAAATTATCCAGACCAAACTCACCCATCAACGAACTAGCCGTTTGTATCACCAATAAGGGTCTAGGAATAGCGTTCCAACCTGTTGTTCCAACTGTTCCAATATCACGGAAAACCCCGTGAGCATCCATTTCAATACGGGTATATCTTCTTAATGTCCCAGTGCTTTCTTCTTCGTTAAATTCAAAGAAAATGTTGCCTTGTTGAATTCTATTACCATTACGAATTGTTCTTTGTACGGTATGTGTATTTACACGATTGTTGCTATCGGCTCTACTCTGCCCTCTTGTTTCTTGCGTCCAAGTCCAATTACGCTCGTGGCTATTAGCTTGCATGTTTGAGTTAGTAACTATCTGTGTCCATTCAGCCGCATTAGCAACATTTTGTCCGCCGCCGCCGCCGCGGGAAACCGAACTGCTCCCGCAACCTACCGCTACCATAGCAAACACAATAACAAAAGTGCATAATAGCGATACTACCAGTAATTTCTTTTTCATTGATACTCCTTTATTTTGAGACATAACTTATGTCTCTTTTTTTATTAGTATTACTACTGTAACACAATATTTATGCAAAAGTCAAACATTTTGAATATAAATTTTTGAATAAATTTTTTTAGTCAGGTGATACTTTGGTCATTAGGAGGTTACGGTACAGCGTATTAAACGCCTGCACCTAAAATTAAAAAATGCCAAAAAATAGCTTTACAACCAAGGACTTAACCGTCTTACAAGAAGTAATGACTTTTGAGATGCTTATGCATAAAAAATGCGCCGCCTACGCTTCTCAAGCGACAGACGGCAATTTGCGCTCAATGATGGCTAATCATGCCGATGCACATAAAAAACGCTTTGACGCATTGTTCGCGTATCTAAGCAATGTATAACGCTTTTATTATAAAAGTACAACAAACCACAAAAAGGAGAATAATTACTAATGTCACTCAAAGATTATATAAGCGGTAAAAGTCAGCAACTTACCGACCAAGAAATTATTACCGATACCTTGACGGGTCAAAAAGGACTTGTCAAAATGTATTCGACAGCTATCACTGAAGGTAGCGGTATGACTATCCGCAATCTGTTTCGTCAAAATCTAACCGAATGTGCCTCGGACCAATACTCCAGTTTTGAATATATGCAAAAGAATAACCTGTACCCTCTTGAATGCGCCACTCCCGACAAAATTAAGGAAGCGCAAACTAAATTTGCTAAACAAAAAAGAGATTGCTAGGAATGCCGGAGTATCTCTACTTTTTTTCGACGGTTAAATTAAAGTCCGCCGAAAATGCTTCTAAGCACATCCCAAACCACATCCCGAACCATATCCGCAAAGACCTCTTGAAACAACTCCGGGGTCAAAATTTCTAATATCATGTCTTCCAATAGCTCAGGCGTTAATATCTCCCTAATCCTCTCATCCGTTAGAAGATAACTTAATATGTCCAGCATCTCCGCGCCTAGCACATCGTTAATCATTTCAGGCAATAAATCCGTTAGTAAGTCACTAATAAAATCTTCTTCTATAAATTGACTTAGGTCAATATCTTTTAGCATTTCCTCAAGCATTCCGCTAAGAAAACTTAAATCGGCTTCCATAAGCAAATCAGCAATTTGGGCAGGAGTTAAAAAGTCGCTAAGATTTATGTTGCTCAAAATTTGCCGGATATCATCTTCTGTCGCAACATTTTGAAGCATCTCATCAATTTCATCGCGGAATAACTCATTAAAAATCTGTCTTAATTCCTCGTCGGTCAAATAATTCCTTAGATTATCTCTTAGATGATTTTCTAACCATTCCTCAATAGCGGCGCCAAACGGGTCTCTTTCCGACACTTCTCCCACATCAACCAAGCAAGCGAGGAAGATGACGCTGGCAAAAACCGCGCACAACATAACAGCTAATACTTTGATAACTTTGAACTTTTTAAACATGATTTTTATCTCCTTATTTAGGGGTTGATATTTTATTTTCACCGTCGCAATGAGGACAAATAAAACTTTTGCCCTTAATTTTTGTTGTATTACGAAATTTATGCCGTATCTCCTGTCTTAAAAATTCGGATAGGAATTTTACGCAATCAACTGCGTCAGTTTTTTGGGACCTAGTCTTTGGAGCGTCAAAATAAGATGACATGAATTTTTTATTGCAATTAACGCAATTAATATTTTGAATAGCAGTTCTGCATTTATGGCATAAAAGCTTCTTTTCAACCTCATTTAATACCTCTCCGCAAAAAGCGCAAATACCACTCTTCCATGCCGTACGCGTCATACACTCAAGCAGTATATTTTGAATTCTTCGAAAGGAATTTGCATCAGAAATAGAAACCGGCAAAATTGCATAATATGCTTTTTTCTTCCCTGCTAAAAATCTCATTGAATAATCATTTTGAGCATTGCCGTCTAAGTCAAAGGGTTCTAGAAAAATGTATTTATCATATACGGAGCTTGCATCTAACAGTTCCGAAATAATCTTCTCATACTTACCTCTCTTGCCTTTTCTTACATAATAACTTATCGGTATCAAAACATATCTAACATTTTTTTTCTTGTACATAACCGTCAAATCAATAAGGTTACAATCCATTGCGTCCTCGCGCTTGACACTTATGCTCACTGTCCAATTCTTGAATTTGAGACTGGCGTCCGCTTTTCCGTCTTCTAACACATTCTCAAAGAGATGCGGCTCAAAATTAAAATGTGTTATTGCAAATAAAGTAAGCAGTTGACAAAATTTCTCGTAATACCTTTGACTTTTTGTCTGCTCTGCGGGAACTCCCGCCAATGCCGGCACATTTATGCGCTTATCCATTGCCCGATACAACGTATAGACATGCTTGTAATCCTTGTGCATGCTAAAGATATTTGTCTTTTTGATACCGCCTATAATAGATTTCGCGTCTGTATTTTTTGCATGCACTTCACACGTTTTATACAAACTAATCTGCCGATATAATTTAGTAAGATTCTCAAGTGTATCCGAAATTTGGTCATTATCATGTTTATGAAATCCGACGTATAATTTGCCGATAGCAAGATAATACATAGCGTGATTTGTTTTTCCAAAATCCTCAAGCTTAATTCCCTCGCTAAGTGTCTCAAGAATCTCAGACAAACGATAAATCCGCCTTCTAAGATATTTAAGGATTTTTTCTATCAGGTGATAAAAAACCACATTCTCATAAATGCTAAAATCGTCCTCAGGGACCTTGGTCAGAAGTCTTTTGGGCATTACTCCGCCGCGCACGTCAATATTCCGCCAGTCATCCGCACGAAGAGCAAGATGCCTTATAGACTTGTGATTAACGCGCTTAACCGTGTCTAGCGGCAATACAACCTCGTCATCCGTAAGGTGGATAACAGGGCTGTTAAATATATTAATCAAATGCGGAAGGACGCGCCGGATTTCCTTTAGAGTTATATTGATAGAATCCAAATCAGCCGATTGAAAAAAGGTGCACAAAATCAAATCCCGGCTAGTCGTATAATCAAAATTTATAAATGACATTTGAGAATTAGCTTTAATAAATTTTGCAATAGCCGTATATTGTGCATGCAAACGTGACCCAACATCAGTAATCGGCAATCCCGCCTTATTTACAGCACTACTCATTGCCGTAATACTTTTTTTTACGGTTTTTTTCATGTAGTCAATACCGTATATGTATAATATCACAAGCAAAAGGAAGTGTCAAGCAAATTACTGCCAAAATCTCATCACTCGGACAGCATAAAAAAACGGTTGACGAGTATTAGATACGTCAACCGTTTTTTATATTCGTTTATGACTCTTTAATCTTGCGGAACTTAAAGAAGTATATCGCGCCAAGTATAAACACTATTACTCCCAAAGCCGTAAGCAAAGTGCTAATTACAGCAAAGTTGAAATTATTTCTAGGGGAACTTCCCGAAACATTAATTACAAAAGTCTCTGACATTGTATTGCCGTCTCTGTCTCTTACCGTATAAATTATTTCGTATCTTCCGACTGTATCAAACGTAGGCGGACCGTCTCTTCCCGTCTGAACCTGATATGTCCGATCGGCAAAGGTCGTACCCTCTCCGTCAACGGTGAATTCGTGCTGACGCACACCGTCCAAATAGACATGCTTAATAAAAGTCAAAGTCTCCACGTCTACCGCAATTCCTCTATAGTCGTAGTTGCCTCTCGCATCAATACGGAAGAACTCAAATCTACTACCAAGACGTAGCGATGTTTCATGACGAACCTCTCTGTCCAATGCGTCCACTATCCTAAAGTTAGGAGGCACTACATTGCCCACGGTAATAGTAAACTCTACCGGAGAGGCGGTAACGTTATTAACAACAGGTCTAAAAATTACCGTGTAGGTTCCGCTTTGGGTAGGACGGAAGAAGATATCACTTGTAATCGGATCTTCGGACTCATGCACTGTATTGAATTCAGTGTCGCTGATACGCATAAAATTAGCTCTTTCCGAGGCGATTAGCGGATTATATCTTGCCGTCAATACGTCTGAATAAAGATTAACCGGATTGCCGTTAGGCGCTCTAACCTCGACTGTAACACCGGGATTTCCGGTGCGCGCGCTCGCCGATACCGCAGGTAATCTAAAATACGGATAGAATCTATTAGCATTAGCAAGCTCATTTCTGGCACCGTCTACATAGAAAGCAAACGGACTAGCGGGATTAAACGGATCGTTAGGGTCATTCATAAACGGCATATCTCTCTCTTCTTGTGATAAATTAGTTCTTACCGAGCCGTCGGCATTCCATGACCAAACAACATTTCCGCTATGACGAACATCATTATGCATCGTCGAACTTCTTGGCAGGAAGCTAGGCATTTCACCGGACACAACAACCACAGGAGTTTCGCTATCACTAACGGTTATGCTTTGTCTATCGGCCGCAGGACTCATATCATCCCAAAAATACGAAACTCTAAATTCGCCCGTTGTGCCGGCGCGGAACCTGTTGCCCATCACGCTAAACCAACCAGTGTTAGTTACAATACTTCTTAAAACATATCTTTGGACAGTAGTTCCTGCGAAAGCAGGGTCATTTTCTCTAACGTTGCGCATTGCGTACCAATTAAGCACTTCCATATCAGAAGCCATATTGACATTAACACGTGAAGTTAAATCAATTGTACTTCCGTCATGGCTTGCTCTTATGCTGCCTACGGGCAATTCCATTGATACGACAATATTATCGCCATTAGCGTGGAAAGCTCTTACCGATACGAATATCCTGTTTCTCTCATCATTAAGGTCGCCCGCCGCGTCGGTATTACCAATTGTCGGAATAAACATTATCTCATAAATATTAATTACACCCAAACTCTCGGCAAAACGGAAAGTTATATCACTTCTTCTTGACCTGATAGGGTCATGCCACACAGGGTCGGTAACAGTAGACTCTTCATCGTCGATTTGCTGCTCATAAATAGCCACTTCAAAACCTACAAGTTCGCTTAATTCGGTTGCGCCGGAATTAGGACTGATCGTAAACATCGGCTCATCAAACCTATCGACAACAGCAAAACTGTTAGACCTAAGCTCAACGGCACCACCGTTGGGGTTTTGTTGTCTCATTAAAATACTAGCGGCAAAATCCAATTCAAAGTCACTGGGAGCTTGCTGATTAAACATTACAATTCTGTCGGTCAAAGTATCAGTCTCGGCGATATTGCCTACACTATCCCATGCATTAAGCCTAAAGCCGATATCACCGTAAGGAATAGCTGTGGGAGTAGCGCCCGTAACAAAGTTAGGAGCAGTACCGCCTGCATTAAAGCGGGGATTACGGGCAGACGCCAATGAGTTGATAGCACTAAGCTCGGTTATTACACCGCTAGTCTCATTTCTGGCGACTATCGCCACACCGCGACTTATAGTATCATAATCAAATCTAAGATATCCTCTGTCAAGGGACAGTCTTTCACCGCCGTTGACACGGACATAAATCGGATCTCCGTTGTATGTCAAGTCGCCGACTCTCATAAGATATTCAATACGCGGACGGGTCGCGATAGCGTCTCGCACGATAGGATGCGGGACAATAAAAGTATCCAGCCGGCTATAGTCATCCGTAACGCTCGTAACCGTATTATAGGTCAAGAACGGCGGCACCTGTGCAATTTCGACATGAGGCGCAACTATATCGACATGGTCATTTGAAATGTTGATAGTAAATCTTTGAGTAGAGATATTACCCGCGTTATCTCTGGCGCGGTACTCCACAACAAAGTCGCCTACAACTGAATTAGTTGCGGGAGCCGTCGGGACATATAAAGTGATATTAAATACAAAGCCTCTTATCGCTTCCCCGGACGCTATTTGCGCTGCGTCCGCCGCACTAAATGCGCCGGGAAGACCCGCAGGCACCCAGTATTGAATATCTTGCCTTGCACCTTCGGCATAATTTGGGTTAGTCGCAAAAGCGTTAGGAGCGCCGTAATTGTCTTCTGATAATATATCTCTAAATCTAATGACATCAGCCATTTCGGGATTGCGGATGATTAACTCTACTGTCGGAGCAGTGTCGCTATTATCTTCTACCACGGGCACAGGGAACAAAATTTCGCGACGGGGCAATATTCCGTTCGCATGATTTCTTACCCTGTGTCCCCATTGGGTCGGAATACGCCAGTCCTCAAGTTCGACAAATACGGGTGCCGACCTGTCTGAAACGGTTATGCGGCTTGTCCTCATAACGCTGGATACACCTAGGTGATTGGTCGCCACATATGTTACAGTATAATCTCCGTCCATATGCGGATAAAAATGCATATTGCGGTCATTGTCAAATCTGACGATTCTGTCAGTAAAACCGTGAGCGGGACCGCCTCTGTCTGTATCGGCAAGCACAAAACCCGTATCTGCGCTTATGCTGTCTCTATGCGGAATCGTTACCGGATTGCCGTTAGGGTCAGTAACCCTAATATCAAAACTTAATCTTGTATCATGCAAATCGGTAGCTGTCGCACGAGGCAAAGTTACCCTTGTACGCGTACTTGCCGTAGCCGGAACACCAACAACGGTAAGCCGCGGCTGTTCGTCATTTTCAAATGCAGGTCTGACTTGAACTTCAAAATCTTGACTTAATACCTTGCCCGGATTTGCCGGATCTCCTATTCTTGCCGAAAATTCAATCCAAGTCCTGCCTTGATTGGCAAATTGGGTAGCTGATGAATTATAATTGTCAGCAGTATTGTCTGTTCTTTGCCCGCCGATAACATTGTGATGATTATTAGAACCAAGCGCTCTTACTTGAACCTCGACAGGATTTCCGCCGTCCGCCACATTAGGGAAAATACGCTCTTCATTGTTGTCATCAAAAAATACTACGCGCGCTCTGGGCCAAGTACCGTCATTATATTCAAAATTAGTAACACCGGCCCAGCTTGTAGTCGGCAAATAAGGCATTGTGTTATATCTATCTCTACTAGTCATAATAGTAGGAACACCCGCGCCGTTTTGCTCTACAATAAGCACCGGGTCATGCCTTAAAAAGCTAAACACTCTAAAATTATAGAAAAAGTCTGCGCCGTTGCTAACGCGTACGTTATACAAACCAAGCTGGTTTATATGCAGCGAGAAATTCATCCCCGTAACGTCCGATATGACAGAATGAGGAATTACCTCTCCCCTAGGGGTGGTAACCTCAATTTGCATTCCGACATTGGGAAGCGCGAGGATATCGTTAAATTCAACCCTTTCAGGCAGATTAAACTCCGTACCCGATGCACTCAAAAATACAGGGGGGCCAACAGGCGTGGCAGACACCCTATTGACAGGCAACCAATTCCATGCGCCTATAATCAACGCAATACTCAGCAAAAAACTTAAAAACCCGTAAGTAATAGCCTTTAGCTTTTTTGTGTCTAATGTTTTCATTATCTCTTAACTGCTCCTTGAGTATATAAAAATATACTTGTAACATTACTATTATACACACCTTTTTTAGTCCTGTCAAGTATTTTGGACAAGCAAAACAAAATTTTTACTCACTTGTCTCATGTCAATATTATCCGCAAAGCTGTCTCTAATATGTAACCGAACGAGCGCAAAAAAGTGTAACCGTACATATGTTACATGTTTTTATTGAAGAATTTATTTTATTCAAGCCGGCATTCCAAAACCAACCTTATCTCCCGTTACATTAAGTACTCTTATACGCACTTTATCGCCTAGCGCATACTTATGATGCTTGCCTGTCACTCGGTACACCTTAGCATCTACTCTATAGTTGTCCTTAGGTAAATCCTCTAACCTAACAAGCCCCTCACAACTATTCTCCAATTCCACAAAAACACCAAAATCCGTAACGCCGCTAATAATACCGTCAAATTCTTCGCATAAATGTTTGCGCATAAATTCGGATTTTTTAAGGTCGTCACAACGGCGTTCTGCCTCCTCGGCGCGGCGCTCTCTCGCGCTTGACACTTTGGAAGCGTCGGCGGCAAAAGCCTTGTATTTAGCAATCAATTTTGCCCCCCCTCCGTTAATAAGCTCCTTAACGACTCTATGTGTAACTAAATCGGGATAACGTCTGATAGGTGACGTAAAATGACAGTAATATTCGGCGGCAAGTCCAAAATGCCCCGTATTAACAGGCTCATAGCTTGCCTTTGACATTGACCGCAAAGCCACTTTTTCTACCAAACCGCTATAACTCCCCGCACCGCCGCTATCCTCTTTTTTTAGCTTGTCCAAAAATCTCGCCCAATCTCCCGGCTTTGCGCCTATTAAAGTACGTCCGAAGCTAAGTCCCAACACATCTAAAAAATCCTCAAAAGTGTCGGCTTTCTCGGCGGGCGGCGGCATATGTGAACGGTAAATTATAGGAGCTTTTGCTCTGCTCATAACTTCGGCAACAGTCTCGTTAGCGGCGAGCATAAACTCCTCGATAAGCCTATGCGACAAAAGCCTAGACTTGTATTCCACGTTGGCAACATAGCCTTCCTCATCAAGCTCAATCTTGCTTTCGGGCAAGTCAAATTCAATCATGCCGCGCTCTTTACGTTTTTTAAAAAGGATACTCATTAGCTCTTTGGCTACATCAAGCATCTCTATAATGTCTTTGTCAATCCTATCATCTATCCTCTTCCCTCTATTCTCTATAACTTCTTCAACTTCCTCATAAGTAAGTCTATGTCTTGTCCGAATAACTCCCTCGACAATCTCCTCGCCCACACGCTTTCCGCCAAAATCAAATTCCATTATACATGACAAAACAAGCCTGTCCGCGTTAGGATTAAGCGAGCATATTCCGTTGCTTAGTTTTTTTGGAAGCATTGGCAAAACCGTTTCGGGAAAATATACGCTTGTTCCGCGCTCAAACGCATCTCTGTCCAAATAGCTTCCCGCTGTTACATAATGCGCCACATCAGCGATATGCACGCTAAGGCGATATCCCCTGTCTGTCCTTTCGACCTCTATAGCGTCGTCCAAATCCCTTGCGTCCGCCCCGTCAATAGTCACTACCTTGCCGCTACGAAAATCCCTGCGGTCTTTAAGTTGAGTTTCCGTTACAGCTTGACTAATACTATCCGCTTCTTCAAGTGTCTTTTTAGAAAACTCATAATCAAGTCCGTAAGCCCGTATCAAAGCCTCTAGATCCGCTTTAGGCTCGCCTGTGATAGGATAAAAAATCCTCTTGCGAGGCTCGTTGCCGCGTCCGTTAGAACTTCCTCCACTCAAAGCGGACGACTTTTTATGACCTCCGCGATTTGAGAATGCCGACTTTCTTCCTGTAGGAGCAGCGGATATCCGAGGACGTCCTCGCTTACTTGATGTTTTTGTTTTTTTAGCCATAGTACGCGTCTAACATTTTGCCCAATTTACACAATAATATTCCCGTCGCCTATAGACGCGGCCATAGTAAGAATACCGTTACTATAACTAAGAAATTCGGCTTGCGATATTATTCTTATATAATTATTGCCCGGTGTTAAATCATATGTTAAATCAAACCACGACTTATTAATCCAATCCCCCGCCCATGTTCCTAAAAGGATCCAACCGTCACCATTATCAAAAAAGAAACTGTATTCACCGCTTATTCCGTCAAACCAAAACCACTCGCCGTCCGTATTAAACTGATAGCCGTCACCAATGTCTTCAAATTGGACATAGACCTCCCACTCGGCAAAAATCCCTTCAAAAGTAATTACACCGCCGTTATAAGTCGTGCTTACCAATCTCGCTACCGCTACTCTGTTATGACCCATAGCAAAGTTCAAGTTGCCCAAATACGTAGAGCAGCAACAACCGCCTCTAGATTCCCATCCCCCCCATCCGGCACGGTATACAGATATTACGTAACGGTAGCCATCGTAGAAAGTATTCCATCTAAGACTGCCGTCTTCAATCCAAAAGTCGTAATTGACCTGAGTGTGGTTTTCAACCGTGCTAAACGACCAGTAGCTATAGCTCCGACGCATTGTAAGGATACCGTTATTATACGCCATTATGTGCCCGACTACCCTAATTTCGGTGAAGCCGTCTAAAAGCGCTGTGTTAATCCAATTATTCCAACCGGTGTTAAAACTTGTAAGAAATCGAAAATGGTCGGCTCCGCTTCTGGCGTATACCACATAATAGGTATCGGGCGTACCGTCAAATCTGACCTGATTATTTTCCACCCAAAAGCTATATTCAGCGTCAATATCGCCGTTATCAATTACGTCAATCACCCAATAACCGTAAGTCGGTAGCCAAACTAAATCCCCGCCGCTAAGCACCCAATTCCCACGCTCAGACACTACCCTTACCGTATTAGTTCCCGCCGTTAAATTAAGCTGAGGTATTAAAACTTCTCCCCAAGCCCAACCCCAAAACTGAAAATTCGAATTACCCGGCCTTCGTACATATATTGCGTAATCGCTATGACTCCATCTTAACGCACTACCATCAACCTCAAATATATACCCGCCGTCCACAGCGGCACCATTAGCTTGATTATCGACAATAAAGGTCAACTCGCCCCATGCGCCTTGAGTCAACACGGTCAAGACGTTGCTGTTGAATATTGCCCCGCTAAAAGCTATTACGCGTAAGGTATAAGTCCCGCCGTGACTAAAACTCCATTCATCAAAAAAGATTCCCGGTCTTGTAAAATTTGTTACATCACAACAACACATACTCCCGCTGCTGATGAGAATGCCGTTTTGCCAAATCTCAAAATCATGAACAACATTATCCCCGACCCATTCGATTCTGCCTCCGCGAGTCATAAAATCTGTAGGAGTAAGCGCCTGTCTTGCGGGTGCAAGTGTAAACTCAAAGTATCCGAAAGCCGAATCAGTAAATGTAACAAGCGTCCCGTCGGGTCTAAGGAGGGTATTGCCGCCCAATGCCATGACTCTTATGCGGGTAAGCCCGGGAGGAAAACCACCCTGTTGGTCACCAAACTGCTCAAAGAGAATAGCATTCCAACCCCACGGATTAATTCTCTCCCAACGACTGCTTCCCGCCGGCTGAATATACACGGCAAATCTCATATTATTAAGCGGGGTATTCCATATGATA
>Ga0123355_10003795_pt1 | contig 21848 bp, 18 predicted proteins | sample TergutEmb28metaG_3_FD_89872 | JGI IMG/M metagenome (GOLD analysis project Ga0123355, IMG submission 89872) | Embiratermes neotenicus P1 segment gut microbial communities from Petit-Saut dam, French Guiana - Emb289 P1 | ecosystem: Host-associated > Arthropoda: Insects > Digestive system > Gut ... | reverse complement strand
CTTAGTCACATTAATTAACAAGCATAAGCAGTTTGCCGGGCTTTACACCGGCAAACCGCGGCGTGAGTAGCCGGATGGTGCAACACAGGCGTAACGCCATAATACATGACAGTATAGAACGACGAAGCCGCTAACGAACTCCACAAACGCTGGAGAAAACCATATAAAAGTTTTGAGGGGTTCTTAGGGGAACTTTTTCAAAAGTTCCCCTAAGCTTTAATCCATCAAAAGCGCGCGCAACTGCTTGGAAAGCTCGCCGGCACTGTGTGCGATATCCCCCGCCAGTTCATCGAGCAGCCCGACAACCTCGCCGGATTGCCCTGATTTAAAGTAATCTCTGCTTTTAACTTTTCCGTAACGGCGCATAACTTTGCGCACCGAATCGGCGCCCTGATCCGCAAAAATATTTTTGCGCATATTATCCATCAGGTTGGCGCAGTCTTCCATGAGTTCTTTGTACTCGTCGCGGGATTGCTCACGGAACATATGCACAGTGCGCTGTTCGTCGTAATCCTCCAGGAAACGCAGATCGGCCAAAACGGCCTCCCCGCCCATATCGCGTATTTTTTGGGAAAGGGCGCGGAACTGGCTTAGGCTCTCGGAAGTTTTTGGCAAAATAGCAACCCCCGGCCTGAAATACCCGGCGCCAAATTCTTTGAGCTTACGCCAAACAAAAACCCGGTTCTTGGAAGGATTAACCGGCACATTGTAACCAAGGGCAAGCCATACGACCTGAGCCAAGTTTTCACCTCCCACATTTAAAATACCGTCTTCGAGCGCCAATACAGCTCGAAGATACAGCCGAATGTAACTATTGTAACAAATTTAGCGCCATCCATCAAGGGGGTTTACTAATGGAATTTCTCAAAAGCTTTGGCAGCAAAACGTTTTCGGACGAAGTAATGCGCGAGCATCTGCCGGAACAGGCATACCGCAGCCTTAAAGATACCAGCAATCTGGGCAAACCGCTGGATCCGAGCATAGCCGAGGTTGTTGCGGTAGTGATGAAAGATTGGGCCATAGAGAATGGCGCAACGCATTACAGCCATTGGTTTCATCCGCTGAGCAATATTACGGCGGGCAAGCACGACGCGTTTTTATCGATAAGCCGGGACGGCAGAGTGATAAGCGAGTTTTCCTCATCCGCGCTGGTGCGCGGAGAATCCGACGCGTCCGCTTTCCCGTCCGGGGGACTGCGCGCCACATTCGAAGCGCGCGGGTATACCTCTTGGGATCCGTCCTCCCCGGCCTTTATTCAGGATGGGACGTTATATATTCCGACTGCGTTTTGCTCATACAGCGGGGAATCTTTGGATTCCAAAACGCCGATCCTGCGCGCCATGCAGGTGCTTAATCCGCAAGCGCTGCGAATTTTGAGAGCTTTGGGGAATAACGAATCCCGCTGGGTAACGCCGACTGTGGGAGCCGAGCAGGAATACTTTTTGATCGACCGGGAAATGTTTGAAGCCCGCCTTGACCTAAAGCTTTGCGGATGCACCCTTATAGGCGCCAAGCCGCCGAAAGGACAGGAGCTGGACGACCATTACTGCGGGCAGATACGCCCGCGGGTGGCGGCTTTTATGCGGGAGCTGGATGAAGAATTGTGGATGCTTGGCATCCCCTCAAAAACCAAGCACAATGAGGTGGCCCCGGCCCAGCATGAAATGGCGCCGATTTATCAGACCGTCAACATAGCCTGCGACAGCAACTTCAGCACCATGGAAACCATGCGCGCGATCGCCAAAAAACATGGGCTTACCTGCCTGCTGCACGAAAAACCCTTTTCGGGGGTAAACGGTTCGGGCAAGCACAATAACTACTCGCTTAGTACAAGCGACGGTATAAATTTTCTTTCGCCCGGCAAAAATCCCGCCGAAAACAAGCTATTTTTGCTCACCCTCTGCGCCCTGATCGAAGTGGTGGACACCTACGCCGACCTTATCCGCCTTGCGGCGGCCACCCCCGGCAACGACCACCGGCTGGGAGGATTTGAAGCGCCCCCGGCGATTATCTCGATGTTTTTGGGCGAGCATCTTACGGATATAATCACCAGTATCGCGCGGGGCATCCGCCCCAGCCTGCGGCCGCTTTCCCCGCTCAACACAGGGGCCCATGTCCTCCCCAACCTGCTAAAAGACAACAACGACCGCAACCGCACTTCTCCGCTGTCTTTTACCGGCAACAAGTTCGAGTTTAGAATGCTTGGTGCGTCCCAACCGATCGCGTTTATTAATGTTGTGCTGACTACTGGGCTGGCCGACGTGTTTTTCCGTTTTGCCGACCGGCTGGAAAACTGCGCGGATCTGGAGATGGAAGTTGCGCATATCGTGGCCGATACCATACAAAACCACGAGCGGATAATATTTAACGGCAACAACTACGCCCGGGAATGGGTGGAAGAAGCTGTCCGACGCGGGTTGCCCAATTTAACTAACAGCCTTGAAGCTATGGACACGTTGTGCGCGAAAAAGAACCTTGACCTGTTCACACGGTGGGGTGTTTTATCCGAAACGGAGTGCCTTGCCCGCTACGATATCTTTTTAGAAAGCTTTATAAAAATCATAAGCGTGGAAGCCGAAACCATGCTGCATATGGCGCAGCGGCAGATATATCCGGCGGTTGTGGACTATCTGGGCGAAGTAGCGGGAAGCCTTAGCGCGCTGGAAACGGCAGGGCTTAACAACAGCCATCTGCGCGGTTATCTGGAAAAATTAAACGTGCAGACGCAAACCCTTGGCGAGCGCTGTGAGGCGCTACGCGCGGCGTGCCACACGCAGCAGAATATCCCAAGCGGGTTGCGGGAGCGGGCCAGTTACTTCCAGGGGGAAGTACGCTTGCGTATGGCGCAACTGCGGGAAAGCTGCGATAATCTGGAAACGATGGTTGACGACGGCAAATGGCCTATGCCTACTTACGCCGACTTGCTACACAGGATATAAGTCACTACTCCCTTAAGAACCGCTCAAGTTATTGTCGTATTTTAATTTCGAGGAGGATTATGCAATGAAATTTTGCAAAAAAAGCAAGTCGTGGATTCCGATTTGCGCCTTGCTAGTGTTAGCGCTAAGTGTTGGCGCGTTCTTTTTGATGCGTGATGCTGAACCCGCGCCTCTGCGCTTTGCAGGCGAAGCAAAAACGGTTTCTACGGGTTCTTCACATACTGTCGGTCTGCGCTCGGATGGCACTGCGGTTGCCGTGGGTTGGTGGCAGGATACTGGACAATGCGACTTAGCCGACTGGCGGGATATCGTAGGTGTGTCGGCAGGCTCGTGGCATACCGTAGGCTTGAGATCGGACGGCACGGCGGTCGCCGCAGGGGATAATGAATTTGGCCAACTAAACACAACTGACTGGCACGATATTGTAGCGGTGTCGGCAGGCTCGTGGCATACCGTAGGCTTGAGATTAGACGGTACAGTGGTGGCTACGGGGATAACTAGTACGGTATCAAATATATGGGATGTTGATATTTGGGATATTGACTATGGCCAGACCAACGTAAATGGTTGGCGTGACATAATAGCGGTATCGGCAGGCATGGCGCATACCGTAGGGTTGAGATCGGACGGCACAGTGATTGCCGTGGGTCGGAATGATTCTGGACAAATCTACGACATAGCCGACTGGCGCGATATTGTAGCAGTGTCGGCAGGCTGGGAGCATATTGTCGGCTTAAGATCGGACGGCACGGTGGTGTCTACAGTAATAACTGGTTATGGCCAGATTGACGTATCTGATTGGCGAGATATTGTAGCAGTGTCGGCAGGCAGGGCGCATACCGTAGGCTTGAGATCGGATGGCACAGTGGTGTCTGTTAAGAGAACTGATTGGCATGACCATGACCAGGGTGACGTATCTGATTGGCGAGATATTGTAGCGGTGTCGGCGGGCGGTAATCATACAGTTGGACTTATAACCGTAGGACTCAGATCGGACGGTACGGTGGTTTCTACGGAGATACCCGATTGGTATGATCATAGCTACAGCGACGTATCTGGCTGGCGGGATATCAAAATCCCCGGTGCTTACATGCGCCAATAATTTAGAAGGGGACGTTGCAGTCGGTGGAGCAAGCATTAACAAATTAGGGGCTTTGAGTATCGCAAAATCGTGTGGTAGGAGACATCCCTGCACCACAAACGTGGCTACGCCACGTTAAAAATCATGACAAATTTGCCGCTAAACGCAAAACGCCAAACCGCAAAAATGCGGATATGGCGTTTTGCTGTTGGCGGTTTAGTTCTGGGTTGTTGTGCGCGTTCTTCCAACGTGGATTATAAGCTTCCCTTGGTTGACCACACGCCGTCAACTCTGGGTTCAATGGAAACAGCTTCGCCCAAAGCCCTGGCGAAAGACTTGAAGCAGGCTTCGGCAATGTGGTGGGCGTTTTCGCCCCGGTGCTGTAAAAAATGAAGATTTATCCCGGCCGCGTAGGAAAAAGCGTAAAAGAATTCATGTATTGACTGGCTGTCCATATCTCCGATTCTGGGTGAGGTAAAGTTTAGATTAACCGCGAGAAAAGGGCGCCCGGAAAGATCCACCGCGCAAAGAACAAGAGTTTCGTCCATTGGCAGGGTGCAGTTGCCAAAACGCTTGATCCCCGCTTTGTCTCCCAAAGCTTTCTGGAAAGCCTGTCCAAGGGCGATGCCCGTGTCTTCGACGCTGTGGTGGCAATCAACGCCAAGATCTCCCTTGCAGCTTAGCTCGAGGTCAAAGAGCCCATGCCGCGCAAACGCATCCAGCATGTGGTCAAAAAAACCTATGCCGGTGTTTATCGAACTTTTTCCGGAGCCGTCCAGACTGATGGAAACAACTATTTCCGTTTCTTTGGTTTTTCGGTGTACCGTGGCTGACCTGCCGGCCATTTTAAATCCCCTTTAATGTTTATATAGCTGTTTAACTTTAAAATAGTTTTACTATTTTAAAGTTTGGCGAGCTTTGCTTGACAGGCGGCAAAGCCGCCAAACGGCGTATACAGGAGATTAACTGCGCGCCATCAAGCGCGGCGCACGCTTTGCGGGCGCAAAAAACCTTTAGGGGTTTTTAAGTTAATCGACTATAATATTATAGTGCCAATTTGGCGTGCTTTTTTCGCATACCAAGGAAATTATTTTTGAAATGCTTTTAGCATGTTTCCGCTAGGCCGGCCCGGCGCGCCAGACCGTTTTTTCCCGAGCATCCTTGTTTTCACGCGCGTTTTTTGGTATATTTAAAAACGAAGGGAGGGATCGCCGTGGCGCAAAACCGAAAGGTTATAATACTGCTTTGCGCAGTGCTTCTGGCAGGGCTTTGGGGCGGCTGTTCCCCGTCTTCGGCGCCGGTTATACGCATGGACATCTCCGGCCCGGTGCACAACCTTGACCCGCAGTTCGCCACCGACCCCACCGCCCGGATGGTGCTTGCCAACCTGTTTGAGGGGCTGACGGTAAAAAGCCCGGACGGCAGCGTGAGGATGGGTGCGGCCCAAAGAGTGGAAGTTTCGGCCAACAGGCTTGTTTATACTTTTACCCTGCGCGAGGACGCCCGGTGGCAGGATGGAGAGCCTGTGACGGCTCAGGATTTTATCTTTGCTTTTCAGCGTTTGTTTTACCCCAATGCGCCCTCTCCCTTCGCGGGAGACTTCCTTGCCATCTCCCAAGCTCAACAGGTAATGGATGGAACCGAGCCTCTTACCGCTCTGGGCGTTACCGCGCCCACGCCGGGAACAGTAGTTTTCACCCTTGAGAGACCCGCCCCAGACTTTCTGCAGCTCCTTGCCGGGACTCCGGCCCTGCCGTGCAACCGCCGCGCCTTTGAAGAATCCAGGGGGCGGTATGGCCTGGAAGCCAGATATGTTTTCTCAAACGGGCCTTTTATGCTCCGGCAGTGGGACAATTCCCGTTTTTTGCGCCTTGACCGCAACGAAAACTTCCGTGAAGAAGAAAAAGCCCTGCCCGATCGCGTTACCCTATACATCGGCAGGGAAAACCCGGTCAGGCAATTCCTTGACGGCAGAAGCGATCTTGTACTGATCCCCTCTGAAAGGCTTGGGGAGGTAAGCGAGCGGCAAGCCGATTTTATCCCCGCAGAGCGGATAGTCTGGGCCCTTGTTTTTAATCAAAATTCCCCGCCTTGGGGCAACCCGCTGCTGCGGCAAAGCCTGGCTATGACAATAGACAGAACCCTTTACGAAGAAGCCCTGCCGCACAATTTAAGAGCTGCCGGCGTATTCATTCCTCCGGCCATGCTGGCGGACGGCGAAAGTTTTCGCGCACTTGCGGGGATGTATTCCCCGCTGGAATTTAATCCCGTGCAGGGGCGCCGCCTTTTCAGGCGAGGGCTTGATATTATCGGCTATTATCGCCTGCCCGAAACCGCGCTGATTACCCCCGAAAGCCACGCCGCGCACATGGAAAGCATCCAAGCCGGATGGATCAGAAACCTGAACGCCGATATCGACATAGTACCGGCGCCGCCTGCCGAAATATCCGAACGCCTGCGAACAGGAAACTACGGCATAATACTCATGCCCTTTTACGCCACAGAACCATCCCCAAGTGCGTTGCTGCAATATTTCCGCTCAACGATAAACCGATTCGGATACAATAACCCAAGGTTCGATTACGCGCTGAGCGCCACAGAGGACGCTTCCCCCGGGGAAGCCGCCCGCCTTTACAAAATTGCCGAAAATATATTGCTCGAAGACGCCGCGCTTATCCCTGTTTACTTTGAAACCTCTTACTATGCCCTTGCCTCCGGACTGACCGGCGTGGAAATCTTCCCTTTCGGCGGCAAGATACTGTTCCAAAACGCTCGACACAAATAAAAATTTAACCACCTCGGCGCTACGCGCCACCCCTCCAAGAGAGGGGAATATCGTTAACGGTGTGCAAAATAAAATTCCCCTCATTTGGAAGGGTGGCAAGCGTAGCTTGACGGGGTGGTCGGAGTTTTGCAAGAGGGTAGTTGACAACTGAAATAAAGGGGTGTTGCAAAAATGGAGCAAAAGATATTGAACGCGTTGCGCTCTCACAAGAAGTTTGGGCTTACCCTGCGCGAGCTGGCAAAGAAAGTTGGCGCCAAGAAGAAGCAGAAGGATGTGTTTGAGGCCGCTATTTCCGGGCTGATGGAACAGGATAAATTATTCCGGCGCGGGGACAGGTTCTTCCCGATCGACGGGCGGGAGGCCATGCAGGGCGAGATAGTCAAGGTTAGCGGCACATTTGGTTTTGCCAGGCCGCAGGGATGGGAAAAAGACGTCTTCATACCGGGCAGGTTTCTGCTTGGCGCCATACCGGGGGATACGGTTCTTTTGCGCCTTTCAAAAGGCGGGCAGGAAAGAGAGCTTGAGGTAGGCGAGGTGCTAAGGATTATAAAGCCGTCGCGGCGGCCTTTTTCGGGCGTTTTACAGGCGGATAACGGGATTTATACCGTGCTGCCGGACGCGTCCATGCGCGTACCGCTGCCTGTGATGAACGGCGGGCTTGCGGGCGCAAAGCCGGGCGATAAGGTGATGGTGACGGTTGAGAGCCGCGGGGAGCGTCAGGGCGAACATGTCGTAAAAGTTGTGGAAAGCTTTGGCAGCGCCCAAAAGCCGCTGGCTTGCGCGCTGGCTATACTGGCCGGATTGGATATCCCCTTGGAGTTCCCGCGGGAGGCGCTTGAGCAGGCGCGGGTTATCTCCGCGTTTGAGGGGTTTCATCCCAAGGAAATCGCCGCCCGGCTTGATCTGCGGGACGAAGTTATATTTACGATTGACGGGGCGGACAGCAAAGACCTTGACGACGCGATCAGCCTTACGCGGCGGGAGGCCGGCTGGGAGCTTGGGGTGCATATTGCCGACGTCAGCCATTACGTCACTCATAAATCACCGCTGGATGACGAGGCGCTGCGGCGCGGAACCTCGGTGTATTACGCCGATCAGGTCATCCCCATGCTGCCTCCCGAACTGAGCAACGGCGTCTGTTCTCTTAATCCCAATGAAGACAGGCTGGCGTTTTCCGCTTTTATCCGGCTGGATGATGAGGGCAACCGGACAGGGTACCGGTTCGCCAAGAGCGTTATCCGCTCCCGGGTGAAAGGCGTTTACGTCGAACTTAATTCCATGATAGACGGCAACGACGACATTTCTCTGAAAATAAAATACGCACAGGTCAAGGATACTATAACCGAAATGCGCGCTCTTGCCGGAATGCTTATCAAAAAGCGCTTGGCGGCGGGGAAAATGGCGCTGCATAGCATAGAAAGCAAAATCATAATGGATGATAACGGGGAAGTGGCCGATGTAAAGGCCCGGGAGATGGGATTCTTTGAGGAATTGATCGAGGAGTTCATGCTCCAGGCCAACGAATCCGCCGCCAGCTTTGCCATGGAAAAAGGGCTGCCGTTTGTATTCCGCACCCATGAAGCCCCCAACCCCGAAAAGCTTGAACAGCTCTACGATACGCTGGAAAAACTGGGCGTTCAATTCAAGAAACCTTCCGCTTCAGCTTTAAGCATTGGACTCTCTCAAATTCTTCGTGCGGTTGAGGGTACCCCACACGAGGATGTGGTAAACACCCTTGTTTTGCGCGCGATGGCCAAAGCGAAATATACCACCCAAAACATCGGGCACTTTGGACTGCAACTGAAAAATTATTCCCATTTTACCTCCCCGATACGGCGGTACCCCGACCTTGCGATCCACCGCATAATGTCGTCAACGTTAAGCGAAATGAAACCGGAAAACATACAAAAACGTTTTAGCCCTTTCGCGCCGAAAGCCGCGCAGCAAGGCACCGAGCGCGAAATCGCGGCCGTTACCGCGGAGCGCGAATGCACAAACGCTTATAAAGCAAGCTATATGCGGCAATTTTTAGGACAAGAACTGGATGGCGTCATATCCGGATGCGCTGCCCACGGCGTGTTTGTAAGGCTCGAAAGCACATGTGAGGGAATGGTGCGTGTCAGCGACTTTCCCCCCGGAACATGGAGCTTCGACGGCAGCCTTGCTTTCACAGACAAACAAAGCGGAAAGTCCATCCGCCTGAGCGATCCTGTGCGGGTGCGGGTGCTGGCGGCTGACGTTTCTGTGGGGAGAGTTGATTTTGCCATTGTTTGATCTTCTTTTTTTCTTGAGGAGAAAAAAAGAAGCAAAAAAAGACCTTTTTAAAAGGTTTTCTCGTTATGTTTGAGGGGTTCGGAAACGGCTTCGCCGCGCCATCGTTCATGCATGATGGCGCGGCGTTTGCGGTTGCTCCATCGAGCTACACAACCGCGGCGGCCCGGGGTAAAGCCCGGGCCGCTGTTTGCGCTTGGATTTATGGTGTCGCGCTTCGCACTATGTTTTTTAAATTATAGGGGCAAACACAGTTCGCCCCTACTTGGTTATAATAGACATCTTGCGAAAATCCAACCACCCCGGCGCTTTGCACCACCCCTCCACAGGAGGGGAATTTGACAACGCGGAAACCCCAATTCCCCTCCTTTGGAGGGGTGCCCCGAAGGGGCGGGGTGGTTTTAAATCCGCCGGAGGCGTCATAAATATAAAACATGGTGCCGACAGAGCTGACAAGGCTTATACCTCATGGATGTATAATATGCCTTCCACTTTTGCAAGCATTTCGATAACCTCGCTGTGGGCGCGCCTTTTTGGCAGATGCATGGAAACAAGAGCGGCAAGCGGATCTGCGTTGTTAGATTTGGAGTGCGTGAACACAACATTAAGTATCTGTATGCCATTTTTATTGGCGCACATCAAAAGATTGCTGAATCTGCCGTCATTGCCGAATTCAACATAAATTTCCATATTGCGCGAATTCATTATCAGCATGGCGTCAAGATTGTGCAGCACAGAAATGATAAAAAGAATTATTGTACCGGCGATAAGCGCGCCTCCATAAAATCCTACGCCGATCGCCAGCCCCAGACACGCGCTTGCCCACAGGCCGGCCGCGGTTGTAAGACCCCTTACCTGGTTATAACTTGTAACAAGAATGGTGCCTGCGCCAAGAAACCCTATGCCGCTGATAACCTGTGCGCCAAGGCGCGCGGGGTCGGACGCGAACGGCAAATTAAACGCAATATACTTGCTGGTTATCATAACAAGCGCCGAGCCTACGCAAACAAGCATATGAGTGCGAAGTCCGGCCGCCCGGCGTTTGCTGCCCCGCTCAAAACCCACAATGCCGCCAAAAATCATAGCCAGTGACAACCTGAGGGTAACTGATACCATATTGAGTTCATTAATATCCGGCCACCAATCCATGAAAGAGACTCCTTTCAAAAAGGCATGAGAAAAATCGCTGAACCATTACATTAAACCTGCGCGTAGTTAGTTTGTCGGTGCAACTGTACGCATATGTCGTAATAGGCGTGGAAGTAGCGATCCCCTTCATCTATGAGGACCTTGTTGTCTTTATCCCCGCAAAGCTGGGCGTAAATTATTCCGATTTTATCATCCGTGCAGGACTCGCGTCGCTCACAAAGAACATAAAGGGAATAGGACGCCATATCCCGGGTGCTTTTTTCAAGCTGCGGGGCCTTTTCTTCAAGCTCGCTGTAAAAAACATTAAGGGCAGTGTAAGTAAGCAGCGGGTTAGGAGAAAGGTCGGCCACCACACGGTGAACCACATATGAAAACAACAGCATCCTGTGATGCGCCCGCAGAGAATCAGCCAGCCCTTCGGGCCAGGGGTCGAAGTTTGTTTTGGCTTCCTGCATAAGTAGGGTGGCGTACCGCTCTCCCAAAGCGCGGGCAAGCTGTATGTTGCCGGCGCTTTTTTGGCGCATATAATTGAGCGCTTCGGCTTCCGCTTCCGAGATATCCTCGGATTCGGGGCCGGAAGAAAAGTGCTTGGGCGCGATCTTCATGTCTGCGTCCTCGCCACCCGGCACAGCCAGCAATAAATTACCCTTTTTGCTGTCGCCTAGCATCAGCAGCGTGGCGCATGTGCAAAACAGCGCAATCAGAATAAATAACGACGTCATTTTTCCGCACCTTTCCCCTTTTGCGGCTACTTTGCCTTATTTTGTTCTATTATCTGCCTTAAGGCGCGGGAGAGCTGATCGGGGCAGGAGGTCTTTCTGCCTGCGCACTGAATACCCTCCAGCATATCCGCAACCTCGCTTGCTTTTTTGCCTTTGACCAGGGCGCCGATTCCTTTCAGGTTTCCATTGCAGCCGCCTTCAAACTGAACATCGCGTATTTCTCCGCTTTCGCCGATATCAACATGAATCGAGCGTGCGCAAACGCCCTGCGTTTTGTATGTGTATTCCAAGATTAACTTCCTCCTTTTATTTTATTCCCGAATCATATCTTTAATTTCAATTTCATTATACCTTTTTTCCCGCTTCAGGTAAAGTAGAATAAGCAAGAAATAATAGGAAAAGCAGAGAGCATCGCCGAAGGGGCGTAAAAATCCTTCGCTTTGCTCAGGATGACAAGCGAAGGACTCAGTGTGACATATATTAGGGCGCGGTGCCTGCATCGCGCCCTACATCTTTGCCTAACGCACCAGAGGATACCCCAGACTCTCGACGTCGTCCTCAATCGCAAGCCGGTCGATATCTCCGCCAATAATTTTAACGACGCCGTTTTGCTCATCAACGCTTACAAATTCGATTCCCGGCATCTTTTGAACGCGCCGCAAAATCTTCTTGCCGGCGCCCTTGTTATTTTCCAGCCCCTCAAACTTCATGACGATTTCGTTTTCCATTACCTTGCTCCTTACGGGAAAAATATAAGGTCTAAAGCCATTTGGCTTTAGACCTTATTGTTTCCCTGCCGGGTGAATTTTAAAACTGTCAATTAGCCTATAGGCTGATGTCCAAAATCTTGAACTGAACCTTGACTCCGCTGGGAATTACGACATGAACCTCATCCCCTACCTTGTGCCCGATCAGGGCTTTCCCAACCGGGGATTCGTCGGTGATCGTTTCCAAGTCGTCGTCGCGGACATATTCCAAAGGGCTGGAAATACGATAGGTAGTTTGTTCATTAAACTCCACGTCAAGAATGGTAACAGTGGTTCCGATAGATACGACGTCGGTGGAAATTTGATCTTTTTCAATGAGCTGTGCCTTTTTAAGCTGCTCCTCAAGAGTAGCGATACTTGACTCTACATGGGCCTGTTCGTTTTTAGCTTCGTCGTATTCGCTGTTCTCGCTCAAATCCCCAAACCCGCGGGCCACACGGATTTTCTCGCTTATTTCTTTGCGGCGCACAGTGCGCAAATATTCCAGATCCGATTTAAGCTGCTCATACCCTTCCGGGGTGATCAGAATTTCGCCGGGCACGTAGCGCCCCCCTTTCTGTAAAATAAACAAAAGCCCCCACGGGCGATTTTTTTGTAAAAAACCTGATTAAAACACAAATGCGAATCACAACCGAGGACCCGCTTACCGCATCCATTATATATTGTGGCTATCCTCCTGTCAAGTAGTTTTACCGCTTGGGAAAAGCTTTTGATAAGGAAAACTCAAACAGCCGCCCAAAATCAACCTGCCCGTAATACCCCGCTTAGTCTGCCCGGCGACATCCCAATGATACCCTATTCTATGCCCGGACGCTTTGGGTTAGTACTTAATGACAGCCGGAATATGGTAATTGGGAATTGGCAGTCCGCTAACAAAAGCGGCAAGCTGTTTGAGTTTAGTCAGCGTTCTGCCAGTTCCCATCTTTAAATTCTCAACTGACATTTGGGCCAAAGCGTAAAACTATTTACGATTACTCGGCGGGAACATCCTCTTGCGGCTGCTCTTGCTGTTCCAATGCTTCGTCTACTCTATGGAGCGCGATGGCCAGTTCTATCGCTTTTCTGAGTTGCGGGTCGGTGTTTTCGTCCAGAGTTCTCCAATTGCCGTCGAGGGCTACGTCGTAATCAGCCCTTACGCCTGTGTTGTTAAAGATCACGCCGCTTGGGCTGACCAGTAGAGCTACCGTAATTTCGATCGCGGAACCGTCGATAAGCTGGAGCGTTTCCAGGATAACGCCTTTGCCCGCGGTGGTGGCGCCTACGCTGCTGGCTACGCCATAATCTTTCAGCACTTGCGAAAAGAGTTCGGCCGGGCCTGTTGTTCCAGCGTTTTGCAGCACTACCATTGGCATTTCCAGCCCTGTTCCGGTGGAGCTGAACATAACGTCGTCGTTTCCGTGGTTATCACGGGAGCTGACAATTACTCCCGCTGGGATGAGAGAATCCAATATTCTCGCCGCGTCGTTGATCCGATCGCCGTTGGAATCCCGCACGTCAAAGATAAGGCTTTGCGCTCCGCCAGAGATCATTCTGTCGCGCTCCCTGCGGAATTGGTCGGGGGTGTGTTGATTGAATTCGGAGATAATTATATACCCGATCTGGGTATCCTCAAGCATCCGGGCATGAACACTGGGCACAGTAACAATACGCCGGATCATTTCCACAACGCGGTCAACATTGTCCTCCGAGCGGATTGTAAGGCTCAGTCTTGTGTCTCGTTCGCCGGAAATACTCTCCAGCATACTCACGCTGTTTTCGGGATTAACATCGACGCCATCTACCTGGATTATCAAATCGCCCGGCTGTATATCCGCGGCAAGGGCGGGGGAATCGGCAAAAACTTCTTCAACGTAGATATAGCCGTCGCCTTCGGGGTTGGCGCGCAACGCCGCGCCAATACCCGCTACCGGGCTGGCCTGGGCGCGCTGGATCGCTTCAAAAGTTATGGCGTCGTGGTAAACGGCGTGAGGATCCCCGATCCCGGCTAAAAATCCCCGTGCAACGCTGTCCATGAGATAGGTCTCATCAATTACACCGTTGAAGTGTTCCCGCACCAGCCGGTTGATCTGCGAGAATTTTTCCACGCTGCGTTCACGTTCGCGCAGGTCGATCATCCGATTATTAGCCTGGTTGATAACAAAGTCATGTGTGATGTTAAAGGTGATGGCGGCAACCAGCATCATGAGGGCCAGGGCCGCGCCGAGCGAAATTTTTTTATTCATTGGTGAACCCCTTTTTCGGAGGACAAAGATCAGAGGACGGAAAAGTTCCGCACCTCTGATCTCTGAATTTCTGATGATTGCAGGGCACGATAATGGACTTCACACCCTACATAACGTTTTTACCGTCTGCCGCCGATAATATACGGCCTTGGGTTGACGGGCCGGCCGTTGTGCCTTACCTCAAAATGCAGGTGAGGCCCGGTTGACCAGCCGGTAGAGCCGACATTGCCGATGGGATCGCCTCTTACTACCACGTCACCCACGCTGACCGATATGTTGGACAGGTGCGCGTAAAGGGTGGAAACGCCACCGCCGTGGTCTATTATAAGGTATATGCCGTAACCCCTGCCGGGAGTGTGCGACCAGTTGGTAAAACGCACGGTGCCGGAGTTTGCCGCCACAACGGTAGCGCCGTGTATGGAGGCGCCGGCGATATCAATGCCGGTGTGGAAGTCGGCTCCGCCAAAACGCGAGCCAAATTCGGAGGTGATTCGGTAATGCCCGGGAACCGGCCATGCCATCTCGCCGCCGACGTAAGGATTTTGCGACCACTCTATCCGGCGGAAAATGTCGTCTATCTCTCTTTGCATCTGCGCGCGCATGGCCCTGCTGGCCTCCAGGTTGGCGGTAAATTCCCGCTCCCTGCGGTCAAGATCCTGTATGCGCAAATTGGCCGCATCACGCTGGACATTATAAGTGCGCCTTTTTTCTTCCTCCAGAATCCGGTCGGTTTCCAGCTCCTCGAGATGTTCTTCCAGCCTGGCTTTGGCTTCTTCCATGTCACGGCGCTGGGCGGTCAGCGCTTGGGTCAGCCTGTTGTCGTGATCGGCTATGCGCATCATGGTATCGGTTGTGGTGAGAAAAGAAACAAAGCTGTCCGCACCCAACACAAGCCCCAGGGTAGAGGCGTCGTTTTGGACAAACTGAGCCCGCGTACGCGCCCGGAACAAGGCTTCATTGGCGTCGATTTTGGCCTGCTTTTCGGCGATTGCCTCAATCTGCGCCTCGATATACTGCTCCTGCACGCCAATGCGCTGTGAAATAAGATTGATTTGATCTCTGATGATTCTGATTTGCTGGTCTATGGAATCTCGCCGCCGCGTTTCCTGTTGTATTTCGCCCCTGGCATTTGATATGTGGGTTTGGAGCGCCCTCTCCTCGGCTTCCAGCGCAGCCATTCGCTCGTTGAGGTTGTCGATCTGGGACTGGTAAGGGCTGTCTGCGGGAGCTCTGCGGGGCGTATTCGCAAGCGCGCCCATTGAAAGTGAGGATATAAGTATAACGGCGCACAACATCGCGGCCATAAAAGGGACAGCCTTGCCGTGTCTTCGAGCTGCAGGGGCGCTCGAAAACGGTATTTCGATCTTATTTTTGGTTTGCATCAAATAATCACCCGCCCGGGAGTATATTTTTTCTTTTTGATCAGCTTTCCTCTTGGATTAGGCGTAGACGTCTTCTTCGAGCAGTTCCGCAAGGAACGAAACTTTGAGCGCGATAGATGCGGCGATAACAACCATGATAATTACCGCCAAAGGAATAAACTTACAGCATTCTTTTTTCATCGAAATCACCATCCTTAAACTTTTAAATATTTACGGACAAAGGCGCCGCTGCCTATCATGCCTATAAAAATCCCAAGCCCGGCAAAAGCGCCAAACACATAAGGGGCAATATGCCAGAAGTCGATCGCCCGGGCAAACAGCGGGCCGATATTGCCGCCGAATTGCTCCTCTATCCAGACCAGAAGGTAGGTGTACCCAACCCCAAGGATCAAAAATGCCAGTATTGCCGCCACCAGCCCGATGATTATGCCCTCTATCAGAAAAGGCATACGGATAAAAGCGTCGGTGGCGCCCACATATTTCATGATGCTTATTTCCTTGCGCCGGGCAAAGATTGTCAGCTTAATGTTGTTGGTGATTATGACAATGCTGACCACAATGAGGATCCCGACTACAACCATTCCCGAATAAGCCACCGCCCGCCGCAGCGCCAAAAGGATGTTAGCTACTTCGGCCGAATAATTCACACGGTAAACTCCGCGCAGATCCCGCAGGCGGGATACGGTATGGCTCATATGTGCAATATCGCTGACGCTGATGATATATTTATCCAGCAGGGGGTTTTCCTCTCCGCGCAAAGCTATGTAGATTATGGCGTTGTCCCCCGCGTTTGCAATGAACGTTTCAAGCGAATCATGCTTGCAAACAAAAGTAAAAGACGCTATGTTTTCAAAGCCGGAAAGGTTTGCGTTCATCGCTTCGATGTCCTGGGGCGTCATCCAATCTTCCAGATATACAACCAGCTCGTTTTGATCCTCGACAAAATTGACCATCGCGCTGATATTGAGGGATAACAGAGCCGCTCCGCCGATAAGGAGCATACACGCCACCAGCACGCCAATGCAGGCAAAGCTCATCAGCCGGTTTTGCACAACGTTTTTGGCACCTTCTTTTATCAGGTAACCAAAGTTGTGAAGCCTCATCTTTCGCCTCCCGACGTAACCAGCCGTATCTCTGGGCGCTCATTTTTTTTATTGTAATCATCCATCGTCGAGCGGGACGTCCTGTCGGAAAAGTCGATTGCCTTTTCCCTGCTTGCAAGTCCCCTGCCAAATTCGTTAATCAGGTCTTTACCGGTGAAAAGATCAGATTTGTCGCTGTGAGCGTCCGAGGTGATGGCGCCGTCTTCTATGGTTATAACCCGCTTGTTAAAGTTGGAAACCAGCTCGTGTTCGTGCGTCACCATAAGTATTGTTGTTCCGGCCTGCGCGTTTATCTCGGAAAGCAGATCAACGATCTCATAAGAGAGCGCGGGATCAATATTTCCGGTGGGCTCGTCCGCTATTATGATAGTCGGGTTGTTTACCAGCGCCCGTGCAAGGGCGACGCGCTGCTGTTCACCGCCCGAAATATGATCGGGCATACTCTTTGCCTTGTGAGCGAGGCCCAAAAGCTTAAGCACATAAGGCACCCGGGTTTTGATATCTTTTGGTATCACGTTCGTAACACGCAGGGCAAAGGCCACGTTGTCGTAAACGTTAAGGCTTGGGATCAGGCGGAAATCCTGAAACACAACGCCCAGCGAGCGCCGGAATTTGGGGATATGGCGGCGCTTCATGCGGTTTAAGTTATATCCGTTTACAGTTATCAGCCCGGCTGTCGGCGTCTCCTCACGCAGGATAGTTTTTATTATGGTGCTTTTCCCCGCGCCCGAAGAACCGACGACGAACACAAAGTCGCCTTTGTTTACTTTAAAGCTTACATTTTTAAGCGCCGTGGTTCCGCCTTTATAAGCTTTGCTTACATTCGCAAATTCTATCACAGGTACTTCCTCCGCACATTACGCCTAATATTTTACCGGATTGGAGGTCATGTACTTTTTGACCATAAGCGCCACCTTAAATATTATGGCGTGGTCAAATTCCCGCAAATCAAGGCCGGTAAGTTTTCTGATCTTTTCCAGCCGGTATACAAGGGTGTTCCGGTGGACAAACAGCTTCCTTGAAGTTTCGGACACATTCAGGTTATTTTCAAAAAACTTCTGTATGGTGAACAGAGTTTCTTGATCCAGGCTTTCAATCGATCCCTTTTTGAAGACTTCGCGCAAAAACATGTCGCAGAGCGTGGTGGGAAGCTGATAAATAAGCCGCGCGATTCCCAAATTATCATAAGAAACAATAGCCTTGTCGGTATCGAAAACCTTGCCGACCTCCAGCGCCACCTGACTTTCCTTAAATGACTTCGCCAGATCCTTAACGCCCAGCACAGCGGTGCCGATGCCGATAATCACTTTTGTGTAAAACTCGCTGCCAAGAGTGTCCACGATCGAGCGGGCCAGCTTTTCAAGATCTCTGGAATCAATGCCCATCTTTATTTCCTTAACCAGCACAATGTCGTTTTCGTTGATGTTGAAAACAAAATCTTTCTGCTTGTCAGGGAACAGGTTTTGTATGACCTCAAAAGCGGAGATGTCGTTGGAGGAAACTATGCGTATAAGCAGCGCCACCCGGTGAGCGTCGATGTTAAATTGCAGCTCCCGCGCCTTTACATAAATATCTCCGGGCAGGATATTATCAAGTATTACGTTTTTAATAAAGTTGGAACGGTCATACTTTTCGTCGTAATACTGTTTTATGCTGGCAAAAGATATCGACAGTATCTTGCAAAATTGCGCGGCGGTTTCGTCGGCGCCCTCCACAAATATGGCAAACTCCGGCTTTGCCACGCTCCCGAAAGGTTTAAAGGTATAGTTTTCCCGAGTGAAAACATCTTCGGCGTCCCCGATGCTTAAATATTCAAACGCATCGCCGATTCTGGCAAGGTCGCTGCAAGCGATAATCATAGCGGTTTCGTCAACCACGCCAATAACGCGGTCAATAGATTCCCGCATCTGATGGACTATGCGTTGAAATAGTCTGTTAGACATATCCCTGATTCCTCTCTTTTACCACTTTGTATAGCAAAATGGTCATGTTGTACGATAGGCAAAACCGTTATTTTTCTATTTTACCTAAAAAATCTGCTTATTGCAACATGTAAGAGGTTAAAAACATAAAAAATTATAAGTTTATTCAGCGATTCGCTGTAAAACCGCGTCCTTAATAACTCTCTTGTTTATTATATGTGGCTTTTGACAAGCTTTTTATTGCAGGGAATTTGTTGTAATTAACAAATTTAACCACCCCGCCCTTTTGGGCGCCCCTCTTTTGGAGGGATGGCGCGGAGCGCCGGGGTGGTTAATAAATATGCACGCGAAGCGGATTCCTTTGTTGTCAACTGTAAAACGCCAGCACACACACGGCGCCGCACAGCAGGGGGCTCAAAAAATTCACCATGTCGTTATTGATCCATGAGATTCCCTTCGCGAGGGGGAGGGGCGCGCCTTGCAGGGCCGGGCGTTCGGTCATTTTTCCGTCGGGGAGGCTATATTTGGCCTGGAAGGCCGCGCCCATGACCGAATCCAATATGCTGCCCAGGATACCGCACAGGAAGACAAGAAGAAATCCTGTCCATCCGAAGGAGAGTAGAGCCAGTGGGGAGATTAAAAGCGCGCCCAGCGCCCCGCCGCACAACCCCAAAAGCGTAACGCCGCCGGAAAGCCCTTTTTCCATTTTGCGGAAGGTCAGTATTGATACCGGCTGTGATTTTGACAACATGCCGATTTCGGAGGAGAAGGTATCGGCTGACGCCGCTCCCAAGCTGGCTAAAACCGCCAGCAGAAAGACTTCCCATCCGCTGATGCGGTAGGCCAGCGCAAGGGCAAGGGCGGGCGCGGCGTTGGCGATCACCTGGGCGGGGCCTCTTGCCCCGCGCCGCTGGTGGAGCGAGGAGGGCCCGGCTTTTTTGCTTTTTCCGAAACGGCTGATCAGGCTGCCGAAAATAAAGAAGGCAACCAGCGCCGAGTAGCTCAGCCATCCTCCAAAAACGTAGAGGAGTACTCCCATAAGAGCAGCGATGTGCAGCCCTGAGGGGGTGATGGATTTCGCGGCAAAAGCCAGGATCAGGATTAAAAGCGTTATTCCAAGGCAAATAAACGCGCCGGTCGTTGCGGGAAAACGCGTCATGAGAAATATCACAAGCCCAACCGAAAGAGGCAGAGTTAAATTGTCCAGCCCGCGGGGGGAATAAAGTTCGGCCGCCATAGCGATAACGCCGCAGGAAAAAGCCGCGGCAATAGCGATTCCGGGAGCAAAAAAGGCGCAGACCAGACCTACGCTCAGCCCTGAAAAAAGCAGCACGGTCAGGGAGCCCTCCAGAGTTTTTTCGGCGTACGGCGCGGGAAAATACCGCCTGCCAAAGCGCGTGCCGACAAGCGCGGCCAAGCCATCTCCGTAACCCATGGCCAAAATGGCGCAGGCCGCCATCCACGGCATATCCAGAGTCCATCCGGCAAGGCAGAGCAAAAACAGCGAAACCGCGTACCACACCGTGCCAAGGGTGTTGCCTTCTTCCCGCTCGATTCCTTTAAACAGCCCTTTATGGTAGGAGTAGAAGTTTAAAACCACAAAGCAGGCGGGCACCACCAGCACGGCCCAGACCGCATCAAACCAGAACAGGGCGAGGATGATCCAATTACTTAACAGGATATGAACCAGTTTGCGCGAAACTTCAGAGCTTATCCCCCGCTTTTTCAAAGCGCCGGAAAGCCCCAGCACCATAAAGACCGCCACGAACGAAATACCGATCCCCAACAGTTCTCTTGCCATGATTTTCCGGCCCCCGACCTTTCAAAATCAAAATACTGTTTTCGGGCGCACATACAGCTCGAAGAAACAATTATTTGTCAATATAACACGAACAGTATTGGCAGTAAAGACAAATTTAAGCCATCAAAACACTTGATTAATGTTAAACAATGTAGTAATATGTTAAGAAATACACAGAAATACCACGAAAATTGACGATTTTACAAATGGCAAATAACAATGATGGTGTCGCGCTTCGCGCGATGATTTTTAAATTGCAGGCGGGCGAACACAGTTCGCCCCTACAACTGTCAACTGTCAACTGTCAATTTACCATCGCAAATGGGGGACTGGCCATGATCAGAGCAGTCGCGGCTTCTTCAGGTATCGGCATCGGAAGGGCGGTTATCTTGGCGCCCTTGGAGCGTCTTGCGCACCGACGCCGGATTTCTGACGCCAGTCTGGAGCTGCGCAAACTTCGGGAAGCCATAGACGTCTGCTGCGCTCAGCTCGAAAAGGCCGGCGCTTTGGCGGCCAAAAACTTTGGTCAGCCGGAAAGCGCTATTATCACCGCGCAAATCATTCTTTTAAACGACTTTGATCTGCTAAGCGATATGGAAACAGGAATAAAGAAAAACATGGAAAACGCCGAGTACGCGGTTGCTCAGGTGTTTGACGGGTATATCCAGATATTCTCCAATATGGAAGACGCTTTGATGAAGGCAAGAGAAGCTGATTTCCGGGATATCAAAAACCGCGTTTTAAGAATTCTGGCCGGGGAGAAAGAACCGGACTTCGGACAACTTGACCCGGAAAGTGTTATTGTAACCAAAGAAATACCGGCCAGCATTCTGGCCTGCCTGCCTGTTGAAAACATTTCCGGGCTTGTAACGCACATCGGAAGCGTTCACTCTCACGCCGCGATTCTGGCAAGAGCGCGCCGCATCCCCTTTGTGTTAAACGCCGGGAACATTGACCCGATTTTCAGCCAAGGCGACGAACTGATCGCGGACGGCGGCACGGGAGAAATAATCATTCGCCCAACATCCGAAGAAATCAGCCGCTACCGGGAAAGGCAACGCCAGCAAAATCTGGTGCGCGAGCGCATGGATGTACACAAGGACAGAAAAACGTTCACCCGCGATGGCAGACAGGTGGAACTCTCGGCGGCGATCAGCGCTCTGGGCGAGCTCCCCGAAGCCGTGTGCAGAGGGATAGACGCCGCCGTTATGTCGGTCGGGCATACCCACGGCGTAAGCATAATGGGAGAAAGGCAGAAGTTTTTAGCGTATAAAGCGATTACTCGCGCACTAAACGGAAAGCCTGTGGTGGTTGCCGTCGAAGAAGTCAAACTAAACCGGCAAGCTCCTTATTTTGGCGGAACGTTCCCCGGTTCCCCCGACAACAGAGAAAGCAGCCGCCTTATATCCAACGAGCCGCAGCTGCGAGACTCGTTTAACGCTTTGCTGCGCGCTTCGGCATTCGGCAAGGTGCGCGTTGTCATTCCCCGGCTTACCTCCGTCACCGAGCTAAGGTTTGCCAGAGCTTTGTTAAAATCCTGCAAAGCGCTTTTGTCGGAGCAACAAGCGGACTTTGACCCCGAAATCAGTCTGGGCGCATTAATCGAAACGCCCGCTGGCGCCCTGTGCGCAAATGTTATAGCAAGGGAAGCGGACTTCCTTGTTTTGGGTACCAATAACTTAATAAATCAAACTTTAGCCATAG
>Ga0123355_10003794_pt1 | contig 21854 bp, 6 predicted proteins | sample TergutEmb28metaG_3_FD_89872 | JGI IMG/M metagenome (GOLD analysis project Ga0123355, IMG submission 89872) | Embiratermes neotenicus P1 segment gut microbial communities from Petit-Saut dam, French Guiana - Emb289 P1 | ecosystem: Host-associated > Arthropoda: Insects > Digestive system > Gut ... | reverse complement strand
TCAGGATGGCTTGAAACTAAATGGTACACATCAGCTTCTGGCTTATGTCGATGATGTTAATATACTGGGAGGAAGCATACATACACTAAAGGAAAATGCAGAAGCTTTAGTAGCTGCTACTAGCAAGATTGGACTGGAAGTAAATGCTTATAAGACTAAGTACATGTTCATGTCTCGAGATCAGTATGCATGATGATTTCACAGTGTGAGGACTGATAATAGTACCGTCGAGAGCGTGGAAGGGTCTAAATATTTGGGAACAACTTTAACAAATCAAAATTCTATTGCGGAAGAAATTAAGAATAGACTGAGGTCAGAAAATGCTTGCTCTCATTCGGTGCAGAATGTTTTGTCTTCCAGGTTTGCTATCTAAAAATTTAAAAATCAGGATGTATAGAACTATAATTTTGCCTCTTGTTTTGTATGGATGTCAAACTTGGTCGCTGACATTGCGGGAGGAAAGAAAGCTGAGGGTGTTTGAGAACATGGCGTTGAGTAGAATATTCGGAACTAGGAGTTACGAGGTAACGGAGGAATGGAGGAGAATGTATAACGAGGAGCTAAATGACTTGGACTCCTCAACCAATAATGTGCGGTTGATAAAATCGAGAAGAATGAGGTGGCCTGGGCATGTGGTGTGCACGGGTGAGGAGAGTCTTGGTGGGGAAACCGGAGGGAAGGAAACAACTGGGGACACCTAGGCATAGATAGGTGGATAATATTAGGACGGATCTCCAGGACGTGGGATTTAGATTTGTGGAATGGATTGGGATGGCCCAGGATAAGGACAGTTGGAGGACGCTTGTGAGTGAGGTAATGAAAAATCGGGTTCGTGAAATGCGGGGAAATTCTTGAAGAGCTGAGAACAAGTTAGCTTCTTAACGAGTCTGCACATTGGAGTGAGTAAGTAAGTGAAAAATAATAACATAGAATAAAGTTACGGTACGTGTGACTGTGTTAAGTTAATATTTATATGATAATATGACAGGAAGGTAGCTGTGTGTTAATGAAGGTACGTTAGACAGTGTTTACGTAATATTTATATGATAATATGACAGGACTGTAGCTGTGTGTTTACTGACGGTAAGTGTGATAGTTTTAACGTAATATTTATATGATAAAATGACAAGAATTTAGCTGTGTGTTTACTGACGAAACGTTTGACAGGGTTAACTTAATATTTATATGATAATATGAGAGGAATATAGCTGTGTGTTTACTGACGGTACGTGTGAATGTGTTAAAGTAAAATTAATTCGATATCATGACAGGAATGTAGCTGTGTGTTTACTGAAATTACGTGTGAACGTGATAACATAACATTTATATGATAACATTGCAGGAATATAGCTGTGTTTTTACTGACAGTACGGTTGATTGTGTTAAGTTAATTTTTATATAACAACATGAAAAGAATGTAGCTGTGTGATTACTGACGGAACGTGTGACAGTGTTTACGTAATATTTATATGATAACATGACACGACTGTAGCTGTGTAATTACTGACTTTACGTGTGACTGTGTTAACGAAATATTTATATGATAATATGACAGAATGGTAGCTGTGTGTTTACTGACGGTACGTGAGATAGTTTTGACGTAATATTTATATGATAACATAACAGGAGTTTAGCTGTGTTTTTACTGACGATACGTCTGACAGTGTTAACATTAGATTTATATGATAATATAACTTGACTGTAGCTGTGCGTTTAATGACATTACGTGTGACATTGTTAAGTTAATATTTATATGAAAATTGACAGGAATGTAGCTTAGTGTTTACTGACAGAATGTGTGAACTAGGTAATTTAATATATATATATATGATAAAAAAACAAGATTTTTGCTGTGTGTTTACTGACGTTGCGTGTGACTGGTTTAACGAAAAATTCATACGATATCATGACAGATAAATAGCAGTGTGTTTACTGGTGTTATGTGAACGTATTAATGTAATATTTTTACGATAAAATGACAGGACAGAAGCTGTGAGTTTCCTGAAGGTACGTGTGACAGTTTTAAAGTAATATTTATAAGATTACAAGACAGGAATATAGCTGGGTGTTTACCGACGGTACGTGAAATTGTTTGATACTATATTAATATGATAATGTGACAGGAACGTAGCTGTGTGTTAACTGACTGTACGTGTGACTGTGTTAAGTTAATATTTATATGATAACATGGCAGGAGTTTAGCTGTGTATTTATTGATGGTACATGTGACAGTGTTAACCTAATTTTTATATGATAGCATGGCCGAAATGTAGCTTTGTGTTTACTGACGGTACGTGTGACTGTGTTAGAGTAATATTTATAGGATAATATGACAGGATTGTAGCTGTGAGTTTACTGACAGTACGTGAGAATGTTTTAAAGTAATATTTATATGATAATATGACAGGAATGTAGCTGTGTGTTTACTGACGGTACGTGAGACTGTTTTATATTAATATTTATATGATAACATGACAGGAATATAGCTGTGTGAATACTAACGATACTTGTGACTGTATTAAGCTAATATTTATATGTTAACATGACAGGATTGTAGCTGTGGATTTACTGGAATTTCGTGTGACTGCTTAAATATAATATTTATATGACAATATGAGAGGACTGTAATTTTGAGTTTACTGACAGTATTTGTGAAGGTGTTAAAGTAATATTAATTTGATAACATGACAGAAATATAGCTGTAAATTTACTGGCGGTACGGGTGAAAGTGTTAAGCTTATATTTATAAGATAACATTACAGGACTCTAGCTGTGTGTTTATTGACTGTACGTGTGACTGTATTAATGTAATATTTATATGAAAAGAATACAGGAATTTAGCAGTGTGTTTACAGATTGTACGCGTGAATGTGTTAAGCTAATATTTATATAACATAACAGGAATGAAGCTTTGTGTTTACTGCTGCTACGTTTGACTTTGACGAATTAATATATATATGATAACATGACAGGGTTTAGCTGTGTGTTAACTGACTGTACGTGTTACTGTGTTAAGTTAATATTTAATAGATAACATGACAGGATTTTAGCTGTGTGTTTACTGACGGTACGTGTGACGGAGATAATTTAATATTTATATGATAATATGACAGGACTGTAGCTTTGTGATTACTGACGCTACGTGTGACAGTGTAAAGGTAATATTTATATGATAGCATAAATGGATATTTGCTGTTTTTTTCCTGACGGTAAGTGTGACGGTGTTAAGTTAATATTAATATGATAACATGACAGGACTGTAGCTGTGTGTTACTGACGGTACGTGTGACTGTGTTAAGGTAATATGAATATGATAATGTGACAGGATTGTAGCTTTGTGTTTGCTGACGCTACGTGTGACTGTGTGAATTAAATATTCATATGATTAAATGACAGGATTGTAGCTTTGTGTTTACTGACGCAAATTCTGATTGTGTTAAAGAAATATTTATATAATAAAATAACGGAATTTTAACTGTGGTTTTATTGACTGTAAGTGTTAGTGTGTTAAAGTAATATTTAAAAGATAACATGACAGGACTGTAACTGGGTTTTACTGACGTTTGGTGAGACAGTTTTAACGTAATATTTATACGATAACATGACAGGACTGTAGCTGTGTGTTTACTGACGGTACGTGTGATTGTGTTAAAGTAATATTTATATGATAACATTACAGGACTGTAGCTGTGTGCTTACTGACCGTACGTGTGGCAGTGTTAAATTAATATTTATAAGATAATATGACAGGACTGTCCCTGTGTGTTTTCTGAAGGTACGTGTGACTCTGTGAATATAATATTTATAAGATAACACGACAGGGTGTAGGTGCGTGTTTCCAGACTTTTCGTGTGATTGTGTTAACGTAATATTCATACGATAATATGACAGGACTGTAGCAGTGTGTTTACTGTGTGTACGTGTGCCTGGTTTAAGTTAATATGTATAAGACAACAAGACACGAATGTAGCAGGGTGTTTCCTGACAGTACATGTGACTGTGCTAAGTTAATATAGATATGATAACATGACAAGATTGTAACTGTGTGTTTACTGACGGTACGTGTGACAGTGGTGAGTTAATATTTATAAGGCAACATGACAGGATTTTTGCTGTGTATTTACTGACGGCACTTGGGACTGGGTTAACGTAATATTCATAAGATAACATGACAGGAATGTAGGAGTATTTTCACTGACGGTACGTGTGGCTGTATTGAAGTAATATTTATAAGATAACATGAGTGGACAGAAGATGTGTGTTTACAGAATGTACTTGTGACAGTTTAAGTGTAATATGTATACGATAACATGACAGGAAAGTAGCTGTGTGTTTACTGACAGTACGTGTGACCGGTCTAATTTAATATTTATATGATAATATGAGATGATTGTAGCTATTTGTTTTCTGACAGTACGTGTGACCGGGTTAATTTAATATTTATATGACACCATGACAGGAGTGTAGCTGTGTAATTACTGACGGCACGTGTGACAGTGTTAACGTAATATTCATATGATAATATTACAGGTCTCCAGCTGTGTATTTTCTGACGTTATGTGTGAATGTATTATGGTAATATATATATATATATATATGATAAAATGAGAGGATTTTTGCTGTGTGTTACTGACAGTATGTGTGACAGTGATAACTTAATATTTATATGATAACTTTACAGGAATGTAGCTTTGTGTTTACTGACGTTGCTTGTGACATTTTTAACAAAATATTTATATTATAATATGAAAGGGCTCTAACTGTGTGTTTACCGATGGTACATGTGACAGTTTTAACGTAATAATTATATGATAACATTTAAGGAATGCACCTCTGTGTTTACTGACGGAACGTTTGACAGTGTTAACGTAATACTTATATGATAAAATTACAGGTCTTGAGCTGTGTGTTTACTGACGGTACGTGTGAATTTGTATAGATAATATTTATATGATAATATTACAGGACTGTAGCTGTGTGTTTACTGACGTTACGTGTGACTGTGTTATCATAATATTTATATGATTATATGAAATTAATGTAGCTGTGTTTTTCTGACGTTAACTGTGACAGATTTAAGTAATATTTATATAATAATATGACAGGACTGTAGTTGTGTGTTTGCTGACGTTACGTGTGACTGTGTTAACTTAATATTTATATGATAATATGAAATTAATGTATCTGTGTGTTTACTGACGTTAACTGTGACAGGTTCTAACGAATATTTATATAATAAAATGACAGGACTCTAGTTGTGTGTTACTGACCATAGGTGTGACTTTGTTAACGTAATATATATATGGTAACATTTCAGGATTGAAGGTTGTGTTTACTGACGGAAAGTTAGACAGTGTCAACGTAATATTAATATGATATTATGAAATGAAATTATCTGTCTTTATCGACGGAACGTGTGAATAATTTTAGTTAATATTTATATGATAATATGACAGGAATATAGTTGTGTGTTTACTGACGGTACGTATGACTGTTTTACGTAATATTTAGAATATAACATGACACGACTGTAGCTGTGTATTTACTGACTGTACGTGTGACAATATTAACGTAATATTTATATGATAACATGATTTTACTGTATCTGTGTATTTGCTGACGGTAACTGAGACAGTGTTAACGTCTTATTTATATGATAACAAGACAGGACTCTAGCTGTGTGTTTACTGACGGAATGTATGACAGTGTAAACATAATATTTATATGATAATATTTCATGACTGTAACTCTGTGTTTACTGAAGTTACGAGTGAAATTGTTTACGTAATATTTATATCATAACATAACATGACTGTAGCTGTGTTCTTACGTAATATTCATGTGATAACATGACAGGAATATGGCCGTGTGTTTACTGACGGTACGTGTGAATGTGTTAAAGAAAATTTATTTCATAACAAGAGAAGACTCTAGCTGTGTGTTTACTGACTTTAGGTGTGACAGTGTTAACTTAACGTTTATATGATAACATGGCAAAACTGTAGCTGTGTGTTTACTGGTAGAAAGTGTGTCTGTGTTAATTTAATATTTATGTTACAACATGACAAGAATTTAGTTGTGTGTGTACTGACGGAACTTTGGCAGTTTTAACGTAATATTTATATGATAATATGACAGGAATGTAGCTGTGTGTTACTGACGGTACTTGTGACAGATTTTACGTAATATTTATATGATAAAATAACTGTTATATCTGTGTGTTTACTGACGTTTGGTGTTATTGTGTTAACGTAATAATTATATGATAACATGACAAGAATATAGTTGTGTTTTTCCTGACGGAACGTTTGACAATTTTAACGTAATAGTTATATGATGCTATGATATGAATGTAGTTTTGTGTTTACTGACAGTGCGTGTGACAGTGTTAACTGAATATTTATATGGTTACATATCTGGACTGTAGCTGTGTGTTTACTGACGGAAATTTAGATTGTGTCAACGTAATATATATGTGATAGTATGACAGGAATGTAGCTTTGTGCTTAAAGACGTTACGTGTGCAGTGTTTACGTAACATTTGTATGATAATATGAAAGGACTATAGCTCTGTTTTTACTGACGGTACGTGTGACAGTGGTTACGTAATATTTATATGATAACATGACAGGAATTTAGCTGTGTGTTTACCGACGGTACGTGTGATAATATTAAAGAAATATTTATATGATAACATGAAAGGAATATAGTTGTGTTTTTACTGACGTTACGTGAGACCGTTTAACCATAATATTTATATGATAACATGACCGGACTGTTACTCTGTGTTTATTTACGGTACGTTGGAAAGGGTTTACGTAACATTTATATGATAACATGACAGGAATGTAGCTGTGTATTTACTGACATTACGTGTGACTGTTAAAATATTACTTATAAGATAACATTACACAAATATAACTATGTGTTTTCTGACGGTACGTGTGATTGTGTGAATGTAATATTTATATGGTTACAAAATAGGAATGTAGCTGCGTGTTTCCTGACGGTAGGTATGACAGTGTTAACGTAATATTCATATGATAACATGACACGAATTTAGCTGCGTGTTTACTGACGGTACGTGTGACAATATTAACGTAATATTCATATGATAACATTACAGGCCTGTAGCTGTGTGCTTTCTGACGGTACGTGTGACATTGTTAACGAAATATATAAAAGAGAATATGTCAGGAATATAACTCCGGGCTTACTGATGATACGTGTGACAGTTTTAACGAAATATTCGTACGATAACATTAGAGGACTGTAGCTATGTGTTTACTGACATTTCGTGTGAAAGTGTTAACGTTAGATTTATATGCTAAAATGACTGGACTCTAAATTTGTGTTTACTGACAGTACGTGTGACTTTGTTATGTAAATATTTATATGACATCAAGACAGGAATGTAGCTAAGAGTTTACTGACGGTATATGTAACTGTGCTAATTTTATATATATATATATATATGAGAATATAACAAGTTTTTTGCTGAATATTTACTGACGTTACGTTTGACTGGTTTAACCTAATATTCATACGAATACATGACAGGAATATAGCAGTGTGTTTACTGACCGTATGTGTGACTGAGTTAACGAATTATTCACATGATAACATGACAGAAATATGACAGTGTTTATACTGACTTTACGTTTGATTGTATTAACGTAATATTTGTACGATAACATGACAGGACAGAAGCTGTGTGATTACTGACATTACGTGTGACTTTGTTAAAATAAAATTTATATGACAACATAACAGAACTATAGCTGAGTGTTTACTGACGTTACGTGTGACACTTGTAATGTATTATTTGTACGATTACATGACAGGAATGTAGCTGTGTGTTTACTGTCAGTACGTGTGACTGTTTTAATTATATATATATATATATATAAGATAACATGACAATATTGTAGCTGTGTGTTTACTGACTTTACGTGTGACAGTGTTAATTTAATATTTATATGATAATATGACAGGAGTGTAGCTCCGTACTTATTGACGGTACGTGTGGCAGTGTTAAAATAATTTTTATATGAAAAAATGACCTGTGAGTTTAATGAAGATTCTTGTGACTGTTTTAACCTAGTATTTAAAAATAACATGATTGTATCTTTGTGTTTCCTGACGGTACGTGTGACTGTTTTAAAGAATTATTAATAAGATAATAATACAGGAATGTAGCTGTGTTTTTACTGACGTTATATGTGACTGTGTTAAGCAAATATTAGTATGATAACATAACAGGAATATGGATGTGTGATTCCTGACGGTAGGTGTGAATGTGTTAAGCAAATGTTTATATGTTAACATGACAGGAATGTAGATGTGGTTTTACTGGTAGCACGTGTGACACTTTTAAGGTAATATTTATACGAAAATATGACAGGACTGTCGCAGTATGTTCACTGGCCGTACGTTAACTTTGTTAAGAAAATATTTATAAGATAATATGACAGGATTGTAGCTGTGAGTTTACTGACAGTACGTGTGACAGAGTTAATTTAATATTTAAATGATAACATTACAGGAATTTAGCAGTGTTCCTACTGATTTTATGCGAGACGCTTTTAAGGTTATATTTATATAACAATAAGCGATTGAGGCTGTGTGTTTAGTCACGATACGTGTGACTGTTTTAAGGTAATATTTATATGATATAATGAGAGGATTGTAGCTTTATTTTTTCTGACGCTACGTGTGACAGTTTTAATTTAATATTTATATGATAACATGACAGGATTTTAGCTGTGTGTTTACTGACTACGTGTTACTTTGTTAAGTTAATATTTAAAAGATAACATGACAGGATTTTAGCTGTGATTTACTGACGGTACGTGTGACAGCGTTGAGTTAATATTTATATGATAACATGACAGGATTGTAGCTGTGTGTTCCTGACGGTACGTGTGACTGTATTAAGTCAATATTTATATGATAATATGACAGAATTGTAGGTTTGTGTTTACTGACTTTACGTGTGACACTTTTAATGTAATATTAATATGAATAAATGACAGGATTGTAGTTGTGTTTTTACTGACGGTACATGTGACTTTTTTAAAGCAATATTTATATGATTATATGACAGGATTGTAGATTTGTGTTTACTGACGCTACTTTTGACTGTGTTAATTAAATTTTTATAGAATAACATGACTGGATTTTATCTGGGTTTATACTGAAAGTTCGTGTGACGGTGTTAAGTTAATATTTATAAGAGAACATGACATGAATGTAGCTGTGAGTTTCCTGACGTTTGGTGCGACAGTATTAACATAATATTTATATGATAACATGACATGACTGTAGCTGTGAGTTTCCTGACGGTAAGTGTTACAGTTTTAATGTAATATTTATATGATAACATGACAAGGCTTTAGCTGTGAGTTTACTGCTGAACATTTGACAGATTTATCTTAATATTTATGTGATAATTTTAAAGAAATGTATCTTTATGTTTACTGACTGTACGTCTTACAGTTTTTACGTAATATATATATATATATATATGGTAACATTACAGAAATATAGCTGTGCTTTCTGACGTTACGTGTGACAGTGGTGACTTAGTATTTATATGATAACATGACAGGAGTGTAGATGTGTTTTACTGACGGTACGTGTGAGAGTTTTAACGTAATAATCATATGATAATGTGACAGGGCTTTAGCTGTGTGTTTACTCACGGTACGTGAGACTGTGTTAACGTAATATTTATAAGATAACATGAAATAATGTATCTGTGTGTTTTCTGACGGTACGTGTGACAGTGTTGTCATAATATTTATATGATATTATGTCAGGACCGTAGCTGTGTGTTTACTGACGGAACGTGTGATTGTGTAAAAATAATATTTATAAGATAACATGAAAAGAATATTTCTCTGTGTTTACTGACGGTACGTGTGTCTCTGATAACGTAATATTTATACGATAACATGATAGGAATGTAGCTTTGTGTTTACTGACAATACGTGTGACAGTGTTAACTTAACACTTATATGGTAACGTGACAGGACTGTAACATTGTGTGTTCTGACATTACGTGTGACTGTTTTAGGTTAATTTTTATATGACAACATGACAGGAATGTAACTGTGTGTTTACAGACGATAGGTGTGACTGTGCTAATTTTATATATATATATATATATATGATAAAAGACAGGATTTTAGCCATGTGTTTACTGACGTTAATTGTGACAGTTTTAACGTAATATTTATATGATAATATGACAGAATTGTAGCTGTGTGTTTACTGACGATACGTGTGACTGTGTAAAGATATTATTTATAATTTAAGAATACATGAACGAATGTAATATATATATATATATATATGATTAAAAAAACAGGATTGTAACTGTGTCTTTTCTTGCAGTACGTGTGGCACAGTGAAGCTAATATTTATATGTCAACATGACAGGAATGTAGCTGTGTGTTTACTAACGTTACGTGTGACAGCGTTAACGTATTATTCATATGATAAAATAACAGGAATGTAGCAGTGTGCCTCCTGACGGTACGTTAGATTTTATTAATATTATGTTTCTACGATAACATGGCAAGACAATAGCTGTGTGTTTACTGAAGGTTCTTGTGACAGTTTTAATATAATATTAATATGGTAACATGAAAGGAATAATTTTGTGTTTACTGACAGTACGAGTGACAGTTTTAATTTTATATTTTTTGATAAAATGACAGGAATGTAGCTGTGTGATTACAGACGTTACGTGTGACTGTGTTAAGTTAATATTTATACGATTATATGACAGAATTGTAGCTATGTGTTTACTGACGGCACGTGTTGCAGGTTTAACTTAATATTTATTTGATAACATGACAGGTATCTAACTATGTATAAACTTACGGTACGTGTGACAGTTTAAATGTATTATTTATATGATTCTATGAGAGGAATGTAGCTCTGTGTTTCCACACGGTTGGTGCGACAGTCTTATTTTAATATTTATATTACAACATGACAGGATTTAAGCTGCGTATTTACTGACGGTATGAGTGTCTGTTTTATAAAATATTTATATGATAACATGACAGGGGAGTAGGTGTATGATAACCGACGGTACGTGTGACTGTGTTACGGTAATATTTGTAAGTTAGCATGAGAGGATTATAGTTTAGTGTTTACTGGCGATACGTGTGACTGTGTTAATTTAATATTTATACGATAACATGATAGGAATGTAGCTTTATGCTGACTGGGAGTACGTGTAACTGTGTTAAGCTGATATTTATATTGCAAAATGACAGAAATGTAACAGAGTGTTTACTGACGGTATGTGTGACTGTGCTAAATAACATCTATATGATAACATGTGAGGATTTTATCTGTGTGTTAACTGACTGTACGTGTGGCTGTTTTAATTTAATATTTATATGATAACATAACAGGAATCTGTCTATGTGTTTAAAGATTTTACGCGTGACTGTGTTAAGCTAATATTTATATAAATTGACAGGAATGAAACTGTGTGTTAATGACGGTACGAGTGATTGTGTTATGGTAATATTTATATGATAATATGAGAAGAATTAAGCTTTGTGTTTACTGATGCTACGTGTTACTGTGTTAAGGTAATATCTGTAAGAAAATATGACAGGATTGTAGCTCTGAGTTTCCTGACGTTACGTGTGACTCTGTTAAGGTAATATTTATACGATAATATGAAATGACTCTATCTGTGTGTTTACCGCCGGTAGGTGCGACTGTGTTAAATTAATATATATATATGGTAATAAGAAAGGATTGTTGCTTTGTTTTCACTGACGTTACGTGTAAATGTGTTAATTTAATATTAATATGATAACATGACAGGACTGTAGCTGTGTGTTTACTGACGGTACGTGTGACTGTGTTAAGGTAATTTTTATATGAAAAAAGGAATGGTTGCATCTTTGAGTTTCCTGACGCTAATTTGTACTGTGTTATTTTAATATAGATATGATAACATTACATGATTTTAGCTGTGTGTTTACTGACGGTACGTGTGACTGTTTTAAAGCAATATTTATATGATAACATGACAGGAGTGTAGCGGTGTTTTTCGGACGTTTGGAGAGACATTTTAACGTAATATTTATAAGATAATATGACGTGACCGTAGCTTCGTGTTTACTAACGGATCGTTTGACAGTTTTAACATAATATTTATATGATAAAATGACAGGACTGTAGCTGTTTGTTTACTGACCGTACGTGTGACAGTGATGAGGTATTATTTATATGGTAACAAGACAGGAGTGTAGCTGTGTGCTTACTGACGGTAGGTGTGACAGTGTTGAAGTAATGTTTGTAAGATAACATAACAGACTGTTCTTGTGTGTTTCCTGACTGTACGTGTGACTGTGTGAATATAATATTTATATGATAACATAACAGGAAAATAATTGTATGTTTACTGACTCTAGGTGTGACAGTTTAACGTATTATTCATATGTTGACATGACAGGACCCTAGCTGTGTTCTTACTGACGGTATATGTGACAGATTTTACGTAATATTTATATGATAACATGGTAGGAATATAGATGTGTGCTTACTGACGTTATGTGTGACAGTGTTAACGTAACATTTATATGATAACATGACAGGAATATACGGGTGTGTTTCCTGACACTACGTGTGACTGTGTTAATTTATTGTTTATATGGCAACATGACGTGAATATAGCAGAGTGTTTATTGACAATACATGTGACAGTTCTAAGTTAACATTAGTAAGATAAATGACAGGATTATAGATGTGTGTTTACTGACAGTACGTGTGACTGCGTTAAGTTAATATTTATATTACAACATGACAGGAATTTTGACAAGTGTTTACTGACGGTACGTGTGACTGTGCTAAGTTAACATATATATGATAACATGACAGGATTGTAGCTGTGCGTTTCCTGACAGCACGTGTGGCTCTTTTAATTTAATATTTATATGATAACACGACAGGAATGAAGTTGTGTGTTTACTGACATTACGTGTGACTGTGTAAAATGAATATTTATATGACAATATGACAGGAGTGTAGCTGTGTATTTACAGACGGTACATGTGACAGTGTTAACGTAATATTTATATGACAGCATTACAGGAACCTAACTGTGTGTTTAGGGACGGTACGTGTGTCCATGTTAATATAATATTCAAAAGATCACATAACAGTATTTTAGCTTTGTGTTTACTGACAGTAAGCTTATCTGTTTTAAATTAATATGTATATGATAATATGACAGGGTTTTAGCTGTGTGATTCCTGACGGTACGTGTGATTGTGTTAATAATATATTTATATAATAACATGACAGAACTGTATTTGTGTGTTTTCTGACTGTAAGTCTGACGGTCTTAAGCTAATATTTATATTACAACATGACTTGATTTTAGCTGTGTGATTTCTGACTTTTTTGTGACTGTGTTATATTAATATTAATATGATAACAAGACAGGTGTGTAGCTGTGTGGTTAGTGTCGGTGTGATTGAGTTAAGCTAATATTTATATGTTAACATGATAGGATTGTGTCCGTGTTTTTACTGGCGGTACGTGTGATGTCTTTAAGGTAATAATAATATGATAACACGACAGGACTCTAGCTGTGTGTTTACTGACGGTACGTGTGACAGTGTTAATGTAATTATTTATATGATAACATGACAGGAATATAGCTGTGTTTACTGATATTACGCGTAATGTAAATGTAATGTTTATATGATATTATATTAGGAATCTAGCTTTGTATCTACTGACGCTAGGTGTGACTGTGTTAAGTTAATATATATATATGATAACATGACAGAATTTTAGCTGTGAGATTACTGACGTTACGTGTGACAGTTTTAAGATAATATTTAAAAGATAACATGACACGATTTTAACTGTGCTTTACTGACTGTAAGTGTGACTGTTTTGAGGTAATATTTATATGATTAAATGACCGTTATGTAGCTGTGTTTGTACTGGCGGTACGTGGACTCTGTTATTGTAATATTTACATGATACCATGACTGGATTTGTACTGTGTGTTTCCTTGCTGTACTTGTGACTGTTTTATGGTAATATTTATATGATAATATGACAGGTCTATTGCTGTGTGATTCATGACAGTACGTGTGACTCGGTTAAACTAATATTTATATGATAACGTAACAAGACTCTAGCTGTGTGTTTACTGACGTTACTTGTGACTGTGTTAAGCTATTATTTACACGATAAAATGACAGGACTGTAGCTGTGTATTTACTGACGGTATATGTGACTGGGTTAAACTAATATTTATATGATAACATGACAGGACTCTAGCTTTGTGTTTACTAACAATATGATTGACAGTGTTAAACTAATATTAATAATATAACATGTCAGTAATGTCTGTGTGTGTTTACTGACCGTACGTTTGACTGTATTAATGTAATATTTATACGATTATATGACAGAATTATGTCTGTGTATTTACTGACCGTGCGTGTGACTATATTAAAATAATATTTGTATGTTAGAATGACAGGATTGTAGCTGTGTTTTACTGACGCTACGTGAGGATGTGTTATTTTACTCTTTATATAACGTGACAGGAATGTAGCTTTATGTTTACTGACGCTAGGTGTGACTGTTTAAAGGAAATATTTATAAGATAACATGACAAAATTGTAGCTGGGTGTTTACTGACGGTACGTGTGACTGTGTTAATCTAATATTTCTATGACAACATGACATGATTGTAGCTGTGTATTTACTGACGGTAAGTGTAACCCTATTGAAGCAATATTAATTTAATAACACGTCAGGAGTGTAAATGGGAGTTTACTGACGTTACGTGTAACTGTTTTAAAATAATATTTATATAATAATATGTCAGGACCTTATCTTTGTATTTTCTGACGGTACATGTGTCTGTGTTAAGGTAACATTTATATAATAATATGACGGTACTCTAGTTGTGTGTTTACTGACGGTAGGTGTGATTGTCTTAAGCTAATATTTTTATTAGAACGCGACAGGATTGTAGCTGTGTGATTACTGGCTGTAATTATGACTGTGTTAATCTTATATTTGTATGTTAACATGACAAGAATATGGCTGTGTGTTTACTGGCGGTACGTGTGTTAGTTTTTATCTAATATTTATAAGATAACACGACTGGACAGTAGCTGTGTTTTTACTGGTGTTACGTATATCTGTATTATATTAATATTTATAAGATAACATGACAGGACTGTTGCTGTGACATTACTGACGGTATATTTGACTGTATTAAAATAAAATTGATAGGATGAAATGACAAGACTTTCGCTATGTGATTACAGACGAAACGTGTGACAGTTTTAATGTAATATTTATATGATAACATGACAGGAATGTAGCTGTTTGTTTACTGATTACACGCTGTCTGTTTTAAGCTAATTTTTATGTTATATCAATGGATTGAAACTGTGTGTTTACTGACGGTACGTGTGACTGTGTTAAGGAAATTTTTATTTGAAAAAAATGACAGGACTGTAGCTGTGTGTTTACTGACGTTACCTATGAATGTGTTAAATTAATATTTATATGATAACATGACAGGGTTGTAGCTGTGTGGTTACTGACGGTACGTGTGACTGTGTTAAGTTAATATTTATATGAAAAAATGACGGGAATCGAGTTGTGTGTTTACTGACGCTACGTGAGAAGGTTTTAAATAAATATTTATATGATAATATGACAGGAATGTAGCTTTACTTTTACTGACGGTACGTGTGACTGGGTTAACGTAATATTTATATGGTAGTATGACAGGATTGTCTCTTTGTGTTTACGACGCTACGTGTGACTGTGTTAATTAATATTTATGTAATTATAAGACAGGATTTTAGCTGTGTGTTTACTGACTGTACGTGTTACTGTGTTAAGGTAATATTTAAAAGATAAGTTGACAGGATTTTAGGTGTGTTTACTAACGGTACTTTTACTGATTTAAGTAAATATTAATTTGATAATATGACAGGATTGTATCTTTGTGTTTACTGACGCTACGTTTAACTGTTTTAAATTAAAATTCATATGATTACATGACAGGATTTAACTGTGATTACTGACTGTACTTGTTGCTGTGTTAAGGTGAAATTAAAAAAAACATGACAGGATTTCAGTTGTGTGTTTCCTGACGGTACGTTTGACTGTGTTAAAGTAATATTCATATTATAACATTACAGGATTGTAGCTGTGTGTTTACTGCCAGTACGTTTGTTTGTGTTAAGTTAATATTTATATGAAAACATGACAGGAATCAAGCTGTGTGTTTTCTAACATTATGTGTGACTGTGTTAAATTAATATTTATATGATAAAATGACAGGAATATTTGTGTGTGTTTACTGACCTTATGTGTGACCATTATTAATGTAATATTTATACGATTATATGACAGAATTATATGTTTGTTTTTACTGACCGTATGTGTGACTGTATTAAAATAATATTTATACGATTGCGTGACAGGATTGTAGCTGTGTGTTTACTGACCCTACGTGAGACAGTGTTAATTTACTATTTCTGTAACGTGATTTTAGCTTTATATTTTCTGACTGTACGTGTGAATGTTTTAAATAATTATTTATATGGTAACATGACAAAATTGTAGCATTGTGTTTACTGCCGGTACGTTTGACAGTGTTAATCTATTAATTATATGATTACAAGACATGACTCCATCTGTTTGTTTACTGACGGCACGTGTGACTGTTTTGTAGTAATATTTATATGATAATATGACAGGAAATTAACTGTGTGTTTACTGATCTTCCGTGTAACTGTATTAAACTAATAATTATATAACATGAAAGGATTGTAGCTCTATGTTTACTGACGGTACGTGTGACAGTGTTAAGGTAATTTTAATTTTATAATATGACAGGAGTGGACCTGTGTGCTTACTGACGTTACGTGTGACAGTTTTAATTTAATATTTATATGATAAAATGACAGGATTGAATTTGTGTGTTTACTGACGGTACATGTGTCTCTTTTAGGATAATATTTAAAAATTAATATGACAAGATAGTATCTGTGTGTTTATTGACGGCACGTGTGACTGTATTAAGCTAATATTTATGTGATAACATGACCGGATTTTAGCTGTGTGTTTACTGACGGTACGTGTGACTGTGTTAATTTAATATATATATGACAACATGACAAGATTGTAGCTTTAGTTTACTGACTGTAGGTGTGTCTGTTTTAATCTAATATTTATATAATTACATGACAGGACTGAAGTTGTGTGTTTACTAACGGTACGTGTGACTGTGTTATAGTAATATTTGTATGATAACATGACAGGATTTTAACTTTGTGTTTACTAGCTTTAGGCTTGACTCTTTTAAATTAATATTTATAAGATAACATGACAATACTCTGGCTGTCTGTTTATTGGCGTTACGTGAGACTATGTTAAACTATGATTTGTATGATAATATGACAGGATTAATGCTGTGTTTTTACTGACGTTAGGTGTGACTTTTAAATTTATTATTAATATGATAACATGACAGGATTGTAGCTTTGTGTTTACTGACGGTATGTGTGACAGTTTTAAGTTAATATTTATATGATAATTAGACCGAATTGTATCTTTGTATTTCCTGACCGTACGGGTGACTGTACTAAAGTTGTATTTATATGATAGCATGACAGATTTGTTGCTGTGTGATTACTGACTCTAAGTTTGACTGTGTTAATTTAATATTTTTATAACATGACAGGAATTTAGCTGTGTGTTTACTGACGGTACGTGTGACAGTGTTAAAGTAATATTTATAAGGTAACATGACAGGGTGTTTGCTGTGTATTTCCTAACGGTACGTGTGACTGTGTTAAAATAATATTTATATGATTACATGATAGGGTTTATCTTTGTTTTTACTGACGGTACGTGTGGCTGTGTTAAGGTAAAATTTATATGATAACGATAGGATTGTAGCTGTGCGTTTACTGACGGTATGTGTGACTGTGTTAAGGTAATATTTCTAAGATAACTTGACAGGATATTAGTTGTGTTTTTACTGACGGAACATGTGAATGTTGTAAGGTAATATTTATATGATAACATGACAGGACTGTAACTTTGTGTTTACTTACGGTACGTTTAACTGTGATAATCTAATATTTATATTATATCATGATAGGACTCTAGCTTTGTGTTTACTGACGGTACGTGTGACTGTGTTAATGTAATATTTATGTGATTAAATGGCAGTACTGTACCTTTGTATTTACTGACGCTACGTGTGGCCGTATTATTGTAATATTTATATGATATTTTGACAGAACTTTACCTTTGTATTTACTTAATTTACGTGTGTCTGTATTAAAGTAATATTTATATGATAACTTGACAGGACTTTAGCTGTGTATTTACTGATTGTACGTGTGACTGTGTCAAAATAATATTTATATGATACTATGACAAGACTGTAGCTGTTTTTTTCTAACCCTAACTGATGTACCACATAAACTGCGGTACCCGGAACCACTATAATCTTGCCTTTATGTTGTGTACACGAAATGCTCCTATTTCAAGTGCAGTTACAATCTTAACGACGGCACTGTGCTAAAACATAAATTCAGAGTGTTTTTATGTGCTATGTTTTGCGAAGAATGAATGAACTAGAACTTCCACTTACATTACCGCTACTAGTAATTTCATACTACAATAATTTCTCATTGCATTTGAATTATTTTTTTGATTTTTAATTTGCAGATTCAAGAGGCAATTGGTTATGTGCAGATTGAGTAAATCTTACAGACACAAAGTGCAAGGGCAATAAACAAGGCATATATAAACAGACAACGAAGAGCAGAAACGAAACAGTAAACGAGACAAACAAAATAAATTTGTTAGGAAAATCAATATTAAGTGCTGTTGCAAATCCTTGAACAAGGGAAAAATAAATATAATTTGATATTAAAGAGCAGAATTTGTTTTAAAGAAGTGACATATTCACCAAAATGTTGATATTTTGCAAACAAACTCTTAGCAGCTGGAACACATCTAGTAGATGGAGAGTTGTGTATTTAACAGTAAAGATGGAGGCGTTTCTGGGATTGTGAGGAAGAACAGTAATACCGGCATTATGCAAACAGACGGCCAAAAGATTAAAAAAGGATAGACAAAAACAAATATAGTGCATTAAAATAAATTCTTATATTGTGCTAATTATGCATTTTGTGAAATTTAACAAAATCCTCATAAGTAACATGATCATAATTGGGTCAAACGATATTGACACTGAGCTACGAACTGCCACTGAAAGCTTTCCAACATTTTGGTGACAGTAAACGTTATGAAGTTCCGTACAGTTGCGGCGTTCTGTAGTTTGGGTCTAACTGGTCTGAAGTGTACTAATTAATAAACTGTCGGAAATAGAAAGGAGTAAATTATGGCACTTGTTTTATTCAGCATCCTTACGTGTTAGGAAGTAATATATTCTACATATTATGAAGATTGTGTTCTGAATTGTGGTTGCTCTAAGTTTTCGTAACATCATTCCGGGTTAAACAGGTGTACCTTAATTTATAATTATAATAAAGATAATTTGTTTCTAGTGAAAGCAATAACCATAGTTTTGCTACTGCTTAATTTAATACAGTTAGCAATATAAGAGTACTGTGTATATTCAATATAAGATTATAGCTAAATGCAAATATAACGGAATTTATGGCGTGGAATATTTTAACGTCATTAGCAAACAATAGTTATTTACAGTGCTTAATTACATCACAAAGTTCTGCAATCAGTATACTGAAAAGTGGAGGTCCTAAAGAGGTCCCTGTTGGACGTCCTAAAATCTTCAAAAGTAAAGAATTTCTAAAATGTTTATGTAATTTTGCCGATTAGAAATTAAATACGAAACCAGGTTAGGTAACTGTCAGAAAGTTGAAGTTTAGTGAGTAAAACAGTAAGTGAAACAGGGTCAGATGTTCTGCTGGGTTTAAGGTGAGTAGAAGCAACTTGACTTGAGAACTGACCGGAGGAGAAATGAAATCAAGACAGGCTACCGACCTAGGTTTGTCTTTTGAAAAATCCTATTGATTGGGATTCAATTTATGTTTGGAATAATGTGACATGTGGTTGTGTAACAAATGGAAAAAAAAAACTTTGGAATATTACTTAAAAAGGAATTCGGTCTATAATTCCTGCAGAAAAGTATGTCAATTTTTTCAGAATAGACACTATAGACGCTTTTTTCAACTGCGTTGGGAATTATTGCTGTGAGAGGCTAAGATACAAAATATATAAAAGTCAGCGGTTCGAAATTTGTGTAACAACATGGTGCACGGTCAGTTGCGGTAGACTGACGGGGTCTGAGGGGCTTTGTGATTTTCAAAATGTCTAATTCGAAATGGGAAGCACCTGCAAAAAGTCACCGGACGAAACATAATAGTGATAGACACTGCAGGAATACTATAAAGAGATTGGAACGGTTTTGCAGAAACTGCAGCAAACTGTACAGGTTGAACTGCACTAGTACAGTTTATATCGAGATGGAATGTACAGGAATTGTGTTTGGTAACAGCTGTACATATTGACAGAACTGGGTAGGTTGGGGTTTTATAATATCGTCTATGTTATACCGGTTGGTGTGTCAGACTGAATGGTACTTTGAACAAGCTTCCGGAAGTGACAAAACTTACAGTAATATTAGAGGCTTTTATTTTCGATGTATCGCCAGAAAAACAGGTCATTTTTCGAATAGAGTAAATTAGTGTGTAAGAAAACCAGTGAGGGAATTTGTACTGTCAAATGGAACGAACAGTATTGCTACATCCGTATGTTGCAGTAAAACATCGGTAAAAGAGTGTACTGCAGCATACATGTACAGCATGTACACAGTGCTGCTGCTGTACACACAAGACCGGTCGTAATTGGAGAAAAAACTGAACATCAAGCTGCAAGTCTACCAGTGCATATTTACTGTTCAGGATATGAGGTAGAATTGTGTAAATACAAAGCAATATCAAAGTCAAGGGGCGGTGGCAACAATCAGCTTGACAACACCAACTGCAGCAAACAGAGTGCTGACAGGATTGGAATTGCTGGAACTGGGTCAAGACAGCTGTCATTTGGTACGTACTGAGTAAGACCAAAGGGGCAAAGTAAGAGTATATTGCATCGTTTTAATTCAGAATAAAAATGAGAGCTTAACAGGGCAAACCGCTCAAAGAGTGAAAGTTGGTAGCACTAAAAATCACTAAACAATGAACACTGTGACTTTTGGTATTATGGTTATACTGGAATATAAGAAAATAATTAGAAATAACGTTAGGTTTAGTATTGTGTGTGGTTGGGCAGTGATAACTGGTTTGGTATTGAGTGCGGTGGTGCGGTGATTATTGTTTGTGTATTGTGTGTTAGGGCGGTGATTAATGGTTGGGTATTGTGTGTGGTGGGGCAGTGATAACTGGTTTGGCATTGTGTGGGTTGGGGCGGTGATGGCTGATTTGGTATTGTGTGTGATAGGCTGTGATTACTTGTTTGGTATTGTGTGAAGTGGGGCGGTGATTACTGGTTGGGTATAATGTGTGGTGTGGCAGTGATTACTGGTTTGTTATTGTGTGTGTTGGGACAGTGATTACTGGTTTGGTATTGTGTGTGTTGGGGCAGTGATTACTGGTTTGGTATTGTGTGTGGTGGGGCAGTGATTACTAGTTCGTTATTGGGTGTGGTGGGGCAGTGATTACTGGTTTGTTATTGTGTGTGGTGGGGCAGTGATTACTGGTTTGTTATTGTGTGTGGTGGGGCTGGGATTACTGGTTTGTTATTGTGTGTGGTGGGGCAGTGAT
>Ga0123355_10003793_pt1 | contig 21854 bp, 12 predicted proteins | sample TergutEmb28metaG_3_FD_89872 | JGI IMG/M metagenome (GOLD analysis project Ga0123355, IMG submission 89872) | Embiratermes neotenicus P1 segment gut microbial communities from Petit-Saut dam, French Guiana - Emb289 P1 | ecosystem: Host-associated > Arthropoda: Insects > Digestive system > Gut ... | reverse complement strand
TTCTAACTGCATCAAGCCCCTTCCTCCCTGTTTTCTGGGGACATACAAGCGATCTACATCTGCTTTTGGGTGATGCTGTCCATGAATAGTTAGTAGTTTCCTTGTTTTCCGGTCTAGTTTTTGTAGTTCTTCTTGGTGCCAGCTAATAATTCCAAATTATTATTATTATTATTATTATTATTATTATTAAAACAGTCAATCTACTATGAGTTTGGGCTACGTATGTAGCACGTATGAGACATATTATAAATACATAAGTGCAAAATACTGCTGTGTAAACTTTAAGGACAGGGACTGCTTTGAAGATTAGGCAAGGAGAGAAATCTAATAAACACTACAGATGCCAATCGTGAAGATACAAGAGAGGTATTTGTGGACTGGGCACATGTATTGTGGGATAAGTTTATTCTTTGTGAATAAGATGCTAAAACTTGTGATTCGCACAAGGCGAGGAATTTGTAGACTGCCTGAGCACTTCCTGGCACTCAGTTAATTTTGTGGTAGAAAAATAAGAGCGTAGTATACCCCCACGACACTCACAGCAATAGAGGTAAGAATTTGGCCTAATAGAGATATTTCGTGTTTTTACCAGATACCAGAAGACCAGTTGCTTGGAACTGGACATGCGTACATTCTTTAATTCTTCCATAAGAGTTCCTTGATATTTTTCCGTGACCATTTCCATTTCTGCCAGTTTATGTAACAATATGTCACCGGGTTAACTATAATATAGTTTGTTCTCCCATATACAAAATACACGTGTGTACTGCCCATGTGAATTCCGTTTATTTTTTCACCATGACGAAGTGTTCGGAAGAATTGAGACGTTTGTCACAGAATGTTGAGATAAACTTTAATCAGATTACTAATACTACTGCTGCTATTCCTATTACGTTTACTACAACTACAACAACAACTACTACTTCATCTACTACTACTACTACTACTACTACTACTACTACTACTGCTGCTGCTACTACTACTAATATTATTACTAGTTCTACTGCCAAATATTTTTCAACGTTGTTTTTGGAATTCGTCCTTCATAGTTATGAGACCAACAAATCAACTGATGCAGTTGTTTAGCAAGTTTTGCTGCCGCCTCCAACGTATTCTGCTACAGCATTAAAATAGGCCGATCACATCCTTTCTATTAAGCTAATCTTAATTATCATCTCATTTGCTTAATTTAAAAGAATGGCTGATAATACTTTTTATATTACAACGAAAGAACAGAACTTTGGACTGAGTAATCAGCGTTAACAAATGACACTAATTAAAGTAATTATTTGGTGCTTTCGACATCAGAATGCTCATGAAAGGTCTCTCAAATACTGGACGCTGAGGCTTATTAATATCACACTAGAAAATTACAGCTTCTCAGTCTGTACCCAGCCAAGTGCTCGGTCAGAGTTCCGAAGCTGTGATAATGTGGATTACCTCGCGGTGCAATGGCGGAATGGAGATTTATAAGGAAATCCCGAAGTTACTAGAAGGAAACATTTTCAAGTGCTACTTCCTTTACCACACAAATTTAAATGCACTTCACCCGGAATTCCGCCGAAAAATCTCAGAGATATTACGCCCAGTATGTAACTAATTAGACACATTTCAAACCAATCAAACAGGAAAACTCACAGAACAAAAATCTCAATAATGTTACGCCCAGTATGTAACTAATTAGACACATTTCAAACCAATCAACCAGGAAACCTCACAGAAAAAAATCTCAATGATGTTACGCCCAATATGTAACTAATTAGACACATTTCAAACCAATCAACCAGGAAACCTCACAGAACAAAAATCTCAGTGATGTTACGCCCAGTATGTATTTAATTAGACACATTTCAAACCAATCAACCAGGAAACGTCACAGAACAAAATATTGGCAAATCTAGTAGTTTCTCGGCCTACAAAGAAATTTCCCACATTTATTGAAACCCAAAACTTCATTGCCAGGCTCACAGTACCCCACAACTTGTCCCTATCCTGAGCCAAACGGATCCAGTCCACTAACACCCAACCTAATTTTTTAAAATCCCTTTTAATATTGTCCTACCACTATACCATCTTCACACTCAACTCGTTTTTTCGGGGTTTCGCCTTCTTTATTCGAACACTTTCACAACACTTATATCTGGTGAGGAATACGAATACTGTAGCTCTTCATTATTTAATTTTCTCCAGCGTCCTCTTATTTCTTACTTCTTGGACCCAAACATCTTCCTCAGCACCGTATTCTCGAAACCCCTCTGCTTATGCTCTCTCTTTAACGCAAGAAACCAAGTTACCCCCAAAAGTGTAAACGCGTACATTTCAAAGCAGAAGATACCTTCAATATTATGTTTATTGGAACGTGCATCATTGTGATAGTTGAAGAATAAAAGACCAACTTGATGTCACTTGCTATTTTATTTCACTTCTTATGTGCTCAAAATGTTTCGGAAATTAATATATCCATCATCAGGAGATTGCGACTATTCTGTTGAATTACCACATTGGTCTTATTGTTCTTGGTTCGATGTGTGTTGGAGTTTCGGCGTGGTTGGGTTGGAGTGGTATCCGTGTTGCAGGCTGAAGCACAACTGCAACACGGATACCACTCTAAACCAACCACGCCGAAACTCCAAAACACATCGAACCAAGAACAATACGAACAATGTGGCAATTCAACAGAATAGTCGCAAGCTCCTGATGATGGATATATTAATGTCCGAAGCATGTTGAGCACATAAGAAGTGAAATAAAATAGCAAGTGACGTCAAGTTTGTCTTTTATTCTTCAACTATCACAATGATGCACGGTCCGATAAATATAATATTGAAGGTATCTTCTGCTTTGAAATGTACGCGTTTACACTTTTGGAGTTTCGGTGTGGTTGGTTTGGTGTGGTATCCGTGTTACAGGCCGAAGCACAACTGCTTCAGCCTGTAACACGGATACCACACCAAACCAACCACACCGAAACTCCAACACACATCGAACCAAGAACAATACGACCAATACGGTAATTCAACAGAATAGTCGCAAGATCCTGATGATGGATTTATTAATTTTCCGAAACAAGTTGAGCACATAGGAAGTGAAATAAAATTGCAATTGACATCAAGTTGGTCTTTAATTCTTCAATTACCTTCAATATTTTAAATACATAAATAGATACGTACAATAAATCAGTGCATTTTAAGTTCCGTAATTAATGAATTACTAACAAAGCCTCATTAATTACATCCAAATGTCTCATTTGTAGTGGATGTATAAAAAATCACATTAATACGTACATTTCTCTGCACATTGATACACCGCACGACCTCAACATGCCGTAGAACACTGTATCAAGCACAGGGTTTCAGAGCAGGTTATGGGTGTCACAAGCAGACTTTAAACAACCCAGACTCTCGCTAAAGTCAATATAACTAGTAGGCATACTGGACGCCTGAATTTGAATTGGACACAGTGAGAGTTGCAGTTCGTGCCGTGCTGACAGGACACTTTATATGACGTATATTTACAACAAGAACCGATATCATATTTTGGCTTCACCGTCTTCATTATCCTCATAGCACGAAGAATCATAAACTGTAATAACGGCGCAATATAACCTTTACGTGTTGTGTCCTGTTGTGATACACGAGAATTGACAAAGAGAGGAATGCAGGCTGTGAATCACAACTCTTTTTTTAAGATATTTATTGCACAGACAGTATATACAGTGTGTACAAAGACAAATTACAAAATTGTTCCTGTAACCAATTTGGATAAATATTTACACTATGGCACAAGTGAAATTGAAGAATGTGTATGTAAATATAGGTGCAAATAAAGGCGGTGAAAAATTTTAGACAAAAAAAAACACTGCGACTTTGGGTAAGCTAATTAATGCAGTATATGCTTCGTACGTTTACGTTTATATTTCTTGTACAAGTTGGTCCTTTCGGCTAGAGTATAATTCCCTATTTGTTGGACTGGTGATCTGGGTGCGAGGGACAATGAGTGAAAAATTTGCCATTAAGTCGGCGGGTGATAACGGGGATGGGGTCAATGTTTATGGTGTTGTGCAGGTGGGAAGTGGGGAGACACGCGGGCACGTCTGGGAGGTGTATCGATGACTCGGAGATATTTAGAGTAGATAATATGGAGTCTGAGGTAGTTGGAGGAGAATGAATCACAACTCTACTTAGTGGTGACTTAATAATGCAACCTATTTCGGCTTTGACTAATAGTCATCATCATCATCATCATCATCAGGCATTATAAATATACAGAAAGATTACTAGCATTTGCAAGTGGTTTTTAAATAGCTATTTTTACAACGGCTGGTAAATACTGTTGATTAAAGCCTCAGGATGTTGCAAAATATACAGGATCCGCCAGCGAATCGGGTGATTTGTCAACGGCGTTTTTATATTTTTAGCTTGAGTGGGAAGGGGGAATGATGCTGCCAGGTAGCGTGGCCGTGGATAGCGTTCAGTTTCAAATGGAGTTGTGGACTGGTGCACAGAGCGCTTTCGCCGTAAAATCATTTTATAAGAACAACGATAGCTACGTTGCCGCCCAACGTGAATTGCGCAAGAAACTCGGGATTCATCGAAACAGTAAAGTGCCGTCAGCTCATGCCATAAAGACGTGGGTAGACAACTTTGAAGAGACCGGCTCACCTGTTAAGAAGGAAGTTGGTAGTGTTAAAAGAGTTCGCAGCCCACAGAACATTGACGCTGTGAGAGCAGCATTCGAACAAAGTCCTCGCCTGTTGGCTGTGCGTCATTCCAAGAAACTGGGACTGTCAGAAAGCAGTGTCAGGCGTATTTTATACTTGGCTTTGCACTGCGGATACAGGAAGAGATTTCAAGAATCCCGGTCGACGTGTTACGTAGGGCCATGAGAAGTGTTCACGATCGGCTTGCTGAGTGTGAACAGCGTAATGGAGGGCATCTTGAGGATGTAACGAGTGGATTGATGTGTTGTTGATTTTTTTGTTCTGTGTTATGTTTCAAGACCACTAATTCATTTATTTCTGCAAATGCTAAAGTAAGCATTTCCTTATAAATGTAACTGTATCATGATATCAAATACTTTTAATTTTTTTAAAACTTAAAATTCTCCCTATTCGCTGGCGGACCCTGTATACTATATCACTATAAAACATAGCTGTAAATCAATGCCCACGGCCCTCTCTTTATACGGAAAATTACTTCAGCCAGGCGGAGTAAGTCACAAATAATATTCACAGAAAAATCATTATTTGTAATATAAATCGATAAAATCATGTTCGCGACTTGTAAAAGAACATATCTCATGAGATCGATATTTTCATAAACAAATTAAATTTAAGATTCAACCTCCAGTGTCAATCAAGACTATGAAAATTAAAAGTTTTCTCTCTGCATTATTAATCACCATGACATGAAGGCAAATGGGGTGGAGGTAAAACTCCACGCAATCTTAATTTCGCAACTGGCTGGAGGTTTAAATTTAAAAGAATACTAATGGTGTAGGTCGTATTGCAATTAATGTGGGATAAATAATGGATAAGGAAAGCTACGTCGTTTTTGTTAACGTAGAATAAATAAGAAGGAAACTCAAAAAGTACACATTAAACACACAAAGGTGAGTTTTCCTTCTTATAATAAAACCAACTAGATGCACTAATTTCTCAAATTTATTTTTGAAATAAAACACAGCATGTTTCGGAGAGTTCCATTGCTGTGTGTACAGTGGAAAACTCCTGATGATGGAGAGAGGAACTCTCCGAAACATGTAGAGTTTTATTCCAAAACTAAATTAGAGAAATACGTGCATCTAGTTGGTTCTTTATAAGAATTTATCACGATGTACGGTCACCTGAATGTGAAATGAGGTTTCCTGTGGCTTGTTGAATGTGAGGTTATTAAGCAAGAAGCAACGATTCGTGGAGCAGACAGCATTTTGCAAAGTTTGTCAACACATTCCCGGTCTCCCTATGGAATTTGAGGGTTCATTACTTCCATTTTATTACATCAGAACACAACTCTTTCCTATCCAAAGCCATATGAATCCATTGCACACATTTCCACCTTGATCTTTTCTTTAAAAATTATCATTTCCAAACACAGCGCCTTGCTTAAAGTCTCCTTAGTCTTCGTAACCGCTCTCTGTTCTACCAACATGATCGGCTCATCTTGAACTCTATTTAATTTAAGAGAGTGTTAATCCAGACAGAAATTCAGAACAGTTGGAAATTATGAAATTGTTCTTTCCACACGTGAAAAACATTACAATTACGGATACTCAGACCAAATGGCGGCCATTTTGAAAAGCAATCCGTCGTTACGAGGCAATACAGAGATACCTTACTGCGATCTGTACTGAAGCATAGAATTTGCCGACAGATTATGCTTAGTTGGCAGCACTGCATGTTATATGAATCTGTCCTTCCTAGAACATTCAAGTTTACGGTGTTTGTATTCAATAAAATTGTAATTTTGAAGTGTTTCTCGAGGACATTGATGTACAAGCGCGGATTAATATGTTTCAGCTGGAAACAGAAATTGTCAAGTACTGGCGTTTAAATTGGAACGGAGGGTTTACCGAATAATGCACACAGGTTCATTATATATATTATTTAATACTTAAAATTAGTCGTATGATGCAACCATGGGAAAGGGACTCCAAAGTCAACATTGTTTAATTATTTTCAATTGAAATTATAAACCTACTCATGAAAATATGTGTGGTGCTAAGTAAATTGTTTATCAGAATTTTGGTAAATAAAAGACCAAGTTTTTAAAATATTTCATAACAATCTCATTATGTCACTAAAGGAAATAATCTCTACCTAGGAAAACAATAAATATAAAGCATATATAAGTGGCGCTTAGTGACTTAACAGCCTAGTTAGTAACATCACAGAATTTGACAATCTGAGAATCGTGCATCGTGATATATTCTTATAATAAAACCAACGAGAAGCACTAATTTCTCAAATTTATTTTTGGAATAGGACTCTACAATCTCTGTCCGAAACATGTAGAGTCCTATTCCAAAAATAAATTTGAGAAGTTAGTGCATCTAGTTGGTTTTATTATAAGAACAACATCACAGAATTATGAAGGATTGAAATTTTCTTTACGTGAATTCAAAATTTTGCCGTTTCGACTTAGGGTTTTTCACGAAGTGATAGTTCGCGATATTCAGACGGCGAGCCAGATGATTTAAACCTGCTAGTGAGTAACCTTGCCGTATCTTAAGACTCAATTTCATGGATGGAGGAGGGAGAGTGGCGAAGCTCAGAGCTTGCTTTTTCTAACTATAGTTCTAGTCTGCCCAACCCCCTCCGACCTCTCTCAACCAGCCCAAAGTTCCTATCTATGGCGAAGCGGTAACGCTGCAAACATTCTGTGAAAACACTGGCTAGGCGACTGGAGGAGAATAAGAAAATCCACTGAAATGATTGTGTCAATGTGTGAGATTTCTTTCCGTGACTTCAGAATGGGCCCAGATCCAGAATTCCCCGGAGTATTACCTCCATGCCCACTGTACGACTTCAGGGATGTTGTATGAGTGCTTGGCCGAAGGACAGCCACACGTTTAGCTTTCACTTAACTGCAAAGAGGAAGATTCATCAGCTGCTGCGTCATAACACGGCAGTCAGCATTTCTACTAAATTGTACAATTACAAGAAAAACATGAATTCGTTGGGAGATTGCAGTGGTGGTGAATCTCGGCAGTAATTACATCGTCGAATGGAAGAGAACGCGAGGGGGTGAGTCGCTACATTCCTCACGGCACGCAGCAACCCTCACACGCAATGCATGCACACGTTCGAGGGGGTTGCACCGTTCTACATTCTAACCATGGGCGTAAGGTGATTATAGCACGAGAGGGAAACTCCGAAATACGAATCAAAATTAAAATTATCTAAATACACCTGCCTCCAGCATGGATAGCTCAGACGGTTTGGCAACCAAGCTACGGAGTGGACAGCGAAGGAAACGCTGTTCGGTCCCCTGCATAGAAGAGGGATTTTTCTCCTCACCAAAATTTTCAGACCAGTCCTGAGGCCCACTCAGACTGCTGTTTAGTCGGCGTTTCCGCGGTGATAAATCATTCTAGTGTAGAGGTTAAGAATGTATGGAGCCATATCTCCACTGCCTCATATGCTTGCGTGCTATGGGGAAGAAAAGCTTACCTGTACACTTCCTTCTAAATGCGTGGAAAAATAATCATATTAAATTTAATTATTAAATTATCGTATTTTATTTCTTATAAAATAACCAGTATTTGTAGAAAGGTAATGCAACAGTGACATCACAAGTACCGATTTCCATGGCTGCCGGTTGTAACTATTGTGATGGAGCTTTGTTTCTATGTGATGTCACAACTGTGTTAAGACTAGGGCATTGATAATAGGCAGTGACAACACAGCCAAATATTTTCGTTTTTACGACAGATCTATGTGGTTTTAGAGAACAGATATATATCACCGAAAGGTAAGACGGCTCTTTATTTATTTATCTGCGTCTGCATATCTCGGATTAATCTTTAAACATTTCGAATTATAGGCCGATCACACAACGAGAAGTGTGTGGAAAGACACAGTAGGTGTAAAGCCTGAACGGTTATCCCGGTCGTTTTCTGTAGATACAAAGACGAACCACTAAGAATGCCAGTTTAGATAAATGAGGCTTCAGAAAGGGACCAAATAAAAGTGAATTAAAAATTCTATCCTTTGCAACGCGACAGCAATCAGAAAAGCCACGCACACTGTCAAGGAAATGCAGAGAGTCGGCCTACGTCTGTGAAGACGTGGCTCATATTGGAGCCAAACTGATGGATTTTGTGAACCTCTAGGCTTGAAAAGGGGAATTAAAACTTTCGAATAGCTAAATAGCATCATCATTATTATTATTATTATCATCATCATCATCATCATACATCTTTCAGAGAGTTGGGTCACTTGTTGACCCGTTCCGGTCTCACGTATCCAGAAGTCTCTTCAAAGTCTACTATGATTCCTTCTGCCAGTTGGAAGGTAGTATAGCTATCAACACTAATAAGATAATCCTGTACTGTGCTATAGTTACGATGTTTGTTTTACTTCTAAATTGTCGGTGGGGTGCGCCAATTTTTTTGCGGAACTGCGACCATCGTCTGCCCACTGGGTGACAGGAGAATTGATACGTAGCACTGATATTATAATAAAGAAAGCTGAAGGATAAAGTATTCAGAGAAAAGCCAGTCACAGTGGCATTTCAATCGGCATATATTTAGCACGGACCGCCCAGAAAACGAAACGGGATTCCGGGGTTAGAAGGCTGCTGTCTGAGCTGTAGCACGACCACTGATTCGTAACTTACTTATAGCACAATCTGACAGCCTGTAAAACTGATATCTATTCTTCTGCTCTAGGACTTCCCCTGCTACCTTGAAAATCCTCAATTTAATTCCAAGGTTACCATCTCTAAATTTCTACCATAGGTATGATAATAATATTTATAAAAAAAACATTAACACAAATTCTGCGTTGATTCGTCATACACATACAATTATATTGTTATGTAGTATAAGACAGAAGTCACACATTTTGCTTAAGAAATGAAGTAGTCGAGTTATATGGGACGGTTTTTATCTGGTAACAAATTAGAAACCTTCTCTTTTTATAATTTTTTTTTTCACCTGTGTCTTAGTTCTTGCTTCTAACGTCTATGTGTCTCCATCATGAACGTGTTCTCTTTCACAATCTACTACACCTTGTTTATACTGAGGGTCCAGTATCAACAAACTTTCTGCGTCTGAAATTCAATTGCTTGAGCATATTTGTCAATTTATCTAAGTCCCTATCTTAGTAATTACTCCGTCTTTTTCATTACTACTTGCTTCATTGGTTCTACTATTCATTCCTTTCTCCCTATATTTATGTCTTTTTACCTTCCTCAGCTTCTTTACTCTTGTTTCATTTATTTATTTCTTCGCGTCTCTGTTGCTCTTTCTCAACTCTCTCCTAGCAGTTTCACTGAGCTGTTAACAGATTACTTGCCAGTGAATCCTTTCTATATCGGCTCATCGAAAACTCTCTCCCTACGGAGCGTAATACAGAAGAACGAAGACGAAAGCACCTCGAATGAGATTCACATGCCGTATCAAAGATTTAAAGTGGCCCAACAACACGTGCGCCTCTAATACGTCATGCACCTCAGCAGAACTGTACATAAAATTATCGTCCAGAGGTGCGACACTGTGCAGCTTGGAAGAAATTTACATACTTTGCTTTTTACCCCAAAAATGAAGTAAGTACGTTTCTCCGAAACATCACCAAATTTCTATCAACTTCGTTGGTTTCACATCCCAGGCTCTCACCACAGTGGGAATTGATACCTTACGGAGGATTGCATGTACTGTACATTCCTGAAGATAAATTCTAATGAAGTATTCCTCCAATTATGTCCATCTAGTGTGCAAGATTACACATAGTCCTCTGAGCTGCGGAAACAATTAGAGTGTTAATTGAACCGTACATGCACGGGTGATAGGAATCATGCGCTGGCAATAACTGGGTCGAAAGTTCAATTGTCGGGAACAGAGGTTGTGAAAGGTTAGGATTTCTTAACAAAATCCACCCAGGTGTTCTTCTATACAATTTTCTGTCACTAAGTTTTGTGTGAGTCTCATGGGTAAGGCATATCTGACAGAAGAAACGAGCCACCTGTCATTCTAATAATACTAAAAGGGAAATAACCTAGTTCGTTGTCGACATTGCACGTCAGGAGTTTCATATTTCACACGGTCCATCATCTGCGTCACAATAAATTATAAGTTACAAGGGACGGCTTGTGCTACACGGTTGGGGCAGTTGAACTGTGTCTACGAAAAACAGTGTTTGGAGAGTTCCAAAAAAATGTAACCGCTTATGTTTCGAGTCTTAGGTGGGGGGGTATCGACTTGCAACTCCGGAAATGAAATTGTAAAACCTAGGTCGCCGCCGGAATTTCCTCTTGACCAACAGTTTAATTGCACTCACAGTGCTGCTATTTAACTCTGTCCAAACTGATTACGTTTTCAGTATGTATATATATCAACCTCGTCCACACACAAGCTCTTAAATCAGTTCTGTTGTACTCTCAGTGTTGCTGTTTTACTCTTTCAAAACTAAGTACAGATTCAGTACACATATATCAAACTCTTCACACATAAACTGCAAAATATAGCACCTTACCAAACCCATAAATGTTAATGTAGAAAGAGTTGTACTCTAAGATGTCGAAGTGTCTATTAGACATCTCCGCACGAGATTTTACATCGAATAAAAGTTAAATAAATTACTTACACAGCTACCATTAATTGCTTTACACTCTAAAATACATATTGTGAAAAATACTGAGTGCTTCCGCGAAACCGTTACCACACATCGCTCCGGGAGACTAATTTAGCGCAAGCGCCGCCAGCATTTCGTAAGTTCGCACTGCCGCCATATACTTGTTAATGACTGTATGGAAGTAATAAATATGGCATTGTGGTCGCCTTAATGCTAATAAAATATTTTGTTACAACATGTCCAATGGTCAGATGAAGTGAAGAACACACAACTGGCTCATGCCAGCATTTTGGAATTTTAAGAAGGGAATTTTACTAAAATCACTCGCCAACAAATGCACACAGTATTATCACATATTGCAGATGTTTTAAACTCCAATGAGTTTCTTTCCCCAGGCGCGGTACTCAAGGACTTCGATGCATTGCACTTTCCGGATTGATGTATTTGTGCTTATGCGTACTTGTATTTGAGAATCCCTGAGAATGGAGCCTTGGTGTCGAAACATATAGGAGTTATTTGAAACGTATGTGCAGTTTGTAACCCTACTGTGTGCTTTTGTCGGTGAATGTGAATTATTCTAGACATTATGCACTGAATGAATAACATCAAAATGTACTAAAAGTCAGGGATCAAAGGCTGGTACTGGCCCCAAGGGTTTATTATCGATGCCGACAGATAATAGTCACAAATCTTGGGAAACACCGTCTGACAAGACATCGGTCAGCTCTGCCAGCAAATCCGACTTCCTCACATCCTCGATCGTGATCCCTGGGCAATGCAACTTTAGTTGTAGCAGAGAGGAGCGAATGAAGGTGAGTCCTCGGCGCCTCAAAACCGAGACCTTCGGTTAAGGGAGCATACCCCTAAAGAAAATGGGCATGTTTGGAGGCCCTGAGGTTAGCAACCACCAAACGTAATCAACGAGGGCCTGGTTATCCATCCTGAGGACACCCTACCCAACTCAGAATCTCCAGAGGAAGCACAGGACCGATAGATAGATGAATACAGACGGGACTGGCTTTCACACTTGCAAAGAATGCCACAAAATGGAATCCTTTTGAAATCATACCACGACAAACCACAAGGAAGGAGCGCAATTGGAAGACCGAAGAAGCGTTGGCGCGAGCAGCTGTAACTCTGGAGATGGAACGGATCAAAGGGTCCAATCCTTGATGTTTATGATGATGATGACTAAAAGGCAATTCAGAGGAATCGGCTCAGGAAAGATGCAATTTCGGAACATTTTTCAATACAATGACGAAACTTCGAATTCCAAGTAAACAGATCCTTCTTGAACAACTACTTAAGTTCCTGTCTCAAGAATTAAACTGCAGGCCTATCCTGACGACAGTTTGGCTAATGATTTATATGTTATTGGCCTTGACAGAGCTAAGAGACGCGATCGTCGCAGATCCATGTAGAACAAAAAGAGCTACACATCACGATTAAGACATATCTTTAACAATAAATATTTACAATGCCCAGTCATAGTTAAGGTGACTGGTCATCTATTTCTTACCGCTTCACCGCGGAAGTGCGAGCCTGTCTTCGAGGCAGTTAACCTGAACGTGGAGTACGTAGTGGAGAGTGTCTTACTGGAAGAGACATTTCGGCCAATACCTCTGCTTCCTCCTTCAATTATCATTCCTCCAACGATCCATTTCGTTTATCTGCCATCCACAGGATGGACAGTGGGTCCGCTAAAGTCCAGAATTATACATACACGTAGACCCAGTCTAAACCTAAAATTTACAGAATAAAAAGAAATCCTTGCAAATGTTATATTTGTGTGTAGTAAAAAATTTTTCACGGTCACTACAGAAGGAATTTCAAGTAATCTACGTTCCGATAGTTTGCGTAAACTCATAAGGTTAAAAAAGACATTTGTCCCACGATTTGTTAAGCAGCGGATGCCGGTGGCCGCGTGGTCTAAGGCGTGGGTCTGCGGCCGCTAGCTTAATGGGGGTTTCGAATCCCGCCGTGGTCATGGTGGTCTGTCTTTTGCGAGTGTAATGTATTGTCAGGTAGATGTCTCTGCGACCGGCTTATCTCTCGTCCATAGGAACCGTACCGAGTGTGTGTGTGTCACTGAGTGTAATCAAGTGCAACAATAACCCTCTACACCTAAAATGAATAGGTATAAAGAGCTCAGAATAAGGAAGAAAGAAAATTAAGCATTACAAAATGCAGAGTAATGGATGGAAGTCATCATGTTCAATCATCGGCTGCATTAACACCAAAGGTGAAGGCGTTGGTATACACTAGAAGGAAGGGTGACAGGCTCCGGAGATTACATTTAAAAATATCTGTGCTAAAACAATTTCATTATAGACGCTTTTAATTGTGATAAACATATTAAACATTTTAGCGCCCAAAACATGGGTTTTTTTAAAGTAGTTTATTTTATTTCAGAAGAATCTAAAATCTAAAACACTCAGTTCGTTACTGAAATCCACAGAATTAGGGGCAAAGAAGTGTCCTTGCGCCACCTTGGAATTTTGATGTTTAAGCATTTGTTAAAATTAAAAAGATAAAAACCTACAAAACCAGAATTAAATTTCTAGATTTCCTGAACTTTTAGCATGAGGATTAATTAAGAATATTAATTCCATGACAGATATGTTATTTTCTTTTTCAACATTGATCATTAAACAATCCGGTCCCTTGACATAGAGGTAATGTTCACCACCAAGCAAAAGATATCCTGCTGTAGCCTTCCCACAAATTTTCCTTGAACGTGAAAACCAGTCAATCCATGGGCCAATGCACTTTGCGAATTAATCATTTAGTGAGTTTTATGAAGAAAACAAAATAAAATATACCACGATGTGTCTGTAACAACGAAATAAATGCAGGAATATACTCTAAGTCCTGAATACAAAAAGAATAATCTTTGAAAACAATTCATAAAAGCTGTGAAATTTAGTTTGTTTTTTCATATGTTTAACCCCTGGCAACATTAAGTTATATCGTTTTAAACTTACTATCCGGAACGGCCTGTAGCCCGATAATAAGCAGCATCATGGTGGTGGCCTCACGACTTCAGTCACTGTGCTTAATTTAAGCATGGTGATTACAGCCATTGTTGCACGGATTGGTTATATACTGCATGAGTCTGCTTTTTGAAATTAGATCGAACAATCGGAATGCAAGATGTACACTAACGTACAAAAGCAGATATTACTATTGTGTGGGAGTAAGCCATAATGGGAAGAAAATGGGGTTACTTCTTTCAGCCACTTGTACACAGTTTCTTAGGCAGTGCTGTGAGATTTGTGTTAGAGAATAAGCAGTCCAGTTCCTTATCCTGTTAATTCGAAAGCAAAATAATGAACTATTTAGTAAAAATGCCTAACTAACCTTGTAAATTCCAGTTGTAGTTATACGTACCAATTAATACGAAATCATAAAATCTGGACTTGCCGATAGAGTTCCCTTATGTATTCCGCATAATTTCTTTCCATGGAGCAACAGCTCCTAGTTGGACAGGGCCTCCTTCATATAGAAGCTTCATGGTCACACTCAGACACACCATACTCGGTAGGAATCCTCTGGACGAGTGATCAGTCAGACGGACAGACATTAATCTGACAACACACAACGCTCACAAGAGACACGCTGACATCTACCCCCCCTCCCCCCGCAGGATTCGAACCCGAAATCCCAACAAGCGAGCGGCCGCAGACCCACGCCTAAGACCGCGAGGCCAGTGAAATTGGCTTCCGCATAATTACAGTAATAACACTCCATTATTTCCGTATAAAGTAATAACAGTTATTCGATGTAATGGAAATGGACTGTGTCTTTCGTGAGGTGCGAGCTGAACCATTGTACGGTATGTGATGCAGAAGAAAGTTTCGGTCTTCAAAGATATCAGGACCCTGTAGTTTAATGTATTAATTCTATACGTCTAGAAGTAAAATTGTTCTTGTATTCCATACGAAGACATAAGGGAGATACAGAGGTGTAGTTTTACTCAGTTTTAACCTCGTGCTAGATGGAGGACAGTGGTGAATATAGGACTGTGGCCAACATAAGTCAGCAGTCAACATAGGGTAGTGGTCAACATAAATCATCAGCAGTCAACATATGGTAGTGGTCAACATAGTACAGTTGTCAACATAAGACAGTGGTCAATACAGGACAGTGTTAAACATAAGACAGTGGTCAACATAAGTCATCAACAGTCAACATAGGGTAGTAAGACAGTGGTCAATACAGGACAGTGTTCAACCTAAGACAGTGGTCAACACAGGGCAGCGGTCAATATAATTCATCTGTCAACATGGGACAGTGGTCAACATAGGACAGTTGTCACCATAGAACTTTGGTCAACGTAGGGCAGTGGTCAACACAGGACTCTGGTTGAGCGTCAGAGACGGTCTGAATGATCTGGAGAAGAGAAGAATACTTTGCCATTACCGAGTGCGCTGTGTAGTTCCACGAGTTAAAGAGGCAAAACGTTTTCTTTGTGATTGCTTAAGAACTAAACTATAAAAGCGTAGGGGTATAGACATACAGCTCCAGCAATTCTGAAAATTAGCAATAAATAAATTTATTTCGTGGGCCCAAGCTACGGTCCCTTTACCTCCGGGAAAAAATGTCACTTGCAATCATTAGATAGGAGGCTAGGTTTGCCCGCGAGCTGGTCTGGAATTTCTATGAAAAGAAAAACCACAGCTCATGACAAGAATGGAGATCATATTATCCGTTTGCACACCCCGTATACTGGTCGGTTTGAAAATTATTTGCTTGTTGCTTTCAAAAAATATAAAATACACAATGCTTTGCAAGTGTTACTGTACATAGGCAGACATGGAAGGAGCTTGTCGTGGTGACACACGATAGCAAGCATTTGTTAGTACAAGAATTGAAAAGGAGGGAAGAGTAAGTTGTGAGTGGAAGAATAACGAGAGCATAGAATTATATAAACCTATATGGGGAAGACGGGAGAATAAAGTACTGAAAAGAAAAAGATGAATGGAAAGATTTTGAAGTCGGTACAGGCAGGAAGTTCCTCGACACATGATAAACAGAATAATAATAAGAAAAAATGTAAGCATAGCAACAACAAAAAGAAATGATGCAAATGGAATTTGGAAATCAAGTGTACAATTACAGGTACTTGACAAAGTTACATCATTACGAAAATTTCCTTCATAATTTATAATTTAAATAAGAAGAATTCGCCTTAATTCTTACGCTTCGCTAAAATACAGTTCTCTGGTAGTGGATGTCAGACCCAAGAATTAATACAAGTAAAGCACAAAGGAGAAAATAAGTAGCAGAAAGCGGTAATAGCATGGGAAACTATTACGTAAACGATCAGTCGTTCAGCCAACAACCCAGGCAGTCAACTAGACAACCAGTCAGTCAACATACAGCTCTATACAATCGCTTGCGGTAAATTCCAGAAACTTTCACGCACCTCATTCTGTCACTTGACACTTGCACAGGGTTATTCAAAATGATTGTCGGGGTACAATCGTCGAGCGTCAATTCCGCACCAAATTCGGGGAAAAAACCACCATCTGACAATACCATTCAAAGGTTGTGTGCACAGTTTGAAAAGACAGTGTGCGTGTTTATCCCGGAACTGAAGGTACGAATCAGAACCGCCATTGAAACCATCACCGCTGACACGCGGAACGAACTCGATTATTTTGTTGGTGTTTGTAGAATCACAAATATAGACCATCTGTTAGGTATGTAACAAAAACTTGGTGTGTTGTTCTATTAAATAAAAAAACATATACTCCTATCTCAAGTGTATTGTGTATAACAAGTTGTTAAAACCTCGACAATCATTTTGAAAACCCCTGTATATAAGGCGATAGGAGAGGAAAAATCTTCAGGAAAAACATATTTCAGAATTTCATTGAAAAGAATGTAACTGGTCCAGACCGTGCTGAGTTGTTTCATGCAGACGTACGGACAAACCGACATGACGAAGCTAATAGGCGTTTTTCGCAATTTTGCGAAAGCGCCTAAAGCACGAGACGATGGACAAATTAAAAATAATCTGCCTTAAAACTGATTAGCCTTTTCTCTAAGAACATTTGCTTCTGCCCTAACGAAATTAACCCTCTTGGAAACCGTGACTGGAGAGTCAGAGATACAGAAAATGTCTGGTAATGTGTGTGTGGCAGATCACGACACAAGACGACTAACGGGAGGTAGGCAGAGCATGAAACACGCGCACACGGAAACAAAAGAAACAGCGAGAAAATCCAGGGCAACTGCAATGTCCGGCAAGGAATGAAATTCATCACACAAGACTCTAGCGGTTCTGAGCAGTGAGTGTTGCCCTTCCCTTTGTTAATTCGGTAATGTATCAACTAATAAATTTATACAGCGTTCTGAAATAAGAACTAAAGGTATTTATGGACAGAATATTTTTATAAAAATTAAGGTTTGTAAATCACGTGGCCATGCTTGCATCAAATTCTGTATAAAATATATTTGAAAACTCCCTTCTACCCATAAGCTTCCAATAAACTCTACAACAATCGTATCTTGTAGAATGCGACAACCTGTAGAATGATACAAATACAGCCACATTCGGAGGAAGGAAATAGTGCTTCCATATTCGAGGAAGAAAGAACGTGGATACAGTTCTTTCGAAGTGTAAGTGAACTTCTACAGGGCTGTACGGCGTCACAGCCCAGAATACGGCAGTTCGCACGGTCAGCGCTATGAGAACCTCAAACATAGCATAGAAAAGCAGCAGGCCTAGAGATGGATAGCCTGCGTTCGAACCCAGCCAGGAGCATCCACTATGCAAACACGAAAGATGGGGTCCTGCCTGATTCATTTCGAGCTGTTGCCAGGCACGAACTCTGCTGCGACGAAGGCTGCTGTAAACCGAAACGGTTCAAAGAAGCATTTTGTTTTCCTCTGAAATAAGATGCCTGCAGTTTCATTTCTAAACGCCTTACACGCCTTCGTGTGAAGTTGCTTCAGGTTTCCAGGGCGCTACATAAGATGGGTGGGGCATGTAGCGCGTGTGGGGGAGAGGAGAGGCATATACAGAGTTTTGGTGGGAAAACCTGAAGGAAAGAGGCCACTTGGGAGATCCAGGGGTAGATGGGAGGATAATAATAAGACGGATCTTCAGGAATTGGGATGTAAGGGTATGAAATGGATCGAGCTGGCTCCGGATAGGGACAGGTGGCGGGCACTTTTTATTGCGGTAATGAACCTTGGGGTTCCACAAAATGCGGGGAATTTCTTGACTAGCTGAAAACCTGTTAGCTTCTCAAGAAGGACTGTGCTCCATCGAGTAAGTAAGTAAGGTAAGTAAGTAAGTAAGTAAGTAAGGGCTCAAGGAGTAGAACTGCTACATTGTTGCGACCCGTGTCAATAAAAAAAAAACATGGGCCCGAGAGATACAATTACGTCTAATTCAAACACACGAGAATGGACTCCGATAGCGCTGTACTGTGTCGGTCCGTAGCCTGTTCGCGAAAGTACGCGTGGTAGCACGGAAAAGCCGAACCGCTTCGAGGCAGACCATATCGCCCATAGAGGGTCCGCAGACCGCCAACAGACGGCCAGAAATCCCTTCACATATAAAAGACTGGACTGCCACTTTACTGCGCTGTAGCCTTGAGAAAACACATTCGAAGCGGTTCGTGGCGACGGGTTCTAGGCATTGTCACCGTCCAGCCGTGGATATACGTGAATCAGACACGGTCTGACGATATAGGCCTATTTCAAATGGAGAAGACACAATCAAGACTTTTAGTAACACGACTATCAGTGCTTGGTTAACAGCAGTCCACTGTATGGGAAGTAACTTAAAAGCCAAGCCCCTGTGTTTAGTTGAAGAATAAGAGACCAAATTGATGTCACTTGCTATTTTATTTCACTTCGTATGTGCTCAACATGTTTCGGGCATTAATATATACATCATCAGGAGCTTGCGACTATTTTGTTGAATTACCACATTGGTCGTATTGTTCTTGGTTCGATGTGTGTTGGAGTTTCGGCGTGGTTGGTTTGGATTGGTATCCGTGTTGCAGGTTGAAGCAGTTGTGCTTCAGCCTGCAACACGAATACCACTCCAACCCAAACACGCCGAAACTCCAACACACATCGAACCAAGAAAAATACGACCAATGTGGTAATTCAACAGAATAGTCGCAAGCTCCTGATGATGGATATATTAATGTCCGAAACATGTTGAGCAAATAAGAAGTGAAATAAAATAGCAAGTGACATGAAGCTGGTCTTTTATTCTTCAACTATCACGATGATGCACGGTCCAATAAACATAAGATTCCTTGTGTTTAATTCAGCACAGTCTTTAGCTGGGGTAGGGGGATTGCATGTACAAATCCTCCCGTTTTTAACTACGACACGAGACGGATGTGACATGTGACCTCCACGCTCCAGCCGCTCTAGTCCTAAACTAAGAGGCTCCTTTCGCAATTTAAGTGGGAGGATGCTATACAAACATCACTTCTGATATGGACGCTACGGAGCAGAGAGAAATCTCTTGCTCGTACTGGGAAACGAAAATGGATTACTCGGTAGCGTAACCTGCATATTGACTGAGCTATCCCGGATTGGAAAAATGTTCAAAAACAGCATAAAACTAATAACGTCTTCAAATTTCACATAAAAAATCTTATGTTTATAGCTTATACTGGATGACACGTTGCACACTTAACATATTACCACAGCCTAAGTAATATTGTTCGCTTGTGACGGTGGTGTTGGGAACTAGCTCACGGAACAGCGCCATCTTTTGCCAGTGATCGCATACAACCGTGCAGAACAACATGGCGCACACGGCACGGCGTCATGCACACTGGACCTGTCTATTCGTGCATGAGATTAGTGCAGTTCCTTCGGCAATTCTGAGTCCAGTTAAGGTGAGAAGCGAATGTTTACAACAGCAGTAAGGAATAAGATTTATAAAGGCTAATGCCTTTTGAGATATGACTCCGTGTATTCTGACAGAAATTTAAGAAAACTTCAAACGAATCTGCTGCCTCTTTCATCTTTTAGGTAGAAGATTCGTCCAACGCATATTTTCTCAAAGCCACGGCTGGAAGAACCTCAAATCTTTCAATACATGTATGGTGAGCTAAATTCAGTCAAAAAACACAACTATAAATATATGGCTAAATGATGGTGTTTATTAGCAATGGAAAAACTACATGTTTCGGCCTATAGCGGCCATCTTCATGTTTTGACAACTTTCTTGCTAAGAGAGTTTTATATAATATGCCTAAACCGCGTGGTGATGTTGAGATCTCATCATCATTTTACGTGCTTTTATTAGCCATATATTTATAGTTGTGTTTTAACTTAATATACCTCACCATATATTTTAAACACACAATGGGGATGACACACTTCAGAATTTCAAAACATGATCAAGTTGCGTTGATTATGAAATTAAAAACATTAAGTTTTCTCTCCTTAAAATATACACAGATTGAGCTCAGCCGCCTGACACATTTCAGAACGCACTTCTGACCTACAGTGGGCGGTACGGGGCAGAGTTTGCACACAGAGCAAGACACAATATAATGACACTTAAAAACGCTTTCAGTGACAATGGTTCCGTGTAGTATGTACCGCGCTAATGAACGATGAAGGACACTTTAATGTTTCGCAGACATGTGGCACGTATGGGAAGAGAAACAGTGCATAGGGTGTTTGGTTAGGAAATCTGAAGGAAAGAGGCAATTCGCAATACATAGGTGTATATAGAATAATATTAAAATGGAATTTTCAAGGCATGGGATGCCGACCTGGACAGGATTTGTGTGACTCTGGTTCTTGTACACACGGTAATAAACCTTTGGTTTCTGCACGATGGGAAAAATTTCCTGACTGCAGGAAGATTTGTTGGCTTCTCAAGAAGGACTTTGTTGTATGAAGTTAGTTGTTTCATTAGAGTGGGACAATTTGCCTTTCGTCGAGCGGGAAGAACACAGAGAGGCGGTGACTGAGAAATGGGTACTGAGGAAAATATTGGGGCCTAAGTTCTCTTGGGGGATCTAGGCGTAGATGGGAGGGCAATTTATGATGGTTCGTTACAACTCAGGTTATGAGGGTTTACTTTGAACTTCATGGTGATGATGTGAACTGTCGGGATAATCTTCATAACGGCTGGTCCGGCCATCCTTAACGAACGTCACAGACTGCAGGAAGGTATGAGGTTTAGTTATGCACTGGAATTGTGTACCTTTATTGGATATTCATATTCTGTTCAGACATTTGGGGAGAATGCAGTATCTGCTTAATAAGCTATCTTCTGACTTTAGTCGAATGAAGACACGAACATGGCAGATTTTCGGTTGTCGAAGTTGACAGAGAGGATATTAGGATTCAGTGAACTAGCATGGTGGTGATAGTATACAGATATGCGTCGCTTAACACTTTTGACGCTTAACGACGACTATAGTGGTCGTACCGCACCGCTAACCACTAAGTGTTGCATTTCATATATTTATTCAACAAATACAGATACTGAATATTTTAAACATGGTATATACTCTCCGTTTTTTCCTCTTCAAAATGCAGTTTGTTTCATAATTCTAAC
>Ga0123355_10003792_pt1 | contig 21855 bp, 18 predicted proteins | sample TergutEmb28metaG_3_FD_89872 | JGI IMG/M metagenome (GOLD analysis project Ga0123355, IMG submission 89872) | Embiratermes neotenicus P1 segment gut microbial communities from Petit-Saut dam, French Guiana - Emb289 P1 | ecosystem: Host-associated > Arthropoda: Insects > Digestive system > Gut ... | reverse complement strand
AAGGGAAATTTAAAAGATTAATTGAATCCTATTTAACAGGTAGATACCAAAGAGTGACACTGAATAATATAACCAATAATAACAATTCGTCCAAATGGGAATTGTTAAAATGTGGTGTGCCACCAGGTTCAATTCTTGGCCCTTTCTTCTTCCTAATTTACATAAATGATCTACCCACAATAGTAAACAATGATAACAATATGGTACTCTTTGCAGATGATACCAGCATTATAATTACACACACAAATCGAAGGAACTTTAATGTAAATGCTAATCAAACGCTCCAAGATATAAACACCTGGTTTAAAGTCAATTTACTTACTCTAAATCTTAATTAAGCTCAGTACTTAGAATTTAGAACTAAGAATTATTATAATGTTAACACACAAATTAAATATGATCAGGAATGTATAACCAGTGCCTCTGAGATTAAATTTCTTGAATTAACTATAGGTGGCACCTTATCCTGGAAACAACACACAGAACAGGTACTCAACAAAATGTGCACTGCATGCTATGCACTGAGGAACATAAAACATATAGTACCAACAGACACGCTAAGAGTAATCTATTTCGCTCATATACACTCTATTATAAGCTATGGTATAATTTTTTGGGGTAGCTCCTACGCCAACAAGGTATTTATATTCCAAAAGAAAATTATTAGAATTATAACTAACACTAGACCTCGAGATTCTTGCAGGGAAGTTTTCAAGAGTATGGAAATATTGACATTATATTCATTAGTTGTATACACAATAATAAACCTATTTGATACAAATAATGAAATTCATAAATATAAAACCAGGAATAACAATAATTTACACTATCCAATAGCTGACTTATCAAAATTCAACAACGGAGCTTATATATCAGGTATAAAAGTTTTTAACCACCTTCCTCAAGATATTAAAGCTTTGACTAATGATCATAAATATTTTAAATCCACATTGAAGGGGTTCTTATATCATCACTCTTCTACTCAATTAATATTATGAATATAAGGAAGACAGAAGAATATAAACCTTAAGAGGCTGATTCACTGATACATTATTTTAACCCTGTTAATAGTATACTATAATAACAACACACATCTTAATTGTAATGTACGATACTAGAAACAACTCTCACATCTTAATTGTAATTGTTCTGATGTTATAATTGTTAATAACTTTTTCACCATTATATTTAAGCATTTGACACTGTATTTTAACATATTTATACAACTACTTTGACAATTTCCACATCCTTGGTACTTTACCCGTATATGGATATACGGAAAATAAAGTGAATGAATGAACAGAACAAAAAAGATCCGATTTCATAATTGCAGAATTACGAGGGTAAGTCAATAAGTATCCGCACACAATTTTTATAATTTATTTCAACAGCAGAGACCTTACAATTATATCATTTTTCAATATATTCCCCGTTATTTGCAATGCACTTGTTCCAGCATTCCAGAAGCTTCTGGATGCCCTCAGAAAAAAATGTCAGGCTGAGCAGCAAGCCACTCATGCACCGCTTCTTTCACTTAGGAACCCATCTTGCACGGACTTTACGAAAGCCAAGCCTGTTATGAATGATGTCATACGCAGAACCATGACTAATTTCAAAATGGTTTGCCAATTCATCAATAGTCACTCGTCGGTTTCTCAGAATCACGGCAAAAGCGTCCTCAACGATGCTGTCAATAATGGATGTGCGTCCTGCTCTTTTCTCGTCCTTCACGCTCGTCCGACCGTGTTGGAATTTCTCGATCCATTCGTATACACTTCGCCGTGGTAAAGCATTGTCCCCGTATTGAGCTGATAGTCTTCGATGGATTTCAGCTCCTGTTACACCTTCAGACCACAAAAAACATATTACACCACGCTGTTCTTCCTTCCTGCACACCAACAGTGGCGCAGTCATACCATTTGTTTCACAGCGCAAAACTAAACTGTTTGACGACGCTGAAACTTTCCACAAGCGGAGACAAAGGTGCTATCTGTTAGCATGCGCATGCAGAAAGCAGCACCGCCAACCCATAAAAAATTATAACACCTGTGCGGATACTTATTGACTTACCCTCGTAGACGAGACGCAACCGATCCAGAACAGAAAGCAGTAACAGACTACAAAAAACAAGTGGACAGGAACACCCCCACCCCATCCACCGGAAAACTAATAAACAGGAGAACCAAAACAATCACAACGGACATAACCAGAAGCCTAATCAGCGAACAACGACCCCAAGAAATAGCATACGTCACATACTTGGCCCTAATATAATTACAATAGTATAATAGATATAAATCAAGTTAGGTACATGATACAAATCACAGAAAAAATTGTTAGCTTTAATTCATGCCTTTATTATATAGTTGTGTTGACGGAAATATATATTAATAAAGTGAATATATAGAATCAGTACACAACGGGATGACGTCATTCAAATAAAAAAGGTAAGGTTTTTCTTAATTCTTAGTCAGTTGAAAAAAACTGAGTAAATCTAATGATGTGCATGTACAAAACAACGTTTTTTTTTAAGCAGAACATAACGAGCTGTTACTGCCGCTGAGAATTCCCGTTACAGTAGTTGGCGACCTTAGGCTTATTCATTAATGGGTAGTTACGTGTATTGAAATGCATTTTTATAGTGCATGATGTTTATACAATACGTGCCCCAAGTATTGGTTGTTCATATCACTTCCTGTTAATGTGCAGCAAAGTATATTTTCAAGAAATGCAAAATGGCGGTTTTCCATTGCGGTCAGTGTAAAGAATAAAACGCACTAATTGGGAATAGTGCCGTCGCGGGAATGGTGTTATGTAGAAATGTGGAGTGCAAATGCAATTTGTCAAAATCATTTTCGGTACGCTTTACAATCCTGGACTCTGAAAGACGTTGAAGCCGCTGCCCAACACGTGTGTCGCTGCGGTCGTGGCGTACTACCACTTTTCTAGACGGACGAAGATTAGATTCGGTTTTAGGCTCTTCCTACAATTACTATTCATTTCTTGCCTCCTTCATTTATGAGGACGGACAAAGGTTATGTTAGGTTTTAGGCTATGTGTGTAATGAAAATTCATTATTCAATTCCTTTTCGTTTCTTCAGGTTTTCATTCTTGCACATGTATTCCGTTCACCTTTTTCCCCGCGTTCTGCATGTACCACCCAAACTGCTACACACACACTTCCTGTACTAGTATTCGACACGGACAAAGGTTAGGTTGGGTTTTAGGCTATTCCTACAATTACAGTTCATTTCTTATCTTCTTCATTTAGCAAGACGGACAAAGGTTTGGTTAGGTTTTAGGCTATTTGTATAATTAAAATTCATTATTCGCTTTCTTTTTGTTGCTTCAGGTTTTCGTACTTATACTTGTATTCCATTCACCTTCTTCCCCGCGTTTTTTATGTACCACCCACAATGCTACACACTACCTGTACCCGTGTAACTGCCATTCTTCGCGCCGAAACCGTCGTGTGCGGTAGTCTTCGTCGCGTTCAACGAACAATGGTGGAAAAACTCGGTGAATTGGTAAATGACTACGAGAAACGCTTGTAGGAGATGTCGGTCGTGCCGAGGTCTTCGTATGGACCTCAGATGCTACGGGAAGACGGTGGTCCGAACATAAATGTCCTTACGTATGTGTTCTATCAGGGCTTCACTATGTAGTTTCTAACTGACGTGAGCCTGCTTCGGAGTAAGGTGCAGTGCAACACCTGTGATCGAGACATGACCTGGTCCGCAGAGCCTACTACTCCTCACAGATTTAGAAGGCGATGTCGAAAGAAGGTTGCTGGAGGCAAATGTTCCGAGTCGAGGTCGATAAAGCATGGCTCGTCGTTCCAGCACAGTCATCTCACCTTTCACTAAATTTTACTCATCACGTATGACATCGTGCCCACCATATCCAAAAAATATGTGGTCCTCGTCCTACTTCGACATCTCCTACTTCAGCTACGGGCGCGTTTATGTAGTCTGCCATAGTGTCATTTCCCTTACGTCACACCTCCCTCAAAACACACTCACGGATATAACGTTGTCTTTGATGCTTCTTGCGCTGGCGGCTATCTTGAGTCCAAGACTGTAAAATCGATCCGAATACGCCCACAATATTCAATTATACAAAGCTCGCCAGGTTATATGAGTAGTGGCTGGGCACCTGTGCTTCGAGTATAAGAAATTACCCACAGCAGTTCAATCAGCACGACAGCAAAAAGCGAATATTTGAGCAAATATATACAAAATTCTACGAAATCAATGCAATCACCTCCACTGTCGATTAAATTATGGAACTTTTCAACCACATGTATGATCCACATAATGATAATCAATATATATACTCTGTGACCACAGTGTCCAATGTTACATATGTGACTGAATGGATGAACAAATAAACCAAATCGGAACCAACTACCGACAGACACGGTTACTCGCGTCTAGGAATCATCTCCCAAAATAACATGACTATCCACGGTACCCCGCGGTGGGCTATCTTATCGGGTTAGGTACGTTAGTTCTGCCTCCTGCCGTACGTAGCGCTCCTAACTCTCGACGGTATTAACGTGTGTCTGCCACATGCGGCGCTGCTACTGCTCCTCTTCCTCCCACGCATTTCACATTACTTTCCTCCCTCCAACCATTCCACCTATTGCACATGTCGAGAGGTACAACGGTTACTCCTTCGAAGTATTGCTCGCCTTCCCCCTTTCTTCAACATTGCTAATGAGACTAAGGTTAGTCGTTTGTACTATTTACGGTGTTCCTCTATTGCTTCCTTCGGATATTGTCCATGCGGACTTCGGTTAGTCGTGCGGGTTATTCCTAGCGATTCATACAATTTCTTTCCCTCTCATTTCCCTCCAACGTATGAAGCGCTTCATTACCTTTCCGTTTCGCCCTCCCTATGTTCCTTCATATTCCTCTAACGAGACGGACAACGGTTAGCCGTTTGAAATATTCATAGTGTTTCCTCCTTCCCTCCGGGCTTCGAGCTACGTTTCGTCATCTTCGCGCCGGACGCCAGTATAGCTTTGGTTTTTGCTATGAGTGCTGTGCTATGTTGGTTTTGATTCGAATTCTTTTTCGCGTTCTTACAAAAATTGTACATTTATAACATCTATGGCAGATATACGTGTTACTTCTGTAATTCAAATATCCAAACGGATCCTCAATTCCAAGCTGTACGTTTGTTCCACGACGTTCCGTCGCGCAAAGCTGGGCGCTAAAGATGTTCCTAATAAGTTGTTTCTCGCATTCCTGTTCAGCGACCCCGAAGTCGGCGTCAAGTTCTTGAAGGATGTGGGGCTAATTCGAAGCAGTATGGTGTGCTGTAAGTGCTGATCCCAAATGTCCTGGTGCGTCGACACTAATCGTAAGGACGGTTACCGATGACGTCGGAGGATCACATCTGGTTCCACATACTCTGCTTCCACGTCTATCATGCACGGTTCATGGTTTCAGCACACAATTTCACGAAGGTTTTGTTCCTCACGTACGAAAGTGCTGATTCCAAATGTCCTGGTGCGTCGACATTAATCGTATGGACGGTTACCGATGACGATGTCGGAGGATCACATCTGCTTCAGCATGCTATACTTCCACATCTATCAGGCACGGTTCATGGCTTCAGCACAGAATTTCATAAAGGTTTTGTTCCTCACGTACGACGTCGTCCGCCCATACAAACACGATTGAGAGCACGTGGCGGCAAGTGAAGGCATTCCTCAATCCCTACAACCGGATGGTGGACTACATCTATCGCCTGGCCCACTACAGTTCGCCAAGTTCATCGGCAAGAGCACACCTCACTTTCGTCCAGTCGCTGACACAACATGTTATCTTGTGGCGTGCATATCACCACGGATGACGTGGCACCGACATCTGAAAGCACTTAGTTCACCGTTCGGATCCTGTTCACATTGAGTAATCTGTGCATTAAACCACGGAATATCTATGGCGTTCATTTAAAATGGTTGTTGGTTGGGTACAGGCAAGCAGGTTTATTGCGTTCAGATTATCGATTAGTGTATATAGATGCAAAAGGTACTTTCCCGCGTGGAATTATTGACCACGGGCCGCTGTCATTATCGGACTGCCGTAGAATAGTGAGTCTGTATGCTTTGTAATTGGTCGTGTATTCACGGTTATAACTACTAGAATATGCAGTGATTATATGTGATGAAAGCTTTTATTTTATTTACTTGTCATATGTTTTAGTTACATGTAAAAAACACGTAATTGTGTGTATATGTGTTATTGGGCACAGGTATTCTGTTTTAATTAAACAATCTTTAGATTTTAATTAAACAGCCACTTACTGCCACATATGGCAGGAATTTCCTTGTGTTTATTTTGGTCGTGAAAAATGTGAACATTTTGAAACTGGACAGTGTAACCTAGACAACAGTGTTCGATTTAAGAAAAAGTAAGAATAATTGTAACCCCAGTGGAAGTGAAATGTTACTGGGATGACACTCTGTGCGAACTTTGACTGACAAAATTTAAAAAAAAAAAAAAAGTTTGAATCTCTGTGTTACTGTAGAACAAGTAAAATATCCGAAACCGGGTTTTGATATGATTTTACCGCAATGTAAGCTGTGGGGATGTACAGATTGAAGTAGTTCAGTTTCCTGTCTAGTGCCATGCTTTGTTATTGTGTTCAACTAATATTAGGTTTTACTACCTTTGAGTTTAGGCCATTGCCTTAACTTGTAACAAGAAGGAAAATTAATAATTGTTGGAGGAGAGGAGTCTGTAATGCAAGAGTGTTCTCTCTCAAGTAGACATATTTTATTGACCTTTTAAATACTAGTATTTGAGGCTAGACCCGGCTTTGACTTGACTGAAGCAAAACCTCGTAAGGTGAATAACAGTCTACAAAAAAGGGCATAGTCACAAAGTCCTTACTTCTCCTTTTATGATTATTTCCTGAGGTACACTATTGAACTTGTGCAATCAGTTTGATCCAACTGTATTCTTGCATTCGGTTATATAGGCTGTGTATGTTAAAGATAGAATATACAAAGGAAGCATTAGAATATGTGTTGCCATGTTGCCATGAGGGAGATAACTGGAAAACTGAAGGTACTGCATGTTGAGGAACTGTGTGGTTTATGCAGGCCACCTTGTCATAGTGTTTGAAAGCTTGAAGGTTACAGTGGACTGGGTGAGTAAGTTTGGAAGAGACAAATGTAGAGCTTTGGTGGGGAATCTTCTTGTATGCTGCACACTTAAACGATTGAGTTGAAAGTGGATGGATAACATTAAGCAAAGGGATTTTGAATATGGGAAGGTAAATGGAAATGGCTGAGAATTACATCTAGTTGTAAGATTTAGTATTAGTGATGCAGAAATTTACATATCTGTTATCAGAGGCTTAACCTGGCTATAACTGGCTTTCTTAAGTCTTCAGTGTGAAATAGTTGTGCATGACATGTAAGTAATGTTGGCATCGAAGTAAGAGAATTGATTCTTATGACTGATATTTCTTCAGTTTTGTTTTGCAGATTGGTGCAACATGAGTGATGCTGAAATCTTGGCCCTGACAGTGAATTTGGGTACCTCTCTCTATCAGTCACTAAACATCTTTGATGTGGAGAAGAAAATTGGCAAGGGCCAGTTCAGTGTGGTATATCGTGCTCGTTGTCAAAAAGATGGAGCTGTTGTTGCACTCAAGAAGGTGCAGATATTTGAAATGATGGATGCCAAAGCACGCCTTGATTGTATGAAAGAAATTAACTTGTTACAGGTAGGTTTTCTGCATCTTGTACACCTTTGTCACTATCTTTATTTAAACTTATGTGTTTTAACACATCTAGAACAAGTATATAGAACAGATAAATTTATGCAATTGTCTACAGTTACTTTTTGTTGCTATCTTAGTGCTATTTTGTTGTATTTAGGTACTTGCAGGTTATGTTTTTATTTTGGAATAATTAATGATGTTCCAGTACCATGTTGACAGTGGACAGATTTAACTACTTCACATACCTTTTGAATGTAGGTGACCTGACCATGCTTGAACTGAGAAGTTATAAATATATCCAGAATTTACTCTCCTCTTATTTGCATTGTGGATGTCCTTGTATTTGTTATTTAAAATTTGTATTTACATTATAATGATTCTAAAGTTACTGATTATGTCTTGTTACATTGTGATTTTGTTGCTAATTTTACTTTTATAAGTTATTTCCAGGTATATTTCATATAAAGAAAGTGATAGTGACATGATTAGGGTTTACCAGTGACAGGTTATAGTAAATTAGTAAATGGACTGGAAATTAATGTGTTGAAACAAGGAGCTAATATGATTGCCCAAGAAGTGATAAGAATATAAACCTAGAAGAAAGAAGAGAAAGAAGGGTTTGGTGAAAACTTGTAAACACATGTATAATGATGTGCATGACACTTGTGGAGCTGTTGTAATTGAATATTTTTGCCACATTCAGTTTATTAAAGCTAAGGTCCTTTACAATTTTGAAATGCATTTCTCCCCTATTTGAGAGACATACATATTTTTATTTAACTTTCTTATGCACATAGATTTGTTACATTCATAAGTTCATATTTTCTTATTTCGCAGCAACTAAACCACCCAAATATAATAAAGTATGTCTCATCATTCATTGAAAACAATGAACTCAACATTGTGTTGGAGCTAGCAGATGCTGGAGACCTCTCTCGCATGATCAAACATTTTCGTAAACAGCGACGGCTCATCCCAGAGCGCACAATATGGAAATACTTTGTACAACTGTGTAGTGCTGTGGAGCATATGCATTCCAAGAGGATAATGCATCGAGGTTTGCTCATTATTACCAGTAGAAATGAATTGTTTACTAGTTCACTCCTTTTGTTATATACCAGAATACGGTTTGGGTTTCCATTTTTTACACAAACCTTGTTAAATAACCTTATTCACAAACACCTTGAAATATTATTATTTAGTGGAAAGATTAGTATATTATTATAAAATACTGGAGGAAGTGTGGAGCATGTATATACTGCTCACTTTTCATTATTATTTGTGACTTAAACATTAGACATTTTACAGCTAGAACAGATTTGTCAACAGATGAAATATGGCACCACAGTTTGGGTTTAACTTATACACTCCAAGTTTTCATTTCTCCACACTTCTACAGGAACTTTATTCCTTTCTCATGGTTGTTAAACAGTTACCTCTCCTACATATGGCAACATCAAATGTAAAGTATCTTCCACAAGAACCTTTGAGCATATTCATATGTCTTTTACTCCTGTTAGTATGTCTTTTCCATGTCATTAAGTGATGTGCTGTTTTTAAGCCGTGAAACCCCCTAGATTGTTTCCTTACACATGGTTGGTACCATCATATGTGTCACAGCTGCTGTGTACATTTATTCAATTAGTACACATGATGTCAGTATAGTTATATTTTCATTTTAAGTGTTGCGTATTATACATTTGTAAGTGTTAGAGGTATCCTAGTGAGGCAGAATAGTCTAGATCTCTTTGTGAGAAGAGCGCAACAGTGTGCACTCTTGTGAACTAGATCCACATCATATAATAAAACTAACAAATGCACTATTGTTAAAATTATGTTTTTTTACACATTCTATCAGAACTATGACATATTTCAGTCTCTCATGATCATCTTCAGGGAAATACTTATCATTAATAAAGCATATACAAAAACACGGATGGATTATTAAATACATTAAAATTTTTCTATAAAATGTCTGCAGATATTATAAAATTCATTGTATTAGTGCAGAACCAGTATGTGAGATGTGCATGTTGTAGTATGACAGATTTTAACAATGGTTCTGGAATGTAATATAAAATAATAATTGTAAATATAGTTGCAAGTATTTGATTAGTTATTATACGTAGGTAATATGATGGCTGTTTGTACATACCATATCAGGAGGCTATCAAGTTTATGTTATGGTAGCCAACCAAAACATAAATATATATATGCTTTATTGATGTTAAGTAACTCCCTGAAGATGATCAAGTTATATCGAAACATGTCAGAGTTCTGCCAGATTGTGTATAAAAATATAATTGATTGGTTTTATTGTATGAATTGTTTATTAGTGTACAGACATGAATAATATTAGATCCAGTCTTTATTTGCAGAAGTTACAGATGATTTTGAATAGGAAGTTGGTGATCAATATGACTTTTTTTTTTTACATAAGTTACCATACGTTTTTCTGATGGGACTAAGAAAACCATAGCAACCATAGGATAACTAGTCTTTCTTACAGCATTTGAGTCAGAGTACTTGTGAATACAAAGCAAGAATGCTAAGCAGAACACCATGCTGTACAGCAGTAGCAATGGTAAAAAACTAAATCTCTTACCATAATTCCTTTCATGTTGGTTCATACTGTAAAAATGGTATTGCACTTTAAAGACATTTGGTTTCATGTCTGACATACATTATATTTCTCAGCAAAGCCACATTTTAAATGTTTTCATATCTTTGCATTTTATAAGTACTAAAAGAGTGAATATGAAATGAAACTATTGTGTGCTGTTCAAGTATATTGGTAATATACAACGTTAGTAAAAGTAGAACCTGTCTTAATACAGTTACTACAAAATCATGAACTTCAGTTTCCAGGACACCATCTGCATCCAGGTCCATATTCCTGTAAGCAATAATTTTGTTTGTGTACTTCATGACACAGAAGTTATGTAATATATAATTTTGTATTATTATTGTTATGTCATTCTGCTTCCAGTAGGATTTTGTGAATAGTCATCATACAGTCAAAAGTCTTATTTACCAAAATGAATTGTCTATGCATTTGTCACTGTCACACCACATTTTTTCTGCCCAGCAATTACGTTTAATAGAATTTAGCCACATAGAAATCAGAATGAACACTGTATGTTTCATAGTCATCATGTCAATAATTTCAGTATGTTCTTTCAGCTGTAATAGATACATTCTCAATTTCTGGAAGCCTGTTGTGTTACTAGACTAGTAAGTTCACTGAACTGAAATTTGTGTATTATTACTGTACACTGCAATGGTAGGATGTTGTGAACACAGAAACACCAGGACATTTCTGAAAGTGTCACATGTTTTTTAGTTTCATGTAATTGATTCTCAGTGGAGCATTTTGAATTTCGGTCACTTATTCTCAGTCTAATTACAACTGTTCTTTCATTTCTTAATACTAAGTAAGGTGGTATAACAAGCATGAGACATGTTACTGCCTCTCTTACGTTTGGGGGGGGGGGATGTTCATGGTATCTTTGAATGCCAAGATAATACCTTGAAAATGTCTGTGACCACCTGCTTCCAAATCCTTATCTTTACTTCTTTTATGATTATTGTCTCATTTTTTGCCTTGTAACTCCTGTATTTGACAATGCACCATTAAATAATATCAAGCTTAAGCCATTCTTTCACTCTTCTATTTATATGTTAGAGAATCTACAGTAAGCATTGTGATAATCATGAACAAATAAAGTAGAAAGTGTTTTTTTTTTTTTTATTTCTAGCCCTTAACCAAATATATAAGAATGCAGAATGAGACCAAACACTGAAACCTTAGGTACAGGCCTTCCATTGGGCTGACCTATTCAGGAATGTAAAACACTTCAGGTAACTTCCTCAGATTTGTAGTGTTACCAGTGAAAGACTGAAGTGGTATCTTGCAGATATCAAGCCAGCAAATGTGTTTATCACAGCTCAGGGGGTTGTGAAACTGGGTGACCTTGGACTTGGACGGTTTTTCAGCTCAAAGACGACAGCAGCACATTCGTTAGTTGGTACACCATACTATATGAGCCCAGAGCGAATACATGAGCATGGCTACAACTTTAAAAGTGACATATGGTCACTTGGCTGTCTGCTTTATGAGGTAGGTGTAAATTATAGTTAAAGGTAAATGTAAAGTTCACTCTGAAACCTGCCATGAAGGCACAGAGGGAGAGTAGAGTTATAGGTCTACTCTTTCTTTAACCTCGGTGGTAGATGGAGGTGGGTGGTCAGTGCCATGCCCGAGCCACGCTACACCAGAGAGAAAAACCCTGTATCCACTACAGGAGGTTGGGTGGGCCATAGGGCTGATCTGGACAGGTGCAGACAATCTCGTCCCCACCGGGATTCGATCCCCGGACTGTCCAGCCTGTAACGAGTCACCATGCCCACTACGTTATCCCTGCTCAAATAAGTTGCAGTTAGTTAATTTAAATCGTTTCTTTAATGCTGTTAATTCTTCCCATGTGTTAGGCTGAGGGCTGTTCTGACCATGTGGCCTTTGCTTTCATTCCTTGGCATGTTTATGTATGTTGCACATCCTATCAAGCCTTTTTCATTGATTTGTCTTTCCATACATTTTACTTTTGATAATAGAAAATCCAGCTCCGTCAATTGTGAAAGAAAGGCGTGGGTCTACTAAGTGATGTAAGGTGAAAAATGTTGTAAAATCTGAAGCCACTGCATATAGACATGGAGGAGGAGATTGTTTTCCAAGAAACGTCTAAGGAGTGCATTGACAGAAGCATGTATAAAACTAAGCAAACAGAAGTGCAGTATGCTACAGTGCACTACAAGAACTGTGATGTGGGGTGTCTTGGAGAATGCTCCAGAAAGTACTTTTCAACAGCAAATTAAAACAAATAAAAGCAAACATAAAGTACTTTTCCACTGAAAGTATGTAACATAGGCTATGTGTAGGTGTGTGTGTGTGTGAGTGAGTGAGAGAGAAGTCAGTTGTATAGTAACTGCTGTATTTGCTTCTGTGATGAATATCAACAAATTACCTGAGTTTTAGATATTTGTGAAAGCATAATATAATGAGGATTTTTCCTTTCCTGGCAAACACTGCCAAAAGTGTAAGATGCATATGAATATCCTTGATAGCAAGAACGCTAGATTAATTTTAATATTGTTCTCCTATCTATACCTCTGTCTCCAAGTGGTCTCTACTCCTCATGTTAAATTTTGAACACTGTTCCCTTGCCACCATGCATGCTACATTCCATTCCCATCTTACCCTTCTTGGTTTGGTGAAGGGTACAGTTATGTAGCTCTTGATTGTATAGCTTTCCCCATCATTGTGTTCCTTCCTCACTTGAAGTTCTTTTGTTATACATAGTTGCCTCTATTCTTTTTTGCCTTTAAGGTGAGAGACCAAGCTTCACATCCTAACATAGCTGCAAGTAAAATTATTATTTTGTACATTTCATTTCTAATATTAATCTGTCTTTAATTTGTTCATAGTTTATTACTGTTGTTCCCATGTCATTATTAAAGTTTTGAAGGATTTGTTAGGTTTCTGTATTAAAAGCTTGTATGCAGACAGCTTTAATAGCTTGATGGTTACAGTACTGTGACTGTACTACAGGCTATTGAGCAGGAAATCAGATCTGTTGACAGGAGCACAGATTTTTTTCTCTTCTTCACCGCCTCCAGAACCACTTTGCTGTGCATGCAACCTCCTGCCTAACAGGTGCAAGATAATTTTTTTTCCAGGCATAAAATAGCTTAAGTGTGAAGCTGAACCCTCACCTACATCTAGCACTGAAGTTAAAAATTCATGGAGTTATACCTCCATTCTTCTGTGTATTGTGGTCTGTTGTTGATTAAATACAAGAGCAACTCTTACTTTTACCTGAACTCTGGTGTTAAGATTTGAGCGGATATGAGCTGTATTCTGTTTTATTCGTTTCGTTACTAATTGTTATTTTGTCCCACATACTCGTACCTGTTGATGCTGGCATGTGTGTTACTAGTGTATGACTGAATTCTCTTTGTAACAGATGGCTGCTCTGCAGTCACCATTCTATGGGGAGAAAATGAATTTATACACTTTGTGCCTGAAGATAGAGCAATGCGATTATCCACCACTCCCAGCTGATATATACTCTCAGGAGGTGGGTAGTTATGTAAATAATTTTTTGGGCAGTTGTTTTTATTTTGAGTTTTGAATATTTCTGTGTTAAGAATGACATTTGTAGAGCTAAAATGTATGATTGCTTAATCATTTGAAGTGAGTTGACATTGTGTGCTCATTGGCTCACAGTAATATTTTATGTAAATGAATGATGTCATTTTCCCAGAGGTTGAAAAAGTCATGCAAATGAAATACATCTGTTAAAGATTGCCATATGCATGTATTTGATTTAAAGTATTATTAAATAATTTCAGTTATATGACATTAAGTGAGAACAAGAGGTTCTGCCAGTTTTTCACAGCAAGTGCCACAGATAACCAGTCACTGCCTGTGACTCAATAAAGAGGGCCTGTTGTAATTATTATTGAAGTTACCCCAGATGTCACAACATGGTTCCAGAACACTGCTTTCAGTTGGAAGAATAGAATCCAGTCTGAAAAGAACTTGCAACAAATTTTAGTATTCTGTGCATTGTGCCTTGGGGTATGAAGGGCCCAATTACACCACTAGTCACAATTTAATGAAAATGAACGCTGTTTTTCCAAACTGCGCAGATGATATTTGTATTTTGTATTAATTTATAAGTATTTAAAATAAATTGCTAATACTACCTACTTCCAGTGTTAAAAATCAATTTTATATTCTGGCATAACATAATGTGGCAGCAGAAATGATCACATATTTATGTACAGACACAATTAAGGTTTTATGATGGTTGTGGATAATCAAAATTTACCTTTACCTTTACCTTTAGGGAGTGGCTAATTTTTAATTGGTCAAACACTACATGATGTAATTTTAAGCTGTTGTCAATAAGCATGTACCTGAGCCAGTCTGATTAGCCTTTTCTCACAACCCACTTCCATACGAACATGTTAATATTAGCTTCTGATTGTTCCAAGCGGCCAACTTTACTTGGGCTTTCCCTCACCAAAACTGTGTATACATTCCTTGTATTCCCACCTGAACATATTCTTGTGTTCCCCTTCTTGAATCTATTGCAATTTGTACAAATACAAAGTGCCTTATTTTGTAATGTCCTGAATTTCCTACCTTTGTGTCACCTTATCACTCTTTAGATTCAGAACACTGTCAGTTGATGTGATGTCTGATATTTTCTCAAAAGTTGCGAGACCTGGTGCGTGTCTGTATCAATGCTGAGGCATCAAGACGACCTGACATTAGCTATGTATATGGAGTTGCACGTGAGATGCATACCCGCACCCAGGCAACAGGTAGTGCTGTGTCAATGTCACGTGAGCACCAGAACACCATGTACAGGCAATGTGACTAACTTTTGCAGTGAAAGTAAGTTGCCTGACTTACAATCCAGTTTTGAAGTTTGCTTAAGTTATTCATCCTGACTTTCCTAGCTGTTCAGCAGTGAAAAAGATTCCCATTGTGATAAGTTTACTTTTTATCAACTCCATATGAGCCTGAACATTAGGAGAGAAAAGTACACTCAAAATACATGCTGTGTACGATTTATTATGTTTTCTTCTTATTTCATTTCCAGAGGAAGGTGAATTCAGGTTTATGAATACTTCAAGTTGGTCTGTTCAGCACTGCAGTTCCTGAAGGCAGTATTATTTAAGCACGCTTCTCCTTCAGAAGGATTTTTATGCAAATCTCACAAAGTGTGAATTTGATTGCAGCTTGTGTAAAATGAATTGAACAGCACGTGTTCTCACATCATGCATCCACCAAACACTTTAAGATAAGACTGAGTTATGAATAGGTAATATGTGCCTTGCTAAAAATGATGCTCGTGTTGTTAGAGTTGTTTATGTTCAATTTAATCAGGGGAAATTTTATCAGTATTAATGTTTGTCATCTGAATAAACGTTTTCTTATATAATCACAATTACGTAAGTCATGCTAAGAAATGCTAATATATTTGACCTTGTATTATTTCCTGATTCTGAACAATGTTTGCCATTATCCAGATATCTCCCATTGAGATGAGTAGTGAAATGCTGCAGGGAGTGAAGAAATTGGTGTTAAGGTAACATTCACACTGCACGTGCCATATGGGAGAAGCAGAGTTATAGCTCCACTGATTCTTAACTTTGGCACTAGTGGTGAGTGATCAGCCTCCCACCCTGGCTGCTTTACCCCAGAGCCAATTTGGAAGCTTTGAGGGGAAGAAAAATCTGTTGGCCCTGCTGGAAATCAATCCACGTCTCCTTGGTCATCCAGTCTGTAATCTAGTCACTGTACTAACTTGGCTATTCCCAGCTCCTAAGAGTAGAGTGGGCTTTATTTTATTGTACTTTACCACATCACGTATATTTGCCTGTCGGCTGTAATTGGTGTTCTGTTATGTATAAAAGTCCTCTTCTATCTGTTTAACGTTAATTAATGTCCATGTTTTGAACATCCATGTATTAAATTAGCAAGGGAAGTACCATAAATTGCTGAGAGCATCAGATTGTGTCATAGCTTTGCATGTGCACGTAGGACTGCTGGGTGTGGAGCAGCACTGGCGGCAGTAGTAGTAGTGCTCCTCACTGACTATTATTCAGGTAATCAAATAGGGGGGGTGAAGCAGATGGATTATGTGGAACATACTGTGGAGATGAGAAATACATACGGGGTTTTGGCAGGGAAACCGGAAGGAAAGAGACCACTTGGAAGACCTAGGCATAGATGGGTGGATAATATGAAAATGGCTCCTACAGAAACAGAGTGAAAGGGTGTGGACTGGACTGATCTGGATCAGGACAGGGGCAAGTGTCAGTCTGTTGTAAACAATGTCATGAACCTTTGGGTTCCATAAAATTTGGTAAATTTTTTGACTAACTGTACACAAGTAAATCTTATTGGCAGTACACAAAGCACGGTACACGGCAGCGCAGCGTGCATGTAATACCTAAACATATACATTGTAGATATCTGGCTAAAACAATTTTAGACAGTGATCTTAAAAAACAGAAATATTTTCACTCTCTGTACTTACATATCATATGTAATATACGAGGCATGTCGGTGTACTTGGTTACCACATATGGATTTCGAAAACTTGTGACACCGCTACCCTGGAAAATCTGAGCGAAAACAAATAACTCTTTTCTTTCTTCCAACCCCTAGTCTCTTCTATCTTGGTTTACTAAGTGCGCCTGGAACATATTTGCAATGATGAATACCACTGGTATGCGCGCGTAAACTATCCAGCAACATCGGCACAATCATGGCGCACTAGAATGTTCTTCATCATACTGACCAGTTAGATAACATTTTTCGCTTACAGAGAGAGTTAAACACGTGCTATCTCTTTGTGAATAGAATATGGTGCCCCCTGTTAGCTATGTCGGATTACGCTTTAGTAAACTCAGATTCTGTATTTGAGTAATTACCGTTTAGGTAAATTACGTAGCCTCCATAATTACGTGGACCGTCAGGTGAGTAGTATATGTTTATAACTTAGAGCTTTCATTGCCATTTCTGTTTCGTACTCCGGCTCGGACATAACCTTAACATATTTGTTGTGTGTGCAGTGTGTTTCCATTAGAGTAACGTGAAGTTTCTATTCCCACGATCACAGTTTAGAGTTAACGACACATGGAGTCGAGTTTCTGTTCCTAATAACGCAAAAACGTATTCAGCTGTGTCACAATCCCTACTGGCACGAAGTAGGATCACTCGTTTTGGCCATTACATATCCTCGGTATGGAGTTGAAAGTTCAAGATAAATTATTTTTCCTCAATAATGTTACGTCGTAGTTGCTCGGTACAAGGGTCAAAATAATTATTCTCTCCAAGCGAGCGAAGATATGAGAAACTGAGATCTCCCGTCTTCTGGGATGTGGCGCTGTATCACTAGGAAACCGGTGCCAGAAATTTCGAAACGGCCTAGTAATCTCATCTGCAAGGGCCGAAGTCTCTAAGGACGGTATTTCGACACTCGAAGATCACTGGGCTGTCTCGAAATGTCGGCCGCCAATTATCCAGTGACGCAGCGCCACATTTCGGAAGAACGGAGAATGCATACGAACTCAGAAATGAGAACGTGCTTTAGAATACTGATGATTATAGAGAGCTGCTCTGCAAGGTTTTAAATTATTTTTCAAAATATACTGTGCAGGAACCTCAGAGCCCATTTTCTGTGACTTACAGTGAAGCAAAGTCTTTTAAGAAATACCACATCATGTAAGAAGATGGGCCCAGGTCTGTGCCATAATAAGCTCCCAGATGTGTGACCACTAGGAAGTTTTCATAAAGATTTGTGTTTTTTGCAGTATGATGTATAGGTACCAGCTGGTATGATTTCATATCCCAAAAAAATTTAACCTTCATCAACATTGCTGTGAGACCCTGAAATTTGTGAGAAAACATCTAACAGTGACTCTGATGTAGACCTACCATAGATCCTTCCTGAGCCTGAGAATGACTGAATTTTGATAAGTAACTATGTCTGTGCAATTGTGTTACTTTAATGTTATAATACAATAGGCCTCAACTGAAGCATAGCAGATCTGTATCCGATAATTGGAGATAGATTTATGCCCCATCAAGCACATGTTTGCTTTGTAGCTGACTGTACTGATTTGCAGGCAAGAATTAGTGTGAATAGTACTATGAGACCAATCAATGAAATATTCCACTTTCGGTGGAAATCAGTGCTTAGCCGCATTGTCCAACTGTTGTACGTAGGAGGTCAGGTCCCCCATGAGATTGGTCTAGGCTTTGTGGCAAAGGGGGAAGTTCCATCACTGCTTGAAATTTAACCCTGTTATGCAAATGAGAAGAGAAGGCCATGAGAATTAGATTTTTTTAAGAGTCCCATATAGACCAGTTTTTTCCATCTCCCACATAGCCCTAGAAACAACCCTGGTAATTGGGAAACATTGTGATACTAAGACACACAATGTCCATATCAGAGACATCCGAAGTGAGTGAGTAAAGGGTGACAACAACCCTATGCTCATATCTTTTGGTCATCCATTAAATAATCTGCAGACCACAGTTCACATTTGCAGGTTTAGTTCTGACTTCTGTGGATCTGTATAAAAGATTGAAGATTGGTACAGATTTCTTGTAACTTACAGAAATCATTTAATATCTTTTTGAAATGTGGTAGTCGAATACATTATTACAATAGTCCTTATACACTCAGAAGCATGATCAGGAATACCAGCATGGAAATGAATGATGTCGGTACAGATGTTCCCATGTTGATCTGTCCCAGAGTGGTTTTCAACTCAGCTGAAAAATAGAGACATCTTGTTTTTAAATTGCTGGATATCCAATGCATGGCAGCTATAAAAGATATTTATCTCATGTTTATATTGTTAAACACTTGGTGCATGGCATCAGCTGCCCAGTTAATGCAGTAAGCAGGGCTTGACAAATCCAAAGTGCCAGGTCATTGTGACACCTGAAATTCCCATATTCCCATTGTGGTACCAAGTACGTCACAGTGTGCTATTTGGAATGTTTTGTGCAGTTGTACATAAACAGCTCAGAAATACATAGCTTTTATTTCCAATTCAGTTATCACAGCTACAACTGTAATAAAGTGGACTGGGATAGTGTAGTCGGTGCAGTGACTTGCTACAGGCTGGACACTCTGGGGATCAAATCCCAGTGGGGGTGAGATTTTCCGCAACTGTCCAGACCAGTCCTGGGACCCACCCAGCCTCCTATACAATGAGTAGCAGGTCTTTCCCGGGAGTAAAGAGGCCAGGGCGTGGCATTGACCACCCACCCCCATCTAGCGCCAAAGTTAAAGAAAGAGTAGAGCTATACCACTACTCCCCCTCTGGGCCTTCATGGCCTGTTATAGGGTGAACTTTACCGTGTACCTTTACAACTGTAATATAACAGGAGGCCCTTTTTTCAACTTGTGTCATCAGTTGGCATAACTAGCGGTTAAATTCAGCAGAGTCTGTCTTCATATTTGTTTACGGCCTTGGTGTAAGGCAAACAGTTGTACATTAATCCAAATACATACTTCCAGGACAGTACTTTTAGCACTTGAAGCCTTAGTACATAATATGTCAAGCCTTCATTAATTTCATCACTCTACATTGGGATAAATATTTCTGGATTTGTACAGATGACAAACCAAGTGTATATGTTGCAATAAGCATAAAATTTATTTATTGGAGGGAAAAAAATGTAACATTGTGGAGTAAAATAAAACTGATTGTATGTTCAATATATTTTTCTGTCAGTCTTTTGGTTTGCAGGACAATTAAACATTATGCACATCCTTTCAGAAGGATGTGTTAGTGTAGTAATGCCAAGATAAAATTCTGCCCAGTTTCATTTAAAGAATTCTAGTGTGAGTTGTCTGTCATATGTCAAAGGTAATAGACAGTTCTGTTTCACCCGTTTACTTACATTTGTTGAAATACACACATTTTCAAAATCTGCCCATGTTTAGTTTTTGTAGTACTTGTTGAAATACACACAAATTATATGTTCCTGTAATTTAACCCACTCCCAGACAGAACTATTTGCGAATATGAATGATTTTTGACCCCAGTTTCTTGAACACAACAGATAATGTTATGTCTATATAGTAAAGGTAAAGTCATCTGTTTAGCTAAAGTAACACACAATGAAGGCATGTATGGATGATATGAAGTTAAAACCTGCATATATTAGACCTTAACAATTTTACTTTTGATGTCATTTGTGTTTTATTCTAAACCTTATAAATTCCTTGATGTGTAAAGTCTAAGATATATATTCCATGTGAAGTTCTTAGGGTGAGGAAATTTCAGCAAATTGATGATTGTTAATTCAGTTGAAAACTGTGGAAATTATACAAAGATTTTTGCTTCTTAATGCACCTTACCTCTGAAAAGGTTATCTTCAGACTTTGTTTCTGTTGGGAGCACATGCTCATTGTACGCAAATTCTATAACAGATAAGAATTGCCATCAGTTTCAAACACTGTTCAATTAAATAAGCACTTTCATAATAATATTATGTAAATTTAAAACTAGAATAAAAGAAGTAATTAAGACATTTTACAAAAGAGTGAGAGATGCAACAACCTTAAGTTTAAACAGTGTGGCTTGCAGTAAGTGGTGACAGTAAATACTAGGACTTGTACAAGACAGATGAAGTGGAAACTGGGGTGGAACAGTTTAAATGTTATATCTGTCAGTAGTAGTAACATGAAGAGACCGTATTTGAAGTTAACCACTTGGGACAGATAACAGAAAAAGGTCAATGTTAGAAGTAAAGTTGTACCTGTTCACACTCTGAAGGCATGTGGGGGAGGGGTGTGTAGCTCCACTGTTTCTAAACCTCAGCATTGGATGGAGATGAATGGTTAACTTGAAGCTCTGGCTGCTTTACTCTAAAGAAAGAGGCCCAGTACCCATTGAATAAGAGGCTGAGTGGGCCTCAGTGCTGGTCAGGACATTTTGGTTAAGAGAAAGATCTGGTGCACTCGTGAAAATTGGAACCCAGGATTGTGCAGTCCCTAACCTAGTCGCTACACCAAACATGCTGTTTTGGCTCCCCTGGGATAGATAATTTATTTTTTTTATGGTTTGAAAGCCCTAGTCAGCCTAGGTCTCCTTAATTGTTAAGGTCTTGAGATCACACTTAGACACACCACAGCTGTTAGAACTTCTCTGGACAAGTGATTGTCCTGCCACAGAGACCAGGGTAGGTAATATTGTCCACAGAATTTGTAAGTATTACCATAAGTGGAAAGAACATGTGCAATGAGTGTAATCATATTACATACAGATAGTAGTTACAATATTCAGACCTCATGGATGAAGATGCTAGTGTAGGCATAAGGAGAGACAGAAAGTTCAGGTGTGTGTTTGCTTCAGAGTGGGAAATAAAGTACTTAAATAATGGGAAGAAGAATATGAAGTTGAGTTTTGTCACATACATCTTTATTTTTCTGTGTGTGTGTGTGTGTGTGTGTTGTGTGTGTTCTTGTGTGTTGTGTGTGTGCGTGCGTGCGTGTGTGTGTTGTGTGTGTT
>Ga0123355_10003791_pt1 | contig 21860 bp, 14 predicted proteins | sample TergutEmb28metaG_3_FD_89872 | JGI IMG/M metagenome (GOLD analysis project Ga0123355, IMG submission 89872) | Embiratermes neotenicus P1 segment gut microbial communities from Petit-Saut dam, French Guiana - Emb289 P1 | ecosystem: Host-associated > Arthropoda: Insects > Digestive system > Gut ... | reverse complement strand
CGTAGATGGGTGGATAATATTAGGATGGATCTCCAGGAGGTGGGATGTGGGTATACGGACTGGATTGGGCTGGCCCAGGATAGAGACAGATGGCGGACGCTTGTGAGTGCGGTAATGAACCTTTGGGTTCCGTGAAATGCGGGGAATTTCTTGACTAGCTCCAAACCAGTTAGCTTCTCAAGAAGGACTCTGCACCATGAAGTAAGTAAGTAAGTAAGTTGTTAAGGACAATTACACTTAATTCTAAAACTAATTAAAACTCACACATTATGCTGTCAGGGAGGAATGCTGACTTGTTCGACGCTGAACCAGGCGCCACGTACTTTTCTCATTGTCCATTGAAAGGATTTACTGCAGCTGTAAGCCATGTAAATAATAGAAGTAGCACACTGCTTAGAGTCTCCGCCGTTGTTGAACAAAGTCACCAATACAAACAATGGACTTATACATATACACAAATGTTTTACCCTTTGATTCCACAAATACACACCATAAATAAACATCATCATCATCATCATTATCATCCGTCATAATTTAAGCGTCTATAGACATGTCTCGCTCTCGTCTAGCAGTCTCTTCAAGGTCTTCCAAGTCTCCTTTGTCCATTTGGTCTATTATTCAGCGTTATTTTTGTGCACCCTGCTGCTGTTCATTCTTGTTGTCATTTTGATTTGTATCTTTTTAGTTTCTCGTCAAATTTTCCAAAATTTCTTCATTCCTTCTGTAGTCAAAAATTCTTATCTCGATTGATGTCAGTCGCTTTGATCCTCGTTTCCAAGTGTCCAAGTTTCGCTTCCATATAAAAGAATGGGGACAGCCAGTGCATTATATATTTTTATTCTTGAAAATTTCTGGCCCAGAGTTGTTTTTAAAAGTGTTGTTTCGAATTCCCAGTATTTGAACAAATTTTCCTACTTTCTGTCGAATATCCTTTTTATTTGCATAGCAAATTTCACAACTGAGATATTTAAACATTGTAAACATTTGTTATCTACACTGATTTTGCAAAATTCTGGGTCTTGTCCCAAAAGTGCCATCGTCTCAGATTTTTATGGTGAAATTTCCAATCCAAAATATTTTGCTATGTTTTATAATGCGAATTTCTCTCTCTGTAAATTGTCCTCTGAATAAATTATTATGACTTGAACGTTTATTGTTTATTTTTGTACTGGTTGATAAAGTAATGCTTTCTAGGTAAACATGCTTCATTAATTGATACCTTGTCATTCATTCGTATGGACGAATGGATGGATGTACTGTAGCCCCACGCATCCTTAACTGCGGCACTAGATACAGGTGACTAAGTAGCTTCGCGTTCCTGCTGCATTACGAGGTTGACTGTATCACAAAGTAGGTCTGAGAGTGGTAGCGTAAAATAAGTCCCTTCCCAGCCCGAGTGGTGTGATTCTGAAACCTACAAGGTAAAACGGGAAGTCATGATAATCTGAAGAATAATTTGCGGCTAAAAATTGGTCCCAGGATTCTATGTACAGTCCTCTGGTGTCACCAAGAGTTCGAAGTGGAATAAGAAATGTGACAATAGGAAAATGGAATATTATCTGGCTTCCAGTGTTACTGCTAGTAACAGCATCAGAGCGCAATATGAATAATACACTTTTCACATTTGTATCCATGTATTGAATTGTGTGTACAATATATTTATTACGTACACGCACAAATATGAATGATCATTTATTTATTTACATTGTAGGTATTCTTTTTCTGTGATTTCTAGAATAACATATTCATTTCTGATCTGTAATGTCTATAAAGTACGTGAATTGTTTCGAAAGGCGATTTGTTTCCCCACAAGTAAAGGTAACACGAAACAAGCTCGCACGCACACACGCACGCAAAAGCATTTGTATCGAGGCTATGAACCTATGCGTCCTACTGCTCGTGAGATATTAATGATATCCAGTAATCGAGTAATAGAAATTAGATATGGAAAGGCCGGGGAAAAATTATCCCATTATATCCTTGCATTTGGGGTTTATATTTTAATTTGTATTTCAACCATTCAAGTTTATGAAAATCAATTTTGCCTGTCTTTTTCCTCTCTCTTTTGTTCGTTGGTGACTCCTGGTTACGCTAGCCAATCAAGAGCCGAGACCGTATCGATGTTCGATTGTTCGATATACGTACCGCCATCCATCATCCGAAAATTTTAGTTATTTCAAAACATTCTTTCCAATTAATTGATAAAGTATGACGAAAAATGTATTAATTGTAAGTGAAATTTAATAGACTCTGCCAATTATTCTTCTTACGAGCTGTATACACGATTATATGACGTTCTATTTCTCTTCGAGCAACGGTCGCGGAAGAATACTATTACGAGAATATAAAAGCCTTCTGCGACCTACTTCCGTTGCCTCTTCCTCATACTGAGTAGGGTTTGTCTGCGTGAGGTTGTGTCTCCTCAAAAGTAGGTTACACAACCCACCCACATTTCGTGATATAATTTAAAAAACCAAAAAAATTATAAAAGTACTAAAAACCCAAAAAAATCGAAAAAGTTGTGAAAAAATAACGTGAAACAAGTTGACTGAAGTGCGTGTGTTAGTGATCGTACAACGTGGGCATTGTGCAAGGATTCTGAAGCGAGCCATTTTGTTGGAAGAAAGGCAGTTCCGCATATAGAAGCTTTCCTGCATTGTATTGTTAGCTTTTGTGGTAAAGTATAAGTAACATCTTGACCCGAAAATGAATCCAGGTGGTCCCAATTACCCTATGGCCTCACTGTACGTTGGCGATTTGCACCATGACGTAACGGAGGCCATGCTGTTCGAAAAATTTTCGACGGCGGGCCCAGTACTTTCGATTCGAGTTTGTAGGGATATGATTACTCGCAGATCCCTGGGTTATGCCTACGTCAACTTCCAGCAACCAGCAGATGGTAATTCAACTTTATGCTAGTTTGATTTTTATGCTTGGCATGAAAGTTTATTTTAAATCTGAGCACCAACATTTCGGTGTTGTTACGAAAAATTGTGACGGTATACTTTCTTGTTTATTTTAGCCGAGCGAGCTCTGGATACCATGAATTTTGACATGATAAAAGGGCGACCCATTCGCATCATGTGGTCACAGCGAGATCCGTCGCTTCGCAAGTCTGGTGTTGGCAACGTTTTTATAAAAAACTTGGATAAAAGTATTGACAATAAGGCTATGTATGATACATTCTCAGCGTTTGGAAACATCTTAAGTTGTAAGGTATGTTTTACAGAGTTTTATTTATTTTTCTGTATGGTTGAGCTTGGCATTGTTATTGCTTGCCAAATTTTGAGGTTTGATGTTGACACACGTGGCAGACTCCCGAGTTAAGAGAGAGCTGCATTCTCTAATAGGTTATTGTAGGTGAAGAATGCTGAGGCACATCGGGATGTAGATGGTGTTGGGTTTTACTTTGTAATGTGAAGTATGTTTGGATTGCCAAAGAATTGGCAATGCATTGGAGGTGCAGTACAGCAGTGTAGAAATTACTGGCTCGAAGTAGGTTCTCAGTCTGAGAATGCAGTGCTGATATGTACATCATGGTCCTATCCATGTGTAGAGTAATATTCTTTGCTAGTGAGTTGTGGTCGGTAATGGGAATATAGTTGTGTTCCTTGGGAACAGTTAAACAGAAATGCAGTGAAACCTACAAGAAATGAAAGCCTGTGTTTAGCAATAGTTTTCTCTTGCTACAAGAATATGTTAAGTGGAAAGCAAGGTAAAGTTACCTCCAATGAATGGGAAATATTTTATCATTGGAGTGGAAGAGTAAATGTAGAATTTAATTGAACATGATTTTGAACGTCATTATGTTCCTGTGTTTGCATTCTGTATTACACTTTGTGGAACTGGTACAGTTTTGTTACAAATAATACAGATATAGTGTGAAAGGAAGAAGCAGAGGAAAGGAAAGCTTGATGCTCAGAAGTAGTGTAATATGTAGACTTACATGTGTGCAGGGTTTAACAGAGAAGTCTTTGGATTTAATCTTCGCTATTCATGCTTATGCATGTCTTTTGATTACTCCACAAATGCAAGTTTTTATGCTTTCGCAATGGTGAATTTGAGAATTCATTCCTCTGAGATATGGTACCATATGGGAAATGTCCAATGAAGACTACTACTTTGGACTTTTGACCCTTGAAGATGGGACTGCCAAGCCCCTGTAACATAGGTGCCAGTCACCCATTGAGGCGGCACCACTGCCAGTAAGAATGAAGACCTCTGCTCCGCACACATCGAACAGTCAGTAGTATCCACACTGTATAAGTGACTGTGTTAAGTAATGTGGATATGGTTTGGTGTGGAGCAGTTACAACAGTAGGTATAGGGGCAGTTACTTTTTCATAGGCATGTCAGGCAAGTAGTGTAGTCGTTCGACAAGAACTAAGCCACGATTTCTTGGCCTCAGCATATATGTTTTAATACACACCTGTGTTTTGTGATTGATTCATAAGTACACAGAAATACATACTTTGCAATCTTTATGTATAAGTTCCTGTTAAAAAGGAATGGTATTTGACTGAAAAGACTCCATTATGAGCAGGTTTTGCTGTACTGTATAGGAAAGGTGGAGAACCAGGCATATGGATCTTGTAGATCTGTAGCACATGAGAGCATTTAGCACCTTGTGTCATGCAGCACATACCAAGTATGTGTAATCAGTTTCTGATAACTGTTAATTGCTGCCTGCTCTCACTGATCTAGTGTAACGTGGTGAGAAGTGGCTGATTAGTTAAGATTGCAGGACTGTGGTAATCTTAATCACTAAGTCTTCTATGTGATTTCCCCTTGCCATTCATGAATGTTATGGCAGTAAAACATGTACAGAGATGTACTATACATTGCCATGCACTAGACATGCAATATATATGTTTAATACCAATATATTGATCCATTTAAAATACAGAGGATGTTTTATTCCTTCATGTTTCGGCTGTTGAGAGTTGCCATCTGCAAAGAGTGCATTTCACAAAGGAAGTGTAGATGTTAAAACATGCATCATAATAGTTGGTATATGGTACATATAAAGGAGCTTAATTATGAGATAATTATGTGATATTAAGAAAAATATTATTATGCATGATTATATTAGTTCATATCATGTATAGTTGGCATCCAAACATCTGCAAGTAGTAAGATATGCTTCATATGTATTCGAATGATATGGTACAGGGAGTTCATTGAACCAGGATGCATCATTGGTGATGTACAGGGTTTTAGTATGCGATATTTAGAAATAAAAATATTAATTATTATACATGATTATATTAGTTAATATTATGTATAGTTGGCATCCAGACATCTGCAAGTAGTAATTTATGCATCATGTGTATTTGAATGGTACAGTACAGGGAGTTCATGCAACCAGGATACATCATTGGTGATACACAGGGTTTATCATTCATCTAGGTGTGAAGAACATGTTAACTACCTCTACTTATTTGGATGCACAAAGTGCATTATCTGAATTTGTAATATCTGACATTTTCAGTTATTAATAACATTGATATTAAGGTGCTTTGTATGTACAATTTACCAATGGTGATATGATTTAATATCTATACTTTGTGAAAATGTAGTCCCTGATGGTGGCTGCTAACGCTAGACGAAACATGTCAGAGTGACAATCCTTTATATTTTGAACTGGCACAATTTGTTTGTGATAAATATTTATATTACTTGTCCTGAGATGCTAATTGATATTAGCCACTTTACTGAATTGTTTTTCTTGCTGTTACATTGAGACTAACAAAGTACGCACTGCAGATACATATTAACTGTTGCTTTACCTGTGGGTAAATTTTGAGTCCTTCAGTGAAAGTTTGGGACTTAATGGTTCCGAAGTACAGTTTGAAAGCTGATAAGATATGAAGTGGGATGGAGCATAGTTATGTTTGTCCTTGGCTAAGGAAAACCAGAAGTAGTAGTCACATAGCAGCTTTGTGGCTGCAGTGAATTGAACCATATCGCTCATGAAACAGCAATTTGTCATGACCAGCCGATACACAGTTTACAAGAGACATATAAAACTTCATAAATTCTAAGTAGTCCAGCACTTAAGCATGTTACATTTTTTGTGAAAAAATCAAGGCAAGCAATTTTTTTGTGGACACAACATTTTGACATAATGTGTACTTGTAAACCATCTCGCTAGTAATGTGGGCACTTCAGTCTGATGAGTTGTATGGGTTACAACAAATTGCCATTTCATGAGGCAGGTTGCATAGCATGTATCCTGCATGGGAACATGAAGCTTGACCTTGAAGTTTTCTCTTCTGTTCTGCCATCTTACCTCAACTGACAAGTATCATTTATAACTTCAATAAGAACATATTCTAAAGGTTTGTGTATTGGTTACAGTTTTTTTTTTGTTTCCCACGAAGTATGTTGGTGAAAATAGTCTTGCTTCCATCTTGTATTGCAGAAGTGCCAATTTTGAATCTCAAGTGCAGACACTTTTAACTGTCCAAACTGAAGTTTTTTTTTGGTGTGTGTGTTTTCTGATGGTCTGCTAACTAAGTAACCATATTTATCTCAGTAATTAACCAGCTTGATGCACAAAATTTTTGTTTTACAATAAGTTTATTTCATGCCTCTACATGTTTCGACCACATGTACTCGAAACATGGAGAGGCATGAAATAAACTTATTGTAAAACAAAAATTTTGTGCATCAAGTTGGTTAATTACTGAGATAAATATACTGAGATGCACGTCAGCAGAACGTCAAAATAAATAACCATAGTTTTGATTTATTGTGTTTTAAACACAACTGGATGTTCCATTCTGCTGTTTAACTCTGCATGCAATATCCCTATTCCATATTTGCCTGAATATATGGCTATAATTTCATCCTAATTTGTTTGAAAGAGAGGGGAGTGGCACTTGTAAAGGTGCAAAGAAGTTAAAACGTATGATTAGGTATTTTCCTGAAGACTGAAGATTATGAATCGGCCTGTCATGCATATTGGTATATATGACTTTTGTCTGATAGTAGATCAAGGTTTAACTGATATTTTTTCTCTCCAGTTGTTGCTAAATTTTTAGCATATGTATGCCAATAATTGTCCAACAAGATGTGACTATATACGGTTTATTATATCTGTAAACCGCTCTACATGTTTCGGGTGGTGTCTCCACCCACCACCAGGAGCTCATGTCACTGTATCAACAGCATCAGGCATTACTAAAACCGTAACTGCAGCTTGTCCAGTCATATTCATGACAGGTTGCGGTTACGGTTTTACTAATGCCAGATGCTGTGGATACAGTGTCATGAGCTCCTGATGGTGGGTAGAAATACCACCCAAAACATGTAGAGCGGTTTACAGATATAAATAAACCGTATACAGTTGCATCTTGTTGGACAATTATTGGCATGTATTTCACGATGCACTGACCACTGAATGTAAAATTTTTTTTGGTGTGTGTGTTTTCTGATGGTCTGCTAACTAAGTAACCATACTTAACTATGTTGAGCTGCTTGACATGACAGACTATTTATGTAGGAAAGGACAGGCAGAATGCAAGACAGACTGTGTTAGCTACACATGCAGTAGTGCAAGTCTTGATAGGGCAGAAGTAATGGGCCCTTATCTATATACAGTATGTTCTTTGCACATTATGTGACATGAGCAACGCGTGAAATTTACCAGATTTTGTGGAACTATCATGATGGAATCTTAAAGTGATGGGTGATGGAAGGCTCTTGTATAGTTTGTCATAATAATTGGTCTTTTTTCCGTGCGTGATTCACGAAACTGCTCACCGATTAGCACCTTGTTGTCACATTGCCCAGTCCCTGTTAATGCTTTTTAAAATTATATTTTGTTTACTGTTCCATTTACACCTTATGTTTGAGTATTTTACTAAGTGTCTTGCTTGTGCTTCATTTGAACAACAGTTTTCCTATATGCTATATCGCCACTCATATACAATAATTTTTTTTTTGCACAGAAATTGCATTCTCCATTTTCTTGTTTCCATGCAGTTCAGGGGTGTGTATTGTAACATCTTATGTGCCCAAGCATGAAGGTCACTCCTTTATCCATTCCACTTTCAAACCCTTTTAAGTTCTGAAGTTCTTCCTTCAACCAAACTACAGAATTTCTCTCCGTTCTGTTACAATATGCAGTATATTCTTCACTACCACTACACTACACTGTGTCCATAGCCAAGCAGTATACAACTTAACTTTTTCCTTTCATTTTTCAAATTATATTCCATCTCATTCTGTCATTCCATCTTTCTCTTTTTTGTCATTATTTGACTGGTATTACATTTGTGCTGATTCTGTCATACAAGTACAATGCCTGTACCTCCCAGCTCCTCTTGGAGTCTCCTCCTGTGCCCACCTCTTCACTCTTTATTTTCTTCCATTCGTAACATTGTCTGATGGAATCCTGGGTATGCATGTGGATAATCCGCCAATGCTTGGACTTTAACAACACAACGTTATTAAAAGTAGTATTACATATGTGCGTAAGGTAAGAGATAACGTGACAGCATCTTCTTCTTCGATTGGCACTACAGCCCATTGTGGACTTTGGTTTATCAAACATTGTCCTTCCATTTTTTCCTATCTGCCACCAACTCTCTCCATCTTCTCACTCCCAGCACTTGAAGATCTCTTTCTACTTCCTCTTTCCATCTTTTCCTGGGTCTTGCCCTTCTTTTCATCCCTTCCATTTCTTGAGTGAAGATCTTTTTGGGCATCCTATCCTCCATTCTCTCTAGGTGACCTAACCAGCTTATCGTTTGCCCTTTTATTCATTTTACTATATTTTTTACTTTGCTCATCTCCTCCAATTCTCCATTCGTCCTACTTTTCCATTCCCCATTCTCATATTTACGGTCATATATTCTTCTAAATATTTTCCTTTCAAAAATTAGCAGAGCTTCTTGTTCTCTCTTCGTCAGCGTCCATGCATCCGCTCCTTACAACACTACCGGTCTTATTAGTGTCTTATATAATGTAATTTTAGTAGCTCTGGATAAAAGTCAACTCTTGAAGAAACTTATAGCGGCAAAATAAGTTCTATTGCCGACCAAAATATGTCTCTGTATTTCTTTTTCCACCCTATTATCATTACAGATTAGCGAACCCAAGTATAGAAACTTGGCTACTCCTTCATAAGTTAGACCATTTATGGTTGCCCCCGTTCACTGATCTTCGGGATGGGGGCGCTGAAAATCTCTTATATTTGGTCTTGTTTGACAGCATTTATTAGGGAAGAAAAACAATGCCTGCATTTATTGATATGCATAAACAAAAAGCACACAACATCTTGTGTGATGAAACGAACTGTGCTTTCCTGAGCTATTACGCAGTGTGTAGTGGTAATTCATCCTCAACTTTTCAGGACAACCTATCGGTCCCTTCTTCAACGGTCAGGAATCCAAGAAGGTAAGGAATTACCACCACACACTGCCGAATAGCCTATAAGAGCACAGTTCTCATCTACTTTGCAGTGCAAGCCTGAAATCTTGCATAGGACTCTTCTGTGATGAATGTGGTAGAGTTTGAAAGTGTATGTGGTTGATGACTGCAGGCAGCACACGGAATGGACAACTTGCTGTTGGCCATCTAATCAGAGAATATGGAAGGCAGTTAGGATTTAAGCCTCCTATCCCTGTTATCATGTCCCAAAGGTTAACAGCGAATTGGGCTTTATCGGTCTGAATTGTGTGTGGTGTAGTTCTATTCCTGGACACAAACTGGAGCCACTTGTCTGCTGCACTGAAGGTATTTACCAAAGTTTCAGCTTCACCTCTTCCCAAGTCAGGGGTTCACCAATTTTCGAAAAATTAAGGAGCCACATCGAAATTCTAGGCACCAGTCAAGTGACATAGAGCAAGGATGTTGAGGGCACACAGGTAATAGGCCTCACCATGAAAAGCTAGTCTCCTTTGTGACCTTGTGCCTGGGATTTGTTCACCCCTTCTTGAGTGGTAACTTTACAGTGTTTACCACTCTTCTGTATACGTCCCTGCTATTGTCATAGGTACACGTCCGGCCCATCAGAATTTCCCATCTTTTTACTGTGTAGTTTACTGATATGATTAATATACTTCCTGCTGTTCAGTATTTCAAGAATGTGTACTGATTAGCTGTTGTGAGTGTTCATAACATGGCAGCATGGCAATTTCTTTTTGTTAGGTTGCTCAGGATGAAACTGGAGCGTCGAAAGGTTATGGATTTGTCCACTTTGAGACTGAAGAAGCTGCTACGAAGTCCATCGAGAAAGTGAACGGAATGTTGTTGAATGGGAAAAAAGTCTTTGTTGGCAAGTTTGTGCCACGCAAGGAGCGTGAGAAGGAGCTTGGAGAAAAGGCTAAGCTGTTCACGAATGTCTACATTAAGAATTTTGGCGAGGATTTCAGTGATGAACATCTGCGTGAGATGTTTGAGAAATATGGCAGAATCACCAGCCACAAGGTAATAAACTAATGGTCATTAATTTCCGGTATTTGGGATACGTCCTTCTGATCGCACTATGGCCCTGGGGTCGACTCAGCCTCTAACAGAAATGAGTACCAGGAGTATTTCCTGTGGGTAAAAAGCAGCCGGTGTGTAAGGCTGATAACCTTACTACCATCCTGGGCCATTGTCACGTAATCTGGGAACCTTAACTTACTGGAACTCTCTGGGCACCTCAGGCCTGTAATGGGACTGCTTTACCTTTTATTTGGAATGCGTTACTACAGACTTTGGAAGGGATATGGAAATGACAGTCTGAACACCAGAGTAGATGGCATTGTTCACAGCAATTTTGGCAGGTAGTAGCTAGTGGCAGTGTATAAAAGGTTTTGTAACTTTGCTTCAAAATAAACTTGAAGTTTATAGTAGTCTTGATGTGAGTACTTATGAAAATAAAGGGGGGGGGGGACAAAATGCACAAATGAGTTCATATCTACTTTTGCCCTTGTTGCTTGACCTGTTTCTTAACCCTTTCCCCGTTCAATTTAAATCGCTAGTGCCTGGGCAGAAGAGCCGAGTTTTCTCACGGGACATTTAAATTTATGTACTATACCAGAAACGCTTTAGAGCGTTTAGAGGGGGAGGGGACTTTTAAATCCCGAGCGCTTTGGAGCGTTAGGGAGGGGAAAGGGTTAATGACCATGTCATCTACATTTGTGGCAAATCATGTCAGTGAATGAGGTTATAGTTCGTAGTGCATACTGTAGTGAACTGCGTTTTGAAGAGAAAAAAATTGAGATTATATACCATGTTTAAAATATTCAGTACATGTATTTGTTGAACAAATATATAAAATTCAACGTTTAGAGGTAAGCGGTGCGGTACGACCACTATAGTGGTCATTAGGCGTCAGAGGGTTAATATTAGGATGTGCAAACCCACTACCTATATTTTATAGCATGAAATATTTGTTTACCTGTAGGTTATGAGCAAAGATGACGGAAAGTCGCGTGGTTTTGGCTTTGTTGCATTTGAGGAACCTGAAGATGCTGAAAGGGCTGTAGATGACCTCAATGGTAAAGAACTGATTGAAGGCAAGGTATGGAAATTCATTACTACTTAGTACACAAAAGACAGAAACCCTGAAACTTCACTATCTAATGCCCATTGTTTACCTGTTTTCTTACGTGTATTTTGGACTGTAATTCATTTATTTTCCAGCCGTTGTATGTTGGCCGTGCACAGAAGAAAGCTGAGCGTCAGCAAGAACTTAAACGTAAGTTTGAACAACTGAAGATTGAACGCATGAACCGCTATCAGGGTGTTAACCTGTATGTAAAGAACCTGGATGACACTATCGACGACGAACGTCTTCGTAAGGAGTTCACACCATTTGGAACTATTACCAGTGCCAAGGTAATGCAGCCATATCTATCATAACATATTGTAGGAATTTAATGTTACTTGTTCCATGCATTGCGACTAATCACCCACACACCAACAAATGCACACAGTTTGTATAAAATCAGAAATCACTTATATACATCAGCTATCCAACACATTACAGCAATAAATCGCCATCCTCATGGAGGCATTATATAAGGTATATAAAATTAATACATCCAGTTTAGATATAAATATAATAATATGGATACTGTAGCCAGTGTGATGCTGACATTCTTGAATACAGTCCATTGATGTGCCCCCATTTATATTGTATGTGGTTATGTGCGGTCAGACATCTAGTTATCGGAGTTTTTTAATTATTTTTTATTTTTATCCAAAAGGATCAGGTTGTTCTGCTGGGTCTTCTGTACTAGAGTACACAACTTGCTCCTACATGACACGAGGATTTGATCCTTCTGGACATAAACCTTTGGTACTAGATTTTTCTGTGCGTGTATCCACATACAGCATTAACAGGGATACATCAACGAATTTTGTTCAAGAATATGTCAGCATCGTGTGTAGTAGTGGTAGTAGTATTGGTCACATTTTTGTATTTATGGTTGCAATTATTTATTTCAAACACTGTATATGGAAATTTGATGTATTAATTTTATATCCTTTTGTATTAATATATGCCTGAGGATGGCATTTTATCACTGAAATGTGTAGGAGAGTTCGTGTGTATGAATGATTTGTGATTTTATATAAATTGTGTGTATTTGTTGGTGTATTGTGGGTGATACTATAGGAAGTCACATTATTTCTTGTGCAAAAGTTTATATAGCAATTTGTAATTTTTGTTTAGACTGCTTGTCTGATGATTATGAATCTTGTTTATAAAACATGCATCAAGATTTCTAGTCATAGAAGGCATTCAAGTCTTACCTTTAGCATTGTCAGTAAGGCCTGCACTTAAATTGATAGTCCTGTATACATAAACGTTGCACATATATAAAGGAATTTAAGAGCGTCTTTCTGTAAGTAACCTAACTGAAGTTCGTGTTGAATAGTTCCATGCAATTATCCGCAGTGTGTGTGTTTGTGTGTTAAACTTGAAATGTAAGTTCTATGGCCCTTTGAATCATTTTGGTTCTGCAGATAAGTGTGGGGGGATGGGTGTGTGTTTGTGTGTTTGTAAAAGAATTGCTTTAGAAAATATTACGTTTTCCTTACTAGCAGTAAAGACCGCATGGCTCTTAATGTTTGGTTCATATGCTGAGTGTCTTACAAGGCATTAAAATGGCAACATTTGTTATAAAAAAAATTTGTCTGCTTCTTGAGGCATTTCCAGGACTCATTGATCATATCCCGTTTTTCTTAGGGTGTGTTTTGTACATATGTTGATTGACGAAGTGCCTGAATACACTGGGAAAGTGCTGCACGACCCAGGTTTCTAGGAAATGAAATTTTTAACTGTAAATGTACTGACATTGGTTTTAGAGTTAATTACTGCACATAAACTGATATTATAGTATATACCTCTAATTGCATGTACAAACAATGATTAACCACTAGGAAGTGCATTCTTGTATGATGCTAAATTGGTGCTCTTTGATGTCACATTTTTCATACAGTAATATGTACTGTGAATGGATTTGCCTTGTTCTGGTTGCTAAGAACAGGGAAGCAGGTATCACCGTTATTGCAACTTACCTGTCTCGCTCAAAGTGACATGTTGATTCTTTGTGTGAGGGTTTTTAATTCTCAGTGCATCCATTGTGTGGCAGTTTTTTCCCCATGCTTTTACCTCCATACAATTAACATTGCTCCTGCTTGTTTGCAGCTGGTGTACAGTATGTTCATTGCAATAGACACATCTTTTGTTATTTCAGTCAACATTCATCCCTTTGTGTTGCCTTGTACTGTGCACTTTGTTTATACAGGGTGAGTCTCTCGCTAGAGGCCCCAAACTGTTGTCTTTAAAGAATTATGTTATTGAGATAATGACTTGAAAATTTATATACACATACTGGGAACGATGCAAAATAGGACCTGCTCATAATCGATGCTGAAACTGGTCTCCTTTCACATCCAAGCACATTTGAATGCGTTTCTCCAAATTCTGGAATACTTTTCCCAAAGTGTCGACGTTGATGTCTTGAATCTCTTGGCGTTAGCGTCTTTGAGTTCGATTGTGCAGGGTGTATTTTTGTACACTGCCCTTCAATAGGCCCCAAAGAAAAGTCGGCAGGCGTTAGATCGGCTTCCCCATGTCTCTAACTTTTTAACCAATTTCTGGATGCAGCTCTTTGATGGTGCACATCTTTCACCAAATTCTGTTCGAAATGCCATCTGACATGCTTTAAATGAACCTGTTTGCCTGTCGCTACGAACGAGAAACCCGCACTGTTCAACTGTATACATAGACAGTAGTTTGTGGCCTCTAGTGAGAGACTCACCCTGTAATTTTAGGAAATGTGGTTTTAATTTGAAATACCATGCCAGCCCCTGCTTTGCGAAATAGTTTAGAATGCGTTGTGTTTGTAAACAGTGGTGTTCGGTGGAATATAAGATGAAATAACGGAAACAAAGCTAGTAGCAGCAAATCAAAAAATACAACATAAAGACTAAAGTTCTTATTCACTGTTTTCAGGGAAAATGTACTATTAAAATTTGTTACATTTGCATTGTCTTTACTCCCCTATACACGGTTTATCCATTTGCATGTTTCTGTAGTCTTTACAGTACTGCTAATGGCTCTTATTTGATGTATAAGGTCTTTTTGTTCCACCATGAGGCTGAAGAAGAGTCTTTTGTTGGGGAATTGTAAATATAAATTTTACTTGGTTAGTCATTACAATTTGTCCTGTTCAAATCCCCCACTAACCCGGGGGGGAGGTATCTGTGAAGTGTATGTCAGTATGGTATTTGCAAAACAAGGTACACACACATACACGATCCTGTTACAAGTTTGAGTATTCTATAATCCATATAATCTTTAAACATCCTAATTAATAGAATGTATATAATTTTTACAGTCTAACAGAACAACAATAAAAACCTTTATGGATCACAGCCTGAAGATGGGTTTATGAAAAGAAAAACCGAAACATGTCCCTGAATTGTATTTACTTTGTAAAGGTTGTGTTAGACTGTAAAATTTTATATATATATATACTATTAATTAGTGAAAACTCACGGGGGATGTTTCACTTGAAAAATTTTAGACATCTTGTTTAATTTTCTTCAAGTAAAAACTTGTTTTAGTGCTGCATGACTTAAAAACTGATTCCTTTTTATCCAGGTGATGCTGGAGGAAGGCCGCAGCAAGGGATTTGGCTTTGTGTGCTTCTCGTCTCCAGAAGAAGCTACGAAGGCCGTAACAGAGATGAATGGCCGAATCGTTGGCACCAAACCCCTGTATGTTGCATTGGCTCAGCGCAAGGAGGATCGCAAAGCACATCTGGCCTCGCAGTACATGCAGCGAATGGCCAACATGCGCATGCAGCAAATGGGAACTGTAAGTTTACTGAATAAACTTGCAATATTGATTACCGTCTCTTCCTGTGGAAGTGGTTCTGGGCCCAAATTGCAGCCCTGAGACTGACTCTTGTGCCCGAGGTTTTGTAACTTTTATGATTTTTGAGTTTATGTCCGGTCAGATAGCGGGATGATACATCAGGTGGAGCCACAGCCACTTTTTCCACCTTTTTTATTGTTTATTAACTGACATGTTATTCAGAGTTGCTTGACATAGAATGTTGAAAGAGCTATTAACATTTTGGTGCCGGAATTATTTTTTTAAATTTTAGCACATTCTGTATATAAAATGTGAATAAAACAGGAACCAAATACGTTAGAATTATGAAACAAACTGCATTTTTAAGAGAAAAATACGGGCACTATATACCATGTCTAAAATATTTAGTACCTGTGTTTGTTGAATAAATATATAAAATGCAACATTTAGAGGTTAGCTGTGCGGTACGACCACTATGGGCGTCAAAGGGTTAAATAAACAAAGAACAGTAGATAGGTGCCCTAGTCTCTCTGACTCTAGGTCGTTCCGGTTTCATAATTTTGATCCCATAACAAGGGTGTAGTGCATTTGTAACTGATGTATTGCCTCTGCTTCCCTTCTTAATTGTCCACTACATAAGCGCTTTTGGCCATCTCTTCTTTCTCTTCTTTGTGTAGTGTGTTCAAATCTCAACTCCACCTTTCTGCTCCACAGCAAATGTTCCAGCCTGGTGGTGCTGGTGGGTACTTTGTTCCAACATTGCCTCAACCTCAGAGATTCTACGGTCCAGCACAGATGGCTCAGATGCGTGCTACTCCACGCTGGCCTGCTCAGCCGCAAGTTCGCCCAAATGCCCAGGGTGGTGCTTCAGGTTTCCCAAATATGCAGGCCCCATTCCGAACTGCCCCACGTGCTCCGGGTGCTCAACCAGGCACCATGCGGAATGCACTGTCAGCAAGACCCATTACAGGTACAAAAATTAAAGTGTACGAGTGTTTGTTGGTACCGTTGTTTAAAAGCCTTTATGCAGTATACAAGGTAGAGAATGTCATGACCGGGGTAGTGAGTAAATCGGTGCTCAGAGAGGAATGTGCTCAATAGAGTTATTTTAATTGTTAAGTCCTCTTTGTTATTAAACATGAGGAAAAACATGGTAGTGCACATATTGAATGCATATCTGAAGCCTGTCTAACCATTTGCATTGGCAGTGGTATCTTTGAAAGGGTGTGACAGTCCAGGATTTTACATGTCTTGTGCATGCATTGTTTCAGGTGGACATTTCGAACATTTGTTGTGAATTGTGACATGACAAAACCCAGCAGTTATTGAATTGGAGACATGTATTGTAAATGTATTATGTCAGTTGTGAGTAAAATATGACAGTTGTAATCTTCCAGCGAAACTCAAAAATCACTCATTTTTGGACATACATTTATGAACTTTTTTCTTCTCTCTCTCTTTCTTTCTTGTTTGTTTGTGCAGGCATTTTAGATACACCCTGTATGTTCAGAATGTGATGTCACTGGCGAAAGATTGGGGTTGTGGTAACTATTCTGGGATAGAAAATGTGACTTGGTGTACAAGTTCTGGAAGGTTGAAAATTTCTTACACTAAATGCAGGTTACTTATTCAATTGAAGTTAAGTTGGTTCAGGAGCTCGAGATCATGATTTCATTGTATTTGCTCTGTATAGTAACCCACAATTTTTTTAACAATGAATCTATGAAAAATGTCATCCATTTATAATGTGTTTATCAGCCTGCACCATACACAGAAACTGAGAAAGTGAAAGAATGAAAATTATGTTGGGAACATTAACCTTTTGGCGCCGGAATTATTTTTTTAAATTTTAGCACACACTGTATATAAAATGTGAATAAAACAGGAACCAAATACGTTAGAATTATGAAACAAACTGCATTTTGAAGAGAGAAAAGCGGACAGTATATACCATGTTTAAAATATTCAGTACCTATATTTGTTGAATAAATATATAAAATGCAACATTTAGAGGTTGGCAGTGCAGTGCGACCACTATAGGGGTCGTTAGGCGTCAAAGGGTTAACTATATTATGTGAACGTCTATAAGTAATGGATCTGGCTAAAACATACCAGTCTAACTAGTATGTATGTGTTTACACGTATGTTGGCCCAGGCCAGCAGCCAGTGGGTGCAGCAAACATCCAGGGTCGTCCAGTGGCGCCCACGGTGTCTGTGTCAGCACAGGGCCGCCCAACCAACTACAAGTACACGGCAAACATGCGCAACCCACCACAGCCCATACCAGTTGCCCAGCAGCCACCTGTTCAGCAGGTACACAAATGTCTGGTATTTTGTGCTTAGGAAGAGATGGCAGAATCAAAAGTAAACTGAAGACATTTGAAATGTATGAAGGACATTAAAACACAAATGATGGATTACCTGAACTGGATTAACCAAGCAGGTTTCCTAAACACAATACAGTATTCCTTTGGTAACTCGGATCCCAGGATAATCTGGACAGTATTGGGCCAACTATATTCCTCTCTTCCCTCGGTGATCTGGTCATTGTCTGCATCGGGGGGGGGATTTGAGACAGTCTGTACACTGAACCTGGTGATGTGGGTGAAGTGGGAAGAGCCAGCCAGTCTGTAACGCCCCAGCAGTAAGGACACACTCTCTCTAGTGTCGTAGCTGTCTCTTATTTTGCTATTATAGTGCAATGATTAGGGCAGGTATTATTGTTATTATTGTTGTTCATTGTTCTTATTTGCAGAGTTAGGCTCCAAGACTTATACTTCTATTGATGATTTTTTGTATATTACCTATACCAGAGAGTTTCACCCTCAGTGATTAAAGATTTCCAGGCAATCCAGACCACTTTTCCCCCCATATAGTCCAGATGACCGAGTGACTGCTGTGCTTCCGACTTCCATTTGGGAGATAATGAGTTTGAATCTCAAGTCAGGACACCAACCATCTTGGCTGACATTCTTGGTTAAACTCTAAACCCTTGTTTGGTATGGATGTGAATCTTTGTCCCCTATATTTAGGGAAGAGCATAGGCAGATGGTGTATGAGAATAGGGTGCTGAGGTTGATACATGGGCCAAAGAGGTATGAGGTAACAGGAGAATGGAGAAAACAGTATAGTAAGTGTCTTCATTATTTGTACGTCTGACCACATATTTGAGTGATCAGGTTTTAGGAGAATGAGAAGGGAGGGACATGTAGCACATACAGGGGGGATGAGAAATGCATACAGGGTTTTGATGGGGAAAGTGAAGGAAATAGCCATGTGGAAGCACTAGGCATAGATGGGAGGATGTGGACTGGTTTTTATGTCTCAGGTTAGGACCAGGGGCAGGCTTTTGTGAACATGGTAATGAACCTTGAGGTTCCATAAAATTTAGGGAATTTCTTGACTAGTGTGGAACTGTTCAGCTTCTAAAGAAGGGTTCTGCTCCTCGGAGTTAGTGATATCATGAGTAAAAGAACGGCATTAATCATGGGGAAATTGAGTTAAGAATAGATTTGTTGTACTTAAATTTCTGGCAGTCCAGAAATTTTCTCCTTTGCAGCAGGGCCAGTTTTGGGCTCTGTTCACCCAACAGCCTCTACTAGGAGTACTGGAGGTAAAGTGGGTGCAGCAAGTTGCAGCTTTATCACAGGATAGTTTGATTTAGGTCAGTTCACTTTGCAGGCATCCAGTTAACCCAAAACCTGATTTGTATAGTTTTCTTTTTTATTTGTTAATGCAGCATATTCTATACATGAGTGTATATTACACCCAAAATGTCTCTCCGATTTTTATGTGGAATGGCCTGAAATCTTGGAGGGTTGTTTTTGGCTCCACACCCATGGTGTATGTGGTTAAAGTGACATCACTTATGCTAATAAATTCCCAAGCATATACAAATGTGTGTCATATCATTGTTTTTAGAATTGAAACTTTCTTGATATTTTGTATGTTGAGACTTTTCCTTTGGGCTTGGTTATGTTATATCTGACAGCAAAATAGATTTGACAGTATGATTAGTACTGAAGGCTCTTTTTCAAGTAGGTTGTGACAGTTGTCTCTACGGTCCTTGGGTCGTGTAACTGCTTAAGGTCACATTTCCAGGCTGTGCACATTCAGGGGCAGGAGCCTCTGACTGCAACAATGCTGGCAGCTGCCCCACCACAGGAGCAAAAGCAGATGCTGGGTGAGCGTTTGTTCCCATTGATCCAGCGTATGTATCCAGATTTGGCTGGCAAGATCACTGGCATGCTACTAGAGATAGACAACTCCGAACTGCTTCACATGCTTGAACATCATGAGTCTCTAAAGGCCAAGGTAATTACTGAATCTCTCTGAAACTGTGGTTTGATAACTATAAATGTTGGCATTGGTGTGTTATTGGGGTGAGAGCTGGACAGTGGGGTTCTGGCTGTGCTACACAAAAAAGAAGAAAACCATTTTTTGTCCCACATTATACAGGTCTCCCTTTTATTATGTCCAGCACAGCAGTTTTATTGGGTAGAAAGTTTACAGGTACCAGTACATCTTGTGACATGATAAAAGATACACCATCAGGTGTCTGTCTATAAAGTGTCATTTCTATCATTCTGTGTGACTGTTGTGATAAATGTATTGTTATTCTTTGTGGTGTTATGTACCACCATCTGATGTGGCGCAGTATCTGAGAATAATAGAGACTTATTATTGCATTTGCAGGTGGAGGAGGCTGTGGCAGTGCTTCAAGCTCACCAGGCCAAGCAGGCTGCATCCCAGGTGAAAAAGGAATAAATATACATCTGCCACATTCATTGAAACCAGGCAGTTTTATGACACAGGCCCCTAGTATAGTATTGATGCTGACCTGAGAATGGCTATGTGAGGAAGACATTCCTATACAGCGAAATTCCATTGCTGTCTGGTCTAGTGACTTCTTTGATTCAGGAAGGCCATTTAAATTGGCAATATAACAGGGGACCTAAGTCCCCTGCCCAATCCCCTTAAATGAATACTTGAACTTAAAAAAAAAAGAGAAATTTTGCTTATAAAACATAAATGTAGCATTGTGATTTTTATTGTGAACAGAACTCACTTTCGGTTGGGTGAAGTAATACCGTGCACCCACAATTCTTTGCTGCCTGGACAGTGCCGAGAGATCGTCTGTTGGGGTGACAGCTACAAGAAATACTCACATGTTGAATTAAAAAACAGTCAAAATGTGGAAATCAGCTTAAAGCCCTTGACATAATGTTACAAGGCATTAAAATATTCAATACAAAGTTATGCTTGGGGGGGAAAAAACAGTGATGTTTGTTGATGTCTTGCGTTTCTGTTACTTAGTTCTGCATTGATTTTATATTCATTCTGTTTTTAAATGAGTTTTCAAAGTCATTTTATTGGCTGCAGTGCTTCATATGCCTCATGCAACATGATTTAAATACTGGCATTTGGAATTAATTTTAGGTCATGATTATGTTGGTCAGTTTCTACTGTACCTTCCCCCCCTACCACCACTACCACCACCACCACCACCACCAGCTACTAAAACTAGGGAAAATGTTCAGGCTGCAACTTATACTGCATTAATGCCTGCCTATTTTAAGGCATAGAAATGACAAAATATTTCACCCTTCTCTAAAGAAAGCCACTTTGAGTACAGTTATGTACAATAAGCAATTAATATCAAAAAACCAAAAATATCTCAAAGTAACATTACACAATATTTTCGAAAACCCATAAAAAGAGAAAAATAAGTGCAGGGCACACAAAATCGATAACAATTGTCAGAAAATCATTAAAAAAAAATTAGTGTTTCCTGGTCCAAAATCTGTTCAGTAATACTGCAAAATTAGTAGATGAAAATGTAGGTCTCTCTCTCTCTCTCTCTCTCTCTCTCCTGGAAAAGTTAAAACATCTTAATTACTATTGTGCATTATATGAAAAATGTAATTTCATTGGGAAAAATCAAGGTTAATAATAATAAAAAGTTTCTTTTGGAGTTTTCTTCTTATTTTTGTTCCATACAACTTCCAGCAACATATTGTACAGGGTCCGCCAGCGAATCGGGTGTTTTTAAGTGTTGAAAAAATTAAAAGTATTGGATATCATGATACAGTTACATTTATAAGGAAGTACATACTGTAGCATTTGTAGAAATAAGTGATTCAGTGGTCTTGAAACATAACACAGAACAAAAAAATACACAACACATTCCACTCGTTACATCCTCAAGATGCCCTCTATTATGCTGCTCATACTCGGCAAGCTGATCGTGAACACTACTCATGACCCTACGTAACACGTCGACCGGGATTCTTGAAATCTCTTCTTGTATCCGCAGTGCAAATCCAAGTGTAAAATACGCCTGACACTGCTTTCTGACAGTCCCAGTTTCTTGGAATGACGCATAGCCGACCGGCGAGGACTTTGTTCGAATGATGCTCTCACAGTGTCAATGTTCTGTGGGGTGCGAACTGTTTTAACACTACCACCTTTCTTCTTAACAGTTGAGCCAGTCTCTTCAAAGTTGTTTACCCATGTCTTTATGGCATGAGCT
>Ga0123355_10003790_pt1 | contig 21863 bp, 17 predicted proteins | sample TergutEmb28metaG_3_FD_89872 | JGI IMG/M metagenome (GOLD analysis project Ga0123355, IMG submission 89872) | Embiratermes neotenicus P1 segment gut microbial communities from Petit-Saut dam, French Guiana - Emb289 P1 | ecosystem: Host-associated > Arthropoda: Insects > Digestive system > Gut ... | reverse complement strand
GGACTCTTGATAGCTTAGAAAGATTAACAGCGGTTGCCCCGCGCTCACCTCGTTCTATAAGCCCTACATGTGAAGTGGTTAATCCCATTAGCTCTGCTAATTCTTCTCTGGTTAACTGGCGTAGCTCTCTAACTTTGCGTATGTTTTTACCGATGATTTGGTCTACCCGGCTTTTTTCTTGATGTCTACTCATTGTTCACCCTCCGATACGCTGAATAGCCTGTGACGCAGAGATTTATTAAAATTTACTTAATAAGCTATCTTGTTTGTAGGATTAGTATACCCGAATGTATAAATACATCAATTTGCATTTTTCTACATAAATAAAAAATATATCTGGGTATTTTATACAACACATGGCAATGGAAAAATAAAGAAGCCTTTATTTCACAAGCCAATAGATTTCTGGATTTAAATGTCATTTGATAGGCGCCAATGTTGAAAGAATCTACTTAACATACAAACAAAACCCCGCTATTCTTGACCTGCCATAAATAATGTCCCATAGCAAAAAATCCGAGACAGCAGTCAATATATGCGGGATAAAACCGCAACAATTATGACGTCTGATTCGGATTTAACTGACCGATATCTTCGTTTGTCTAAGAAAATCACTTAGACAAACGAAAGCCGCCTTCTTGTTGAATCATATTATGCTTGCGCCTATTGGCATAGGGTATCGAAAGATATGTGAGTAGCCCTAGTGGTGACAGGTGTCGAATCTTGAAAATCAAATTGGCTGTACGCTACTGCCGGCCTGTTTGGGATGGATAAGCGAAAGCTTGGGGGGGGAGTTGGAGGAACGCCACCACCGTGAGGGCCAGCATAAACTATCATATTAGAAACAAATATGGCAACAAGAAAAATAGCTACAGCAATTAATCGTTTCTTCATAACTAACTATCTCTCCCCTTCTTTATTAACAAAGCAACGTTCGTAAATCCTGCTAATGGCTTCTGTCATCAATAGAGATTTCTTAGCGTTTTTTTCTGCGTAATATGACTCCAGAAGCTGATAATAATCAATAGCAAGAAAAAAATCATATGTTTTTTCAAAGTGAGGGATTGCCTCAGTTTCTATAAATTCTACAGGCTGATGATAAAGAGATATACGGCTTTTTACTGTGATATAGTCTCCTAGCGCTTTAAAAATAATACGGTATACATTGTGATTTTTGTATAACGATTTTGTTTCATTCAATATTTTTTGGGCCTTTGCATATTTTCTTTTTCCTACCCAGCAGCGAATATTTTCATATAGTGCTTTTAAGTATAAGTTGGATCCCTCTTCAGAACATTCCATTGTCTGACTAAAATAATAAATAGCCTTATCCCAGTTTTCGGCTTGTTTATACAACAGGCCATAGTTATGAAGTGTCCAGCCATAATAATAGTCATCTTGAATACTTTTTGCGCAAACAAGACAGTTATACAATAGCTTTTCGGCTCTCTCCAGCTCGTTTACCCTAATATAATTTAGCGCAAGGTTATTGTCAAAATGTATATCATATGCACTTATTTTTCTATCTTCATATAGTTTGCGGGTGTTGACATTGAGTGAATAAAGTATTGTACGATACGGAAACTCAAGGAATGAATAACACGCAGCTATACCAAGGTGTACCCTTTTGATATCTTCTGACGCAAGTATATTAAGTTTATGGCTTAAATCAAGAGCTTGTTTATAGCATTCCAGACTATCCTCGTAGCGCCCGCGCCTGGTATGCAGTACCCCCATATTAAAATAGTAATGATACTTATGCTCGTCAGTCATTTTATCAATTTTGTCTTGAAAGTAATCCAGCTTTTTTTCCGCTGCGTCTATGTCATTATGGCCATAAATTAACAGTGCAACTTCAAACAGGCGGAATAGTACAGGCAAATCGTCATCGCAAGGATCCAGATTGATAAGTTTAGACATTTCACTGTAAAAAGCGTTAGCTTCGTCATATCGTCTGTCTCTTACATAGTCATGAAATATATATAATCGCGTCTTATAAACAACACATTCAAACTCAGAAAGAGGCATGCCCTCAATGTCAAAAAACTTTTTAAGATATATCATGTGCCCTTCAGCATAACGGGCAGTGCCTTTTTCAACATTAACAACCTTAGATACATCTGAATAGATAGCACTGGCCAAGGTTACTTGAGTTACACCTTTAGCTTTCCTAAGCTGCAAGATTTTTTTATCTTCAAGCCGCATATGTATGCACCACCTTTCGATGTTGCTATTCACGGGTACTGTATGATAATGGAGTATAATGGGATATATCTGGAAAGTCAAGGGGTTTTATCATTTTTCTACATACAATCTGGTTTTTCTTTTCATAGCCGAGGGCAGCGATTATAATGGTATAGCAAAATAATTCGAAAACAGTCCCGTCTGTCGCCAAAATTGCGGTGAAGCGTTCGCAATTTCGGCTCGGGCGGGGATTGTTTCTCATTGATTTTGCTGTAATAAAACCAAATCCGCATAACCATACGAAAGGGGAGACGATACCATGCATCTAGACAGTAGAATCAAATATACGATATCTATAAAAAACCTGCGGGATGAGAAGCCAAAGGAGAAATTTGATATAAGGGTTGACCGTAGTACAATCTTTGGGAACCCTATCCGTATGACAAACGAAACAGAGAGGAACTTATCATGCGATGAGTATGCCAAGTATTTTCTTGAGGAGTCAAAAAACAACCCTATTTTTATAGCAGAACTAGACAAATTAGTTGAGCTTTGCATCGTTCACGGCAAGCTAAACCTATTTTGTTGGTGCGCTCCCAAGCGATGCCATGGGGAGACTATACGTACTTATATCTTTGAAAATTTAGGAGATGTTACAGGTATTTTTACCCCTTGAGAGCGCCAATCATAGTGCCTTTTGTAAAATGCTTTTGTTATAGCTATAAAGACGGAGCCGGCCCGCAAAACCAAGAGTAACCAATCTTGTTTTGCGGGCCAGCTCCGGTTGTTGAATGGGTACATATGCCGGCGCAAATAGGGGTCATATAATGTATGCAATCATGATCCTAGAGCTAAGGAGTACTACAAACTGTTTATCCCTTCAATAAGACAAATGACAAGCTCTAAATCCCTAGCCGTAAGTGAACCGATTGCGTTTGTTATTTTTAGCCGACCGGCAGTTGCATCCAGGTCCTGCCCTTCGAAGCATGGCAGATCTTTTTCGTTGTGGTCAACTAAAAACATTTCAACAGACACATCAAGGGCTCTCGAAAACTTAGACAGGTTAACAGCGGTTGCCCCCCGTTCCCCTAGCTCTATAAGTCTCACATGAGAAGGGGTTATTCCCATTAGCTCTGCCAATTCATCTCGGGTTAAACGGCGCGCCTCTCTTGCTTTACAAATGTTTTTGCCGATTATAAGATCGATACGGCTTTTTTCTTGTCGTCTGTTCATTGTCCACCCTCTCTCTCCACTTTATTAATAAAGCAGCGTTCATAAATCTTTCTTATGGCTTCTGTAATCAATAAAGACTTCTTAGCGTTTTTTTCTGCGTAATATGACTCCAGAAGCTGATAATAATCTATTGCAAGAAAAAAATCACATGTTTTTTCGAAGTGAGGTATTGCTTCTTTTTCTATAAAATCTGTGGGTTGGTTGTAAAGAGATATACGGCTTCTAATGGTAATATAATCGCCTAGCGCTTTAAAAATAATGTGATATATTTCATCATTTTCGTATAATGGCTTTGTTTCATCTAACATTTTTTGGGCCTTTGAGTATTTTCTCTTTCCAACCCAGCAGCGGATACTTTCATACAATGCTTTTAGGTAAAAATTGGATCTCTTTTCATAGCATTCCATAGTCTGTTTAAAATAGTCAATGGCTCTATCCCAGTTTTCGGATTGTTTGTTTAATAAGCCGTAGTTATAAAGTGTCCAGCCATAATAATAATTATCTTCGATACTCTTTGCGTAAACAAGGCAGTTATATAGTAGCTTTTCGGCTCTCTCCAGCTCATTTACCCTAATATAGTTTAGCGAAAGGTTAATGTCAAAATGCAGGTCATATATACTTATCTTTCTATCTTCATATAATTTACGAGATTTAGCATTAAGTGAATAAACTATTGCGCGATGAGGGAGTTCAAGGAATGAGTAACACGTAGCTATACCAAGGTGTACCCTCTTGATATCATCCGACGCAAGCATATTAAGATTATGGCTTAAATCAAGTGCTTGTTTATAGCACTCCATGCTATCTTCATAGCGACCGCGCCTGGTGTGCAGTATCCCCGCATAAAAATAATAATGATATTTATGCTCGTCAGTCATTTTGTCAATCTTGTCTTGGAAGTAATCCAGTTTTTTTTCCGCGGCATCTATGTCGTTGTGCCCATAAATTAACAGCGCAACCTCAAACAGACTGTATAGCACAGGCAAGTCGTCGTCGCAAACATCTAGGTTAGTAAGTTTAGACATTCCCTTGTGAAGGGCTTTGGCTTCATCAAACCGCCTGTCTCTGACACTGTCGTGAAACATATATAATCGCGTTTTATATACAGTAACCTCAAACTCCGAAAGAGGCATGCCCTCTATGTCAAAAAACTTTCTCAGGTACCTCATATGCACATCAGCATAACTTGCGACACCTTTTTCAACTTTAATAACTTTGGACACATCTGAATAGATAGCACTGGCCAATTCTATTTGGGTTATACCATTGGCCTTTCTAAGTTGCAGGATTTTTTTGTCTTCTAGCCGCATATGTATGCATCACCTTTCGATGTTGCTTTTTATGACTGCTTTATGATAGGCAGTGTAGCCGGGTATATATGGAAAGTCAAGCTATTTTTCCATTTTTCTACATAGTACGGGGGTGATTGCGCTCTGCCTGGGTAATTGCCATTTCTTCGATTGCTGGTTTTGTCATTTTGGATAAAAGCGGTCTTTCAATTTTTGAGCATTTATCAGGTTATACAGCGCCATACTGCTCAATCTTCGCGTTTTTATGCTCGCAGGCCACTATCAAAACCGCAATCCCACTAAACACCGTATATTACAAATCCATCACAATTCCTTCCCAAGTTGTAAAACTATTTCCCATTCTGTTAGAATGTCCCATATAGCATACAAAGGAAAAGGTGATTTAATAATGGTACGCACACGTTACGCGCCCAGTCCCACAGGTTTTATGCATATCGGGAACTTGCGCTCGGCTTTATACGAATATCTGATAGCCAAGCACGAGAACGGCGTTTTTATCTTGCGCATAGAAGACACAGACCAGCAGCGCTATGTAGAAGGCGCCGAAGACGCGATATTTGAAACACTTAGCCTTACCGGGCTAAACTATGACGAAGGCCCAGGTGTTGGTGGCGAGTATGGCCCGTATATCCAAAGCCAGCGGAAGGCAGACTATCTACCACAGGCCTTGCGGCTGGTAGAAGAAGGCCAAGCGTACTACTGCTTTTGCACAAAAGAAAGACTAAGCAGCCTTGCCGATGAACGTGGCTTGGTGAAATATGACCGGCATTGTTTAAACCTCCCCAAAGAGGAAATAACCGCGAAAACTTCAACGGAGCCATATGTAATCCGCCAGCTTATCCCGGATGGTAAAACCACTTTTCGCGACGAAGTATATGGCGAAATAACTATAGAAAACATTGAGTTGGAAGATCAAATTCTAATCAAGTCTGACGGGATGCCTACCTACAATTTTGCCAATGTAATAGATGACCACGCAATGGCAATTACTCATGTAGCGCGGGGTTGCGAATATCTGACATCTACCCCCAAATATACGCTATTGTATGAAGCATTGGGATGGCCATTGCCGCGCTTTGTCCACTTGCCCCTGCTGCAAAACGACGCGGGGCAAAAGCTGGGGAAGCGAAACGGTGCCATGTCCATACCGCAGCTTTTGGAGATGGGCTTCCTTCCTGAAGCTATCGTAAACTATGCCGCCCTCCTGGGCTGGAGTCCCCCCGATAACAATGAGATTTTTACCCTCAGCGAGCTTACGCAAATCTTCAAATATACTAATATCAGCAAATCTCCTTCTACTTTTGATATGAAAAAGCTCACTTGGTTTAACGGTGAGCATATTAAGGCGCTCCCTGCCGGTACTTTTTTGGACATGGCGCTGTCGTATCTTAAAGCCGCGGTTAAAAAGGCAGGTACTGATTATGCCCGTCTGGCCGCGATAACTCAGTCTCGTGTATCTTTTGTTAAAGATTGCGGCGAGCTTGTGGACTTTATTGATAGCTTGCCCGAATATGAAATCGAACTATATACTCATAAAAAGATGAAAACCACCCCCGAAGTAGCCCGCGAAACCCTAAAATTGGCTATTAACGCCTTGGAAGGATTAACAGACTTTAGCCACAACACCGTTAACGAAGCCATCACCAAAATAGCGGAAGAAAGCGGCTATTCCAAAGGGCAAATATTGTGGCCGGTGCGCACGGCGCTGTCCGGAAAACCATCTACTCCCTGCGGTGCTACCGAAGTAGCCGAGTTGTTGGGCAAAGATGAAAGCCTTAAGCGGCTTGCGATAGGTTTAGAAAAGTTGGAGGTATAACGTCATGGAAATTCCAAATAAATTCTATATTATTGGGCTCATAGTTATTGGCATTATTGTACGGGTAATGTCATTTCAGTCGGGCTTTATGTTCTATAACGATGTAAACCTCTTTCAGTGGTGGGGCGAGCATTTATATACCTACGGGTTTAGCCAGTTTTATGCTACTATCTCTTTTTGTGATTACCCTCCTGGGTTTTTGTATTTCCTGTATATAATCGGATGGTTAGCCGAAAGTCTTGGGTTGGAAAGGCTATCCCCTATGCTCAACTTCTTTACCTTTATGCCGGCAATGCTTGCGGACCTAGGTATCGGGTATATCCTGTATCGTGTGGTTGCGTATGGCCGCCTTATTAGGCCCAAGGGTGAGGAAAAGCCAGTAGACTTGCCTATCCAAATCACGATTAGAGCGCTTATCGTATCCGCGCTGTGGGTTCTTAACCCGGCTGTTATATTGATCTCATCTGTCTGGGGACAGGTTGAGTCTGTATTTGTAATATTTTTGATGCTTTCTTTGCTGTTGCTTAGGGAGAAAAAATTGCTTGCATCGTATCTTATTTTTGCGGTGGCTATTATTGTAAAGGCGCAATCGCTGTTTCTTGCGCCGGTGTATTTATTCTCCGCTTTTGCGTACTTTATGGACAATTTAATAAAGACAGACGCCGACGGGAACAAAACCCGTGTTGTGCTGTGGGCAAGCCCCGGCGAAGAGCCTACTTACGGCTCGTGGGGGCAACCCGGTGTGCGTTTTGCCTTCTGGGGCAGGCGGAAGCACGGTATTAAAATTGCCCCTGTGGCATGGGCGCGCTTTGCCATTGCTGTATCCGCGTCTGTGCTATTAATGATTCTGCTGATGCTTCCATTTGCGCAAGGTTTTGATATCATGCCCGTTGTACGCCTGTACACAGAGGGTTTGGGAACTTATCCGTTTACATCGGTTAACGCCTTTAATTTTTGGGGTCTGGTGCATAACGTAGGCCACTCCTGGAGGCATATGGAGACTCCGCATGTTGTTATGGGCGTAATTATAACTATTGCTTTGGTTATAGGTTCCCTTATCGCGCTTTACCGGGATCATACCCGATATGGCGGTAGGCACTACTTTTTTATTGTTGGGGCGCTGCTGGCACTGATATTTATTTTCTCGGTTAGGATGCATGAACGTTATCTGTTCCCGGCGCTTTTATTCTTTATGCTGTACTATGCCGAAACCCGTGAGAACCGGGGGCTTGGGATTTACGCGCTTTTGTCTGTCACATATTTCTTTAATTGTACAGAGATACTGCGCTGGCTAAGGGCAGGGGCTCATGGTTCCGATGTCCTTGCCACCAGTGCGCCGATACTTTCATTTGCCAACGTAGTTATAGGGGTGGTGATATTATTTATGTTGCTTTCGACAAAATGGATGGAACCGGCCGAACCTGTGCCAGTGTCCAAAAGCAAGGTGAAAAAGGACAAAAATGTCGAACCTGCGGTTAATGCCGCAGCTAGCCCGGCAAAACAGGTCAAAAAGTCTCGCGAAGAAGAGCCACCTGTAATTATTGATCCGCCAGCAATGACGCGCAGGGACTATGCATACTTGTTTACGCTGATTATTGTATACTCGATAATAGCTTTTGCGCGACTTGGGGATTTTAATGCCCCTCAAACCTCTTGGACTCCGGAAATTGGCGAATCTGCTGTAATAGATTTTGGGGAAGCGCAGCATGTGACCATTTTCCAATATCGCATGGGGGCTGTGCATGACGCGGTGTTTGAGGTTATGACATCAACGGACTGCGAAAATTGGAGCTTCCCGGAAATGATTACGCCCGCGCATACAGCGGCGTTTTACTGGGCATACACGCATAAGAATTTCTATGCGCAATATGTACGGATAAATGTAACCCGTGGTTGGATAAATGGGTTTAGGATGCAGGAAGTAGCTTTCCGCGGGCCGGATGGTGCGCTGATTCCCATAGCAGGCATATCCCATGGTGCCGAGGCCCTTGTAGATGAGCAGCGATACGTGCCAGAGCGCCGCACCTTTATGAACTCGGCATACTTTGATGAAATATTCCACCCACGCGCAGCTTATGAGCATATCCACGGCCTTAGGGCCTGGGAGAATACTCATCCCCCAATGGGTAAGAATTTTATTGCTATGGGTGTGAGTATCTTTGGCATGACGCCCTTTGGATGGCGGTTTGCCGGTACGCTTTTTGGGGTTTTGATGGTGCCGCTTATTTATGCATTTGCCAGACTTTTGCTTAAATCTAATAACTGGGCACTGTTTGCGGCTACTATTTTTACCTTTGACTTTATGCATTTTGCTCAGACAAGGCTTGCTACAATTGACTCTTATGTCACGTTTTTTATCATTGCGATGTACTTCTTTATATACCTGTTTATGCATGGGGTCGAACGCGACTCCTTGCGGCGCAAGCTTGTGATTTTGGCGCTTTGCGGCATTAGTGTAGGGCTTGCTGTCGCATCAAAGTGGCAGGGGATATACGCGGTACTTGGGCTGCCGATTCTTTTCTTCCCGGCGCTTTATCGCTTATACACCCGTGACCGTGAGCAAGCCACCAAAATTTTCTATGCGTGCTTTGGGTTTTTTATCGCAATCCCGATTGCGATTTATGTGCTGAGTTATATCCCGTTTATGACAGGGTATCATCTGCACCAACCCGAAGGCCAGAGCTGGTTACGCACAGTGTGGAATAACCAAACAGGCATGTATCATTACCATTCGACATTGGTAGCTACCCACCCGTTTAGCTCTGTATGGTGGGAGTGGCCCCTTAACCTAAGGCCTATATTCCTATATTCTAATACGGGTGTCCGTGAAGGTACACGATCTGTTATCAGCTCTTTTGGCAACCCGGCGGTCTGGTGGGCCGGGGTAATATCCATGGGCTTTGTTATCTTCTATGTAATGGATTCGAATGTGGTTAAAGGAATCAAGAATTATGCAATAAATATCGGTTTGGTTCCAAAGAGGAGTTTCACAGTCGAAGCTGTAAAATTTGACATATACAGTGTCTTATTGTGGGTGGCCGTTGTGGCTCAGCTACTGCCCTGGAACGGCTGGCCTTGGTTTATCAGGATTGCCGCAACGGGCTATATTGTGGGCTTTATGATTTACAAAAAGGTTGACAGTGATATCTACTTTTTGCTTATTGCCTTTTGGGCGCAGTTCTTGCCGTGGGTTGGTATTGCCAGGCTAACTTGGATTTATCACTTCTTCCCCAGTGTGCCTTTTATGGTGCTGATAATAGCTTGGGTGTTTAAAAATTATGTTAAACGCAACACCGCCATACAATATGCCGTACTTGTTGTGGCGCTGTTTGCGCTGTTTTATCCTGTGCTTAGTGGGCTGTCTGTATCATCTGGTTTTGTGAATACTTTCTTGCAGTGGCTACCGCGCTGGCATTTGATTTAGCCGCGTAAAGCAGTCTTGCAACGCCCCATTTTATAGGAGTGATTACGTTGGAGATACCATTATATTCGGTAGTTATACCCGCCTACAACGAAGAAGAAGTTATTGACGAGACTTATAAACGCCTGACTGCGGTTATGCAAAGCATGGGCGAGCCATATGAGCTGATTTTTGTAAATGACGGCAGCCGCGATAAGACAGCGGAGATTATTGCCGGGTTTTGCGCTAAAGACACCAGTGTGCGGTTAATAAATTTTACCCGCAATTTTGGTCATATGCCGGCTATCACTGCCGGGATGGATAATGTGCGAGGTCAGGCGGTTTTTATTATAGACGCGGATTTGCAAGACCCGCCGGAGCTTTTCCCAGAAATGGCTGCCCGCTGGAACGAAGGCTACCATGTGGCTTACGGCAAACGGGTTGAGCGCAAGGGTGAAAGCTGGTTTAAAAAAATTACGGCTAAGTTTTTTTATAGGTTCCTTAGGCGGCTTACAACGGTAGATTTGCCACCCGATACGGGCGAGTTCCGCTTAATAGACCGCCGTGTATGTGATGCCGTTAGCCGCCTACCAGAAAAGCACCGTTATATTCGCGGGCTGGTCAGCTGGGTAGGCTTTAAACAGATAGCGGTAGAGTATGTACGTGAAGAACGCTTTGCCGGAGATACCAAGTATCCCTTTAGGAAGATGCTTTCCTTTGCGCTGGATGCTATTACGGCGTTCTCGTATAAACCGCTAAAACTGGCCACTACTTTGGGTTTTTTTATGTCGCTTGTCAGTTTTATATATTTGGTAGTGATACTCTACCAGCGGATTTTTACAGACAGTGCTATTAGCGGCTGGGCTTCTACTATAGGGGCTGTGTTGTTTTCGCAGGGTATTGTGCTTATGATACTTGGCCTAATGGGCGAGTATATCGGGCGTATTTACGAAGAGATTAAAGATCGCCCATCATATATTATTTTAGAAATTGTGGGGCAGCATGAAGACGATAATAGACCTATTGACTAAGATATTGCATGTATTTACGCCAAAGCGATTTAGGCATTTTTTGAGTTATGAAACCGTCAGTTATTTGTTTTTTGGCGGACTGTCAACTGTCCTTGGGCTTGGCACATATGCTTTGTTTATTTACTCTTTTGGTATGGGTGTAGCTATGGCCGGCGCAGTTTCTAATGTGCTGGCTATTATTTTTGCGTTTGTTACCAACAAGATGTTTGTATTCGAGTCCCCCAGCTGGCGGGCAGGGATTTTGCTGCCGGAGCTTGTCAAATTTGGTATTTCGCGTGTGCTTACGTCTGCTGTAGAAGTAGCGGTGCTGGTGTTGCTGGTAGATGTGATGGGCCTTAACGCTATGCTTATGAGGCTTTTGACTCTGGTGATTATACAGGTTATTGGCAATTATGTGCTTAGCAAGTGGGTAGTATTTGTTAAGCGGACAAATAACAACCATGGATTTGGGGAATAATACAGCAAATTTGATATTCTATCCCCAACGAGGAGGATTTTATCCATGCGCTGTAAAAAATATCTGCCTTCCCCAACAGCATTTACGTCTCATCATTTAAACCCTGCAAGTGACTGCCGCAATTGTGCATACTTTTCGCGCTATAACTGTGGCACGCATCCAGAGAGCAACCCCGCAAGTATGCTGATGAGCCAAAACATGTTTTACATGGTATAACAAGCTCCGTTTTGATCCTCTGGTAAAAGACGATTTATGGTTTTGATGATACCGATAAAAGCGGTAGCAACTGTTGTACAGGCTTCAGAATATGAATAGCTCTGGGGAGTGGGCAGAACGCGTTGTTAAAGGGAGCGGTTGCTAAGCACCCGTAGCGCATTGGCGCGAAGCGCCACCAGCGGAGGATAGTGCGTGCATGAGCGAGTCTTAACAACGTGTTCTGTCCACTCCCCGGCTTTGCAGTTAATGTAACTGAATTAAAAAAATGCCTCCAGCATTTCAACTGCTTTAATGTATATTTGCATTCGCCGCACGATTTGTTATACTTGCTTATGCTTTAAATTGTGTGAGCGAGGTCGTTTATGCGTAAAATTCTGTTGGTATCTCTTTTTATTCTTGCCCTAATTTTCCCGACAGTGGCTGTGTTTGCTGATTATGATGATCCATATCCAGCCCAAGCCCCTGCCATCCCTATCCAAGCCACGGCCGCTATCTTGGTTGAACAAACCACAGGCCGGGTGCTTTTTGGCTATAATCATCTTGAGCGCCGTTATCCAGCAAGCATGACCAAGATGCTGACAGCGCTGGTGACTTTGGATCATCTTGACCCGGATGATGTTATTGTTGTTGGCCCAGAAATTCTTAATATGCCCCTTAATTATGCGTCCCTTGCCCATGTTGAAGGGGAGCATATAACCGTGCGTATGTTGCTAAAGGCGCTGATGATACGTTCCGGCAACGAGACCGGGCGTGTATTGGCCCTTAATGTCATACGTCAAACCTCAAATAACCCAAATATTTCATATGAGGACGCAAAACGCGAGTTTTCGATACTTCTAAATCAACGCGCCCAAGATCTTGGCGCGATGTATACCAATTTTAACAACCCCTACGGGTTGCATAGTCCCCACCACTTTACTACGGCCTATGACTTAGCCATTATTGCCCGCGCGTATATGGAAGTGCCTCTTTTGGCGGAAATAGCCGGTATGCGCGCATTTGAAGGCACAGGCACAGAAGGGCACTATATCCCTTACGCGCTTATCCAGGATTATTCTTGGATCAACACCAACCGGCTGCTGCCCGATGCCGACCTTGGGCACCCTCATGTAACGGGTATCAAAACCGGTTTTACTACCCCCGCCGGTGAATGCTTTGCCGGTGCGGCCACCTTTGGTGATTTATCTCTTATCACGATTGTGTTTGACTCGGAAGGGCCGGGCCGCTGGCAAGACACCCAGCGTCTAATGAACTATGGTTTCTTTAACTACGCCTTCCGTGAGATTTCACACGCCGGTGAGCTGGTCGAATATGTACGGATAGCCAACCCCCGCCGTGGCGGTGCCGATATTATGGCAGTACGTGCCTACGCTTCGTACACGGCTTTACTTAGCCATACCGAGTACGCAAACTTAACAAGAGTGATTACATACCATGTGCTGCTAAGGGCACCACAGGTAAGAAGGGATGACAGCAACGACTACGAAGATTACTATGACGACGGCCTCACCCGTTTGCAAGCCCCTATAGAAGAAGGCGAAGTAATTGGCCGTGTTGCCTACTATATAGGTGAGACCCTTGTTTTTGAAAGCGACCTAATAGCAACCGCCACAATATATGAGCGTACTTTTGACAGCGATATGGACTATCTAATTTCACAAGTAACCGATAATATATTTACATTGCGCGGACTACCATACTGGCTAGCCATCGTAGGCACAATAACCGGCCTAACAGGCATGGGCTGGGCCCTCTCCCTCCGCCGCAAACTAAAAGAACACGACCGCTGGCACAAACCACGCCCCCGCAACGGGGCCCCAAGGCGGCAATAGAAGAGTACTTACCCCGCAAAGCACAACCACGAAGCGGGAGTATCACCCACGAAGCGAAAAACTTCGCCACGCGAGAGCAAGCGACCGAAGCGAAGCAAGGAAGCAATTACAATCTTTGCAACGCGAAAGCAGGCGACCGAAGCGAAGCGAGGAAGCAATCACAATCTTCGCCACGCTGGAGCGGGCGACCGCAGTGAAGCGAAGAAGCGAGGACGGGCTTTGCCCGCCGCAGCGGCGGGGGTTTGGGGGCAGCGCCCCCATTCAAAAGGAGGCATAAATGCCAAGAAGCATGACAGGTTTTGGCCGGGGCGAATGCATGCGCTATGACCGGCGTTTCAAAGTAGAAATCAAGGCCGTTAATCATCGATACAGCGATATAACAATAAAGCTACCGCGTTTTCTAAATCCCTTCGAAGACAAACTAAGAAAACGGCTTTCCCGCGATATCGCAAGAGGCAAAGTTGACGTATGGGTAAACTTTGAAAGCTACACCCATAAAGATGTAGCCGTGAATATAAACGAAGCCTTTGCAGACGCATACGTAGGCGCCATGAATAAACTCATGAGCCGTTACAATTGGGGCGAAACTGTCCCAGCCCAGCATGGCATGGAAATTTTGGCCCGCAACGCCGATGTCATCACTTTCGACAAATTCGAATCTGCAGTAAGTTCTGGTGACACGCAAGCCGAAATATGGGAAACATTGAACGAAGCCATGGAATTAGCCCTAACACAGTTTAATGGGATGAGGGAAGCAGAAGGCATCGCTCTAACCCACGACATAAGCGAAAAAGCCGAGCGAATAAAGACTTTACTAAGCCAACTAACCACCCGCGTGCCAATAGCCGCAGAGGAACATATAACAAAACTACGCGAGCGCATAACAGACTTGCTGTCAAACTTAGGCCATCAACTGGACGAAAGCCGTTTTATAACAGAGGTAGCCATCCTGGCGGACCGCGGTACCGTAGATGAAGAATTGACCCGCCTGGATAGTCACCTGTCACAATTGGCAACAATGTTAACAGAATCCGGCGCGATTGGCCGCAAGCTGGACTTCCTTGTACAAGAACTTAACCGCGAGGCCAACACAATAGGCTCCAAATCCGCGGATATAGAGCTTGCACGGCTGGTCGTAGAGCTAAAAAGCGAAGTCGAAAAGATTCGCGAGCAGGTACAAAACATCGAATAATATCCGCCATCGGGGGCGCAGCCCTCATTAAAAAAGGGGAATGGACGTATGCAATTTAAATTAATCAACGTAGGATTCGGCAACACAGTGCCGGCAGAGCGCGTAGTGGCTATAGTAGGCAACGACTCATTGCCAGTAAAGCGCAGCGTGGGCGAGGCCAAGGAGAAACAACTTTTAATAGACGCAACCCAAGGCCGCAAAACCAGAGCCGTAATTTATACAGACAGCGGCTATCTTGTATTAAGCGCCCTACAGCCAGAAACCATCGCCAACCGTTTCCAAAGTCCTGGCGATGAACCCATTGGCGTAACAGAATAACCGAAGCCGCCGCATGGAAGGGATGTTGGTTATCATATCCGGGCCATCGGGTTCGGGTAAGGGGACTGTGGTTAAGCGGCTTGACCCGGCGCTTGGGTATGCTGTGTCTATTTCTGTGACGACTCGTAAGCCACGAGATACAGAGGCCCACGGGCGTGATTATTTTTTTATCACGGAAGAAGAATTTGTGCAGATGCGCTCCGAAAACGGCTTACTTGAGCATTTCGCGTATGTGGGCAATTATTATGGCACTCCAAGATCCTATGTAGAAAAGCAGATTGCCCAAGGCCAAATTGTTGTGCTAGAAATTGATGTAAACGGCGCGCTACAAGTACAGGAAAAATTCCCGGAAGCTGTGCTTATTTTCCTTATGCCGCCAACTCTTACCGAGTTGCAGCAGCGCCTGGTAAACCGCGCGACAGAGGATGCTGTTACAATAGAGGCCAGGTTAAAAAAGGCGCTTGAAGAAATCCCGTTCATTGACCGGTACGACTACCTGGTTATCAACGACGATATCAACGAAGCCGTTAACAATGTAAACGCCATTGTAACAGCGGAGAGACTAAGGCCGTCAAGGAACGAAAAAATAATAAAAGATTTTACAAGAAGCCAAGTGCAAATGGAATATTATATATTAAAGGAGCCAACATGCTAAGACCTTCCTATTCAGAATTGATGGATGTTATCAACACCAACGAGCTGGTAGACAGTAAAATCACCAGCCGCTACACAATTGTATTGGCTGCGGCAAAACGCGCGCGCCAAATCATAGACGGGGCGAATCCCCTGACCTATGCCCCAACCGACAGGGCAGTGTCCACCGCTGTAAAAGAAATGAGCGAGGGTAAGCTCGCAATTAAAGTGTCTGAAGATTTGCTCGAGGGTAATTATGAGCGGCTGTTAAAAGACCAGTATAAGTTTAGCAGCATATCGGCGCTGTCTAAAGATGATTTGCGTGAAGAACTAAAAGATAATTACGAGCCTGTCACCTATGGTATGGACGATGACGAAGTCGAAAACGATGCAGACCTTTTCCGCGAGCGCTACGGCGATACGGACTTGAGTGAAGATAAAGACGAATACAGCGCCCCGCTTTACAGCGAAGATGCTGACGCCGATGCCGACGAAAATTATGAGGATGAGGAATAAATTAGAATGCGCTTTGCGCTTATATGCGTAGATATAACCCATACAGATATAGATAAGATTTTCCATTATGCTGTGCCAGAGGGGGTTGCACCCCTTTGCGGGCAGCGGGTATGGGTGCCTTTTGGTAGGGGTTCTAAGCCTGTAATGGGGTATATTATAGGGTTTTCGGATAGTTTGCCGGATGATGTGCCGCCTGAAAAGGTTAAGGCACTTTTTGGCGTATGCGAAGATTTTGCGGTGCTTACTCCCGAGAACCTGGCGCTGGCGTTTTGGATGCGGGATAAATATTACACCACCTTGGCGGCATGTATACGCTGCATTACCCCGGCCAGTAAAGCCGACGGGCGGTTCCCGGGCACGCGTAGGCGTAAAAGTAGCAGCGCGGTGGCAAAACCGGCAACGGTGACGCTTACAAATGAGCAGCAAAACGCTGTAGAGCATATTATCGCAAGCATAAAAACCTCCCCAGCCATTGCGGGCTTGACCCGTAATCCCCACGGCTGCACCCCGATTCTGCTACACGGCGTAACTGGCAGCGGCAAAACAGAAGTATATCTCCACGCGATTGCCCATATCTTATCACAGGGGCGGCAAGCCATTGTGCTGGTGCCAGAGATTGCCCTAACCCCCCAGATGGTAAACTTGTTTACGGCGCGTTTTGGTAATGCCATAGCGGTAACTCACAGCCGGCTGACAGCAGGTGAGCGCTACCAAATATGGAAACAAGCCCTTGATGGAGAGATAAGTTTAGTTATCGGCCCCCGTTCGGCAGTATTTGCGCCCTTTACAAGGCTTGGGCTAATCGTGATAGACGAAGAACATGAGCATACTTATCATTCGGACACTACCCCGAAATATGACGCCCGTACTGTAGCAATTAAACGAGGGGAGCTTTCTAATGCGGTGGTGGTGCTTGGGTCGGCTACTCCCAGCTTGGAAAGCTATGCCCGTGCCATAGGGGATATGGCACCCGCAGCGGAAGTTCAAGCTGCTGATTTTACTACAGCGGCGATGCCACAATACTCCCTTATAAAAATGACACAGCGCGTAAACCAGACCTTCCCGGAGGTTATTGTGCTGGACATGCGGCGTGAGCTTACCCGGGGCAACACATCCTTATTCGCTAACCCATTTAAGGAAGCCTTGGCCGAGACTTTAGCTGCAGGCAAGCAGGCCATTTTATTTCTTAACCGGCGAGGACATTCTTCCTTTGTGTCTTGCCGCTTGTGCGGGTTTGTCATGGCCTGTGACCATTGCCGCGTCAATTATACATATCATCAAAACGGGCGACTCATATGCCATTATTGTGGGCGGGGGCTTGCCATGCCACAGGCCTGCCCTGTATGCGAGTCTGTGCATATAAGGCAGTTTGGAGCAGGTACGCAAAAGGTGGAAGAAGAAATCGCACAGCTGTTTCCCGAGGTAGCTACCCTTAGGATGGACATGGATACTACTCGCGGTAAGCTTGGCCACGCAAAAATCCTGGACGCCTTTAAAAAAGGTGAGGCGCAGATCCTAATTGGTACGCAAATGGTTGCAAAGGGGCTGGACTTTCCTAATGTTGTACTGGTGTGCGTAATTTCGGCGGATTTATCGCTTTTTACCGGGGATTTCCGTGCCGGGGAGTATACTTTCCAGCTGCTGACACAGGTAGCAGGCCGTGCCGGGCGGGCTACCGGTGATATAGGTCAGGTGTTTCTTCAGACCTATAACCCTGAACATTATGCGCTAGAACTAGCAAAGCAAGCGGATTATGAGGCTTTTTATGCGCATGAGATTGAGTTAAGGCGGGCAATGGAATACCCACCGTTTTCTCATGTTTTCAGTGTAATGCTTTCCGGTCCGGATGAAAAAAGCGTTATAGCTGCGCTTAGGAAATTATGGGCCATAATGGAATACAGCAGAAAGATATCCGAAAGCGGCAAAGCGCAAGGCAAATTCGAATTACTGGGGATGAGTCCGGCCTCTGTATCCAAAATCAAGAACCAATTCCGCTGGAAAATATTAATTAAATGCGCAAAAGAAGAACCTTTAAAGGCTTTTGTGCTATATTGTACAAAGAAGCTACGCGAAAATGACCCGCTAACTGGGATAAACGTCCATTTGACGCTTAATCCGGTGATGTTGGATTGATTGGTGATAGACCGCAGGGCTCCGCCCCGCACCCCGCAAACTTTTGAAAAAGTTTGATCAAAACTTTAAGAAATCGTGCTTTGCACGATTTTGATATGTTAATAGGAGATTACCATGGGACTAAGACAGCTGCGCTTTGAAGGCGACGATATCTTAAGAAAAAAGGCTAAGCCTGTGAAAGAAATAACCGCAGGTACATTGGCTTTATTAGACGATATGTGGGAGACCCTGCATGATAAAAATGGCGTAGGGCTTGCTGCGCCGCAAGTAGGGATACTTAGGCGCATAGCCATAATAGAAGTTGATGAGGAAAAGTACGAACTAATTAACCCTGTAATACTGTCCCAGGAGGGCACATGGGATAGCGATGAAGCCTGCTTAAGTGTGCCGGGCTACCAAGGCGATGTAGTGCGGCCTTATAGTATCACGGTGGAGGCGCAAAACCGTAATGGTGAGACTTATACCATTGAGGCGGAGGAGTACCTCGCGTCGGTATTTTGTCATGAATTGGATCACTTGGATGGTGTGCTTTATATGGACAAAGCCACTAATGTGCGGCCAATCGAGCCAGATGATGAGGATGAAGACGAATAATGCAAGGCTTTATGTATAACAAATCAAAACTCAATAATACAGGCATCTGCTAACAAGAAGTCTGTATTCTTGTAAGCAGATGCCTTTATTGGTTCCTTATAGCGATTCCACTTCTAACAATTCCACTTCTAACAATTCTTGTAGCAGACCTAACGCGTTTTCGTCGGCGGTTTTGCATTTGTCTATCAGATTACTTATTTCTAGCCGCGCTTCACGGGTGGCGAATTTCTTCATTTGCTCTTCGCCGCGCTCATAGCCGCCAAGTACGTCAAACATTTTATGCGAACTTGTCGCTGACGCGCCAAATTGCTCCGCTATACGCTCGTATAACGGTTGCGTCGGGTTTTCGTCAGCCAGCTTCTTGAAATATTTATAAGCATTTTTGCGCCCATCGGAAAGACAGTCCATCGCGTCTCCTTGGCACATTAGCCGTTCCACTAACAGGGAGCTAACCATATCTTTGTTAAATTGGCTTTCATCCAGTATAGCCTTTTTCCACGCGTCATAAGCATATCCGGCTTTGGCGTAATCGCCATGCTTACGCGGAGTCATAACCTCTATGGCGTTTTCCACTATTGTCTTGATGGTGAATTTCTCACCCGTGATTTTGCCAAAAGACATTAACGCGTTTGTATCTTTGTTTTCCCACCATTGGTTAGTAACGTAATAACCCGATTCATCAAAGCTAATATTGCCAGCAACCTCTGGATACTCTTGGAAAACATTCCAACCCAACAAGGTATCGCCATTGTCACGATAGCCTGTAATTATCCCCATTTCTGGCGGGCCTATTACGCCCCGTGCCATAACAGGGATACCGTCGTTAATCTTTGATTTGATAAAGTCTAAAAACTCAGACTTCGTTGTTTCTGCTTTCCTTTCTATCAGATTATATTCACAACCCAATGATTCTAACGCGCAGCGGAATACTTTTGAAGGGTCGTCGAAGGTAAATATATCGCCTACATTACCGCCATCCCAACATGTTTCGTTCCATGTAAGCCGGAACGCCGCGCCGCAGGATACTATAGCTTCGGCATAATCCAACTCTATGCCCATGTAGTTAGCCGCCGCTTTCATACATATGGGCAAAGGTGTAATGCCGCCGAACGCGCCGAAGCTGACTTTTGGAACGCCATATAAAACAACGCTACCTTCGGTTATGCGTTTTTGCTCATTATTATTACTCATTTTATCAATCCTCTCTATAACATTTTGCTCAATGACGTTATTTTTCGGTTTTATCGTAACCCCAAAAACACCGGCGCATAGTATTTTACGTCCGACAGTGATTTTACTTTTTCGGAAGTCATTTGGGTTGACCCCGGCGACACGCCGGAAAGCCCGCGTAAAAGAGTCGGGATTTTTAAAACCGTATGTTGTGGCTATGTCAAAGATATTACGTCTACTATGGACGATTTCAAAAGCCGCATTAGCTATCCTACGGTTTAAAACATACCGGGATAAGGGCTGTCCCGTTTGCTTTGCAAATACAGCCCTAATATGTGGCAACGAAAACCCTGTAGCTTTTTCAAGCTCGGCGTATTCAAAGCCGGACTTAATCCTGCTCTCAACAAAGATAGCCACAGTCCAAATAAGAATGCCATAATCCAATAACATCACCACCATTTATAGCAAATTAAATGAAAAACGGTTCTTGGCCGAGCCGAATTTGCGAACGCTTCAACGCAAAATCGGCGACAGACGAGACCAATTTCGAATTAACTTGCTTACTTTTCTTCATGAAGTGTTATTAGAATAGCACGAAAAAAGAGTTGCTTCTCGACTTTTTTGATGATGTTATACGCGAAAAAAAGAGCGCTTGGCATCGTGTGATTATTTTAGTCACACGTCCAAGCGCTCTTTTTTCTATAATAAGATGCTCTTTACTTAGCCCACAACCCAATTCTTCTACGTTTACCTACATGTATAGCAACCATACCGCTTGCGGCCATCGCAAGCATCACACCGCCGCCAATAGCAAACCAACTTCTTGTAACGGTTGCGCCGGTAAGAGGCAGGTCAAAATTACCTATAAAGTTAATATCGTAGTTATTAAGCGGGTGGATATCTACGCTTAATGAGTTCCAGGCAGTATTGGGTATAACATCAAGCGCGTTAACAGGTGAAAACTCGCGGTGGCCTGCTGTATTGTTGTTGAAGTTTACATCGTATAGCGTAAGATTGCCATAAGCTATATTGGGGCCTGAAGTGCGGGTCAGGGGGTTGCCGTATTCAAAGTCCCCTGTGTATATGCCGCCGCCTCTTTGGGTAGCAGTGTTATATGTGATGTACACATTAAGCGCACCCGGCAGCACCATCGTCATGTGAGCGGTCTCGGATACAAACACACCGCCGCCAAACCTGGCAGAGTTGCCTGTGATTACTTTGGCGTTGTAGCCACGCAGGTAGAATGCCGCATCGTCGTCGAGGTATATACCACCGCCATCGTGGTAAGATGTAGCGTTTTGTTTGATTTGGCCGTTGTACATAGCAAAGGTTGCGTCTTCGCGGACATGTATACCGCCACCACTTTGTGTAGCTATATTGCCAATAATGAATGGGCTGCCAATGAAAGCACCCGGGGTAGGGACGGTGCCCATTGTAAAGCTTGCTTCGCTTCCTACCCATACTCCGCCGCCATTTGGTGCGGTGTTGGAATAAGGATTGGTGGCTCCTGGCGCAAACCCGGACGGACATTCGCCGCCGATTCTCCCATTGGTCATAAAAAACTCTGCAGACTGCCCTAGGATATCTATGTGTACGCCGCCGCCGCTTATATTGGCTGCATTGCCGTAAATAGCTCCGCCGTGCATTTCTATTCTTACTCCACGGCCTGCGAATATGCCGCCGCCTTGGGTAGTTTGCACATCACCATTTGTGTCGCGCCCATTATTGGATATCGTCCCCGCGTTCATAGTAAACTGAGCGGGAGGCGAACCCGGTGCCGTTGGTGGGTCGTATATTGATACGCCGCCGCCGGTCATATGCGCTACAT
>Ga0123355_10003789_pt1 | contig 21864 bp, 15 predicted proteins | sample TergutEmb28metaG_3_FD_89872 | JGI IMG/M metagenome (GOLD analysis project Ga0123355, IMG submission 89872) | Embiratermes neotenicus P1 segment gut microbial communities from Petit-Saut dam, French Guiana - Emb289 P1 | ecosystem: Host-associated > Arthropoda: Insects > Digestive system > Gut ... | reverse complement strand
ATGCATGTTGTTATCATTATCGTATACTATTAACAGGGTTAAAATAATGTATCAGTGAATCAGCCTCTTAAGGTTTATATTCTTCTGTCTTCCTTATATTCATAATATTCATTCATTGAATAGTGGATTGGTGGATGTCTTGCATAAATACTTGACTGCCCCATAAATTGCAAGGTGTCTTCTCAACTAGTTGTTCTTTGTAACAAAGGACTCAGTAGTGTTAACACTGATTTCACTTACATGCTGACTTCAAATTCCCCTTTACATATTCCATTACAAATTAAATCTGTTTAAAAAAATGCCATCAGGCATGCTGTAAGATGTGAAGTGCTTTATAAGGCTGTGTGCACTATGACATATGAAAAGTAGTAAGATTAGTGTAATTCTTTCAACATACAGTAAGATAATCGACAAGGCCCTACACATATAGAATAAAATGAGAATGATAAATGTAGAAGCACTGATTTTACAAACAAGGATTATACTTCACTGGCCTACCAGGTAAAGGTATTGTTTCTGTGCACATTATGAAGGTAAATGGGGGTGGAGGGGCAGCTTCCTTTCATTGCTATTCATGGCTTTACTTTCATGCCCCAGTCACTTCTTTCTGTATCCACTGAATGGGAGGGTGATTGACCCCAGAGCCCTTCTAGGTGCTTTTGATAGGGAAAAAATCTCTTGTTCCTCCCATTAATTCACCACAGTTCCTTGAGTGCCCAGCCAGTAGCCTAATCACCATATTGACTCTGCTGCCTTGCTTCACCAAAATACCAGGAAGAAATACTTTGCTGATTAACACAGTCTAAACATTCCAGAAGACTTGTATATTCAAGAAATAATTGATGTTTTTAAGTGGTGCAATAACTGTGTTCTTTACAGGTTTTGTCAGTGACGGAATTTTTGACTAAGCAATGCAGTAGCAGCTGAAGAAGGATATTTCTCTGTTGAGTAATTAGCTAGATAAACAGAAAACTTGTTTTCTAGTAAGCATTTCAGATGTATGCTGCTCCATGGGACGATTTATTGTACTATATATTATACTGTCATATCAACAAGTAGTGTATAATTGCAAAGAATTTATGTGTGTGTGTATATATTTATTAAAATTAAGGTACCTCTTATTGTTATTATTCAAAATTATCATTATACTAGTTTCAAGGTTTCCATACTTCTCTCAGTATTAGATCATAAATCTGTCTGGAAAGAACTGTTGTGTAAAACAGGGAACGTTAAATATTTCTGTAAATTTAAGATATTTACAATATGACAGTGTGTTAATATAAGATGCAGACATTTAGACTGAAACATAATAATTATTGTGATATTCTATTCTAGGCATACTGTCGTGGTTATCTTGTGCGGCAGATGGTCAAGGAGAAATCCCAGGTAAGCCATTCAGTATGTAATTCTCCAACATTTGTTGTACTTGTAGAATTTTTATATACTTGGGAAGTAAAGTGGTGACAATTGCAAGAGAACAAGAGGAAATATAACGAGAAAGAAAAAGAACATTTTTTCCGGTTAATTAGCAAGTGGGAATTGCCAAAAATATGAAAAACAAGTTTTTCAAAAACTACTACGTGTCCACAGTAATGTACAAAGCGAAACATGGACATGGACTGAGGAAAATGTAAATAGAGTAATGGTGGCTGAGATGAGTTTTTTTTAAGAAATATGGAATGAAAATCCGGAGGACAGTGAATAACAAATGACTGGGATCACCACAAGAGCAGTGGGTTAGGAAGGATATCATGCAGTAGGAAGATAGAACATGGAAGGAAGTGAGGAGGAGCTGTGGGATTGCAGAGAGAGACAGAGAGCCTTGGTTACTAAGTGATCCATGTAATAACAGAAATTTTGAAGGAAGAAGATTGAGGATGATGATGATGATGATAATTTATTATCATCATTACTATTAGTACTAGCAGCAGCAGCAGCAGTAGTAGTAGTAGTAGTAGTAGCAGTAGCAGCAGTAGTTTTGTCACATATATATATTTACTGGAACATAACAATAATGGTTGTATTGTCTTTGCTAAAGACAGTGGGTGTACTGTGTATTCATTATTATATTTTTAGTGATTTAAAGCTTTTCTGGTGCTACCATTGAAAGAAAAGGATAAAACTTTGGTTCTATAATCTTTCTATTTTGCCACATGACTTGTGGATATGGTGTATTGTGAAACAGACAGTTTTGTGTATTTTGTGAAAAGCTGAAACTTGTGGAAGGTAAGTCTTAGTTTATCTTCTCAGTCAAGATGAAGGAAAACACTCTACAGACATATATGTATGCTTGCACACATCACAATATCCTATTCTCAGATTTCTTCTGTTCCTCCATCCCTGGTCTGGTTGCATGGTGGCAGCTAATGCAGATGCCTTCTGTCCAATGTTGTTCTGTTTCTTGCCAAACGTCTAACATATATGTAATGTGATCACTATGCAGTACCACAGCAATAGATAATGGGACATTGGTTAGAAGACACATATAATGTGCTCATAAGAATGTTGTAATACATAAAGTTTTGTTATTTAACTATGGTACTCTGCTTGAGTGTGGACCGGGTAGTTCAGTCGGTATAGCGACTGACTATGAGCTGGAAGGTCTGGGATCGAATCCCGGTTGGGACGAGATTTTCCGCCCGTCCAGACTGGCCCTGGGGCCCACCCAGCCTCCTGTACAATGGGTACCATATCTATCCTGGGGGTAAAGTGCTGCCGGGGCGTGCTGCTGACCACTCACCCCCTTATAGTGCTGCATTCATGGAAGAGTAGAGCTATACCTCTACCCACCCTCTGGACCACACCGGGCCTGTAATGGGATCACTTTACCTTTTTACTCTGCTTGAGTAGAATGACAGTCCTGTTTGAAGGGTGTGTCACACATGTATAATTCTGAGCTGGAATATTTATTATGCTGTACTCTCAGTTTCATCAGTAGTCATTAAAGGAAAGTAATAATGCAGAATACACTCATGTAGACAGATAGGTTAGCAAACGTAGTGGTTCTATTAAACTGAGAGGTTGGCTCTTTTTAGACATAAACTATTATTTTGCATTTTTTGTGAAGATATAAATGTTTTGTGCTTTCATATGTCCTTGATGAAAGTAACTGTTACCGTTGTTCAGAAAGAGATTACATCGGAATATCACTTATGTGGAAACAAATATCTCGCAGCCATTTATCACTGAAGGTTCATAAGGTTTGTCTAACCAAATTTTTAACATAATTTACTTATGATACTTTATTTGTTATAGTTCAGAAAGAGAAAACTTCAAGAACTTCTCCAACTGAGGATGAAGGAAGAAGCAGACCTCAAGAAAGCTGGGCACAAAAACTACAAAGAGATTGCAGAAGAAAATTATAAGGTAACTGTAATTCTTATGGGTGTGACAGAACAGCTGTTGACTGTCATCAGGTGGCATACTCAGTGGTCTGAGAACTGTATTTATATGTTACAAAGGGTGGAACTAACTGCCTAAACTGAATCAGACTTGTGGAGTTTCACTATACCCATGAGCAGGATTTGTTATTAGGGCACAAAGAGTTAAAATGTGGAACTTACACATTTGGTTTGCATTATTGTGTGTTCACATCCCTCATCTGACACAGATATTTGTGATTTCCATTACTGCTAAACAGTGTTTTGAAATTTACATGCATGAGTTTTAAATTTTGTATTTTTATTTAAGAAAGCAGAGTGAACAAATTCCCAAGAACCATTGCGCTGGATTACAGGAATGTCCTGATTTCTAGATTAGATGCATTTCCAGACAACACCTAATATCACCGTGCAGATAATTTAAACTTATAGATTTCATATTAAATAATGAGTTTATGTTACAAAAATTGTGTACCTATAAAGTTTTCCCTCTGTGTACCATGAAGGCATGTGGGGGAGTGGAAGTATTCTTAAGCTCAGTGCTTAGCTGGAGGTGAGGGGTCAGCTTCACATTCCAGCCACTTTACCCTCAGCAAACGGCTTCCAGTACCCTCTGAATAGGAGGCTGGGTGGGCCTCACAGATGTTCTGCATGCTTTGGAAAAGAGATAAATCTCTTCCCCCTGCTGGGCATTGAACCACAGTTCCTCAGTTGTCCAGTCCATAGCCTAGTCACCAAGTTAATATGTGTGTGGGTATTTCATTAATACTGCTCTTACTTGACAGAAACGTCTTCTTGAACTGGATAAGGAGGTCAAGGACTTTGCACCTGAAAGCAACACTGACCTGGAAGATGTAACTCCAGACTTTGATGAATTGTTTGAGTTCCTTGATCAAAAGCCAAGTGACAAAAATCGTGTTCTTCCAAGCACCAATCTATATGGGGTAAGTTTCCTAAGCTTTTTTTAAGGTGTGGTATCCATATTGTGCTTCTAGAATACATAATAAAAGATGAAATATAATTCTGTTGCTACTAGTACTTATATTGTTTAATGCATTCCTTTACCCATATTTTTATGCCACATCCAGTGTATTATGTGATTAATGTATCATAACCTTCCCTGAGGTATTGTTACTCATCCTTAATGACACAACATGTTTTGAACAAGTTGGTTTATTCCTATTGACTCCACTAATTTAGAGAAGTGAAACAGTGGAACTAAGATGATGAACTTCAGATCTTATGTTGAATCTAAGCTGTAATTCCATAAGTTTCAACAGTGACAGTGGATGTATTGACCAGCATCAGTTTTAAACCAAATAACTATATTTGATTATTCAGTGTCTTTTTATATGCTTTGAACAGATTACGGATACTGGGGTACCTGACCAGGAGGTTATAGGCTTGCCACAAACTCAAGACAACAAAGAAAACTTGTCTGAATTTAACTTCAGGAAGTATGCAGCAATGTACTTCTGTGGAAATGTCAATTATCAGTATTCCAGGAAGGCTATCAGACGTTCACTTCTTGATCTTCCACTACCAGCTGACCAAGTGGTAAGTCATGTGTAATGGGATAGTATTTGGTACATGCATGATCCGTGGTAACAACGGTACACTGAAGTAGATTTTTAATAGTTCTTCCACTTCCACTATAATTCTTTCTAGCATCCTCACTGCATACACCTTATACACGTACTTTTGGTAGATGATGCAGCTTTGTTAAATAGTGATTCATCCATTGAATAAGACCACGAAGGTACAGAATATTTTTAAAAATCTGGATGAAATTTGATCAAGTCATGTGAAATTTCAGTTTATGGTAATTAATGTGGTAGCTGGATGCATTGCTTTTACTTCTGTGGTAAGTGTCATGACAGTTAATGTTCACATTTTGATTTTAAAGAATATGGAATTTATTGATATAGGGGACCTACATTTGACATTCCTGAACTTTTCTTCTTCCAAATAACAGTTAGGTGCAGTAATCCCAAGTCAATAACCTCAGAATTAGACTTCCTCCATTTAAGATTTTCCTCAGTTTAGCATTAAAATGTACCACTCTCCAAAGTGTAACCCTATCAAGAACTGTGAGGTCACACATAACTTGCAAAATCTAAAATTTTGTGAAGTTGTTCATTTTTTACATCTATTTTACATTCATGTACCTTTCATTTCATGTGTCCTCTTCATATGGAAATCTACAAGGCTGGGATTTTAGGATAATGGTAGAATATGGAGCTATAGACATTTGAAATTTCGCTTTGGTGTGCATGCCAAACAGTCATGGATATGTTCACATTATAATGAAGCCAACTTCATCTTCATCAGTTCCTTTTACTCCTTGTGGAGCATAGGGCATCCATGAAGAGCTTCCAAACATTGCGGTCTCCATATATCCCCTTGACCTCATTCCATGATCTTCTTGTGCTTCTTATTTCATCCTCTATTGCCCTTCGCCACATTCTCTTCAGCCTACCTCTCCTTCTATGTCCCTGAGGATTCCAATCTAATGCAGTTTTCTCTGTTGCTCCTGTTTGTGTAATGTGTGTCCAATCCAATTCCATTTTCTTCTTTTTATCTGATTTTCTATTGACTTCTGATGTTCTTTGTTCGTAATCTTATTGGTCCATTTTATATTCATTATTCGTCTTAAGCATTTATTTACAAATCTATGTAGTCTTCTTGTTATCTGGTTGGTAATTTTCCAGGTTTCACAAGCATATAATAATACTGATTTTACATTTGTATTGAATATTTGTATTTTAACTTCTTTTGATATGTTGAGATTTCTCCACAGAGGATGCAGCTGAACAAATACACTCTTCGCTTTCTTGATTCTACTTGCTACATCTTGCTCTGTTCCTCTGCTTTCTGACACTACACTTCCTAGGTATACAAAGGATCCAACTCCAATTTCCGTTTCCTCTAACCTAAATTTTTGCATATTACGTGTATTAAGCCTAATCTCCTTCGTCTTGTTTATGTAAATATGCAAACCAACTAATTCTGCTTCTTATTTTAGTCTCTTTAGCTTTTATTCCATATCACAAAATCTCTGGGCTAACAGACAGATCATCTGCTTAGTCCAGATCTTCCAATCTTTCCTTCATACTCCACTGTATTCCTCTTTTCCTTAAACCTTTCACTCTTTTCATAACCCTGTCTAGTAGTAGCAGAAAAAGGGTTGGGTATAGAATACATCCTTGCCTTACTCCATTTCTGACCTCTATAAAGTCCAAAAGCTTTCCTTCATGGGAAATTTTGCACTTAAATCCATCATACAATATTTTAATTATTTGGATAATCTTCCTTGTTATATCGTACTTCTGTAGCATGAGCCACAATGAAGCCAACTTAGTTGCATGTAAATCATTCTTGAAATTCAAATACCCACAGTGTTGTAACAGTGCAGAACCAGGCTCATATAAGCCTTGTGACCCATGGAATAAGCGCCTGAAGTAATAACGCTTTGTATGACAGTGAATTCTTTACTTTTGTCAGACAGTTTTCTTTGCAGTTGTAAGAAGAAATGTAATGTTACAATTATTAAAGAATAATTGTATGTCAGAATAATTTCCCTTATTGTATATGTTGTTGGGTGAGAATTGTTGTTTACAAAATTGCTTGAAATATGTGTTTGCTATTTATAAAGAATTATCAGAGTACTGACTTTGCTCTTTATTCTTGCATGGAAATAAGGTACAGTGTCAGAAGCAGTGAGTGTTAGTGAAAAGAGATGGGTTCTTAAGGATCTGCAGTACTCCTAGAATGCACCTGACAGTTAGTCTACAGGTGTATTTGATGTTGTTTTATATTATAATTATCGTGTTTATTTCATTATTGCAGGCTGCTAAAGCTCTTTGGATTACCATTCTTCGGTTTATGGGTGACCTTCCAGAACCACGGTATGCTACTGAAAATCCAGACAAAATTCCTGTAATGACAAAGATAAATAAAACACTGAGCAGGAATTTTGTTAACAGCAAGGAATATAAGGATGCTGAAAGACAGATACAGGTGAATGAAACTGTATAGTATATCGTGTGGCAAATGTGACAAAAATTTAACCACATTTCCTGTTATAATGTTATTTACTACAGATTTGGTATTTATTTTAGATTCTCTTTACATTGTTTAAACTTAAAAGTGATTTTATATGTCTTTCATATGAATAATGCATACTGATAAGTGAATAAAGAAGGACATAATGTAAAATTTGAGGTTCTCACTGTAGTGAGTGCAGATAACCATACTTTGTGAACAGTGGCAGAAGATTTCTCTGAGACATTACATGGTTTCACATTCCAGAGTATAGTTTTAAAGTACAGCTTGTCATGATGTTCAGCATGGATCAGAACCTAGCAGTTCTCACAAGTAATCTGTGATATAAAACACTGATTCCTGAGAACTGGAGTGTTTTCAAGTGTACTGAATCAAACACTTTCTTACAATAATTACAGCTTAATAAGTTGTTAGCATTTACTCTGTCGATTTAAATCACCAGCAGGACAAGGTTTATTGCTAGACATTCAAATGTTTCGTGCAAACATTTATAATAACATTATTATGTCAGGATCTGTTGTATTTACTCAACAAAATAGCAAACACCTGTCTTTAAGCCAGAAGAATAAAACAACAAGGTCATAGTCTACAGAATTAATATCCTGTCTGCGAACTCTGAAGTTAAACTAAGATTTATATATATATAAAAATACACACACATACACACACTTTATATTTCTTACTCCTGTATATTTTAAAAATTACTATGTATGAATCTTCATGGCTTACTATCTCGGTTTTCCTCTAATCCTGTAGGCGGCAAGTATGCAGATAGTACTTTGACATTTTTTGTCTACTGCTTTCCAGACGTCTGTAAAGATCATTGTGCTGTATCTCTTGATATTACAAAAATTCTGCAGTTGATGAAACATCGCTGAATTACATATGATAAGTGTTTGTAGAGGACCTTTGCCTTTGTATTTATGCAAGTGCTTTATTGTGTCAGCTTGAAGAAATGGCACTGCAAAAGATGTCTGCAGCAGAGAGACGTAAAATGATCTCCATGACTCTTAAGCACAAGAACAAGCTGAATGAAAATGTGCGGGGTCTACTGCAAGATGAGTCTGCTGTTAGTAGCTACACTCTGTGGCTAGAGGGTCGCCGCACCTCTAACCTGGAGAAGATCCACTTCATCATAGGACATGGCATTCTAAGACCTGAGCTCAGGTGAGCTATCTATAAAATGAAATTAGGTGTTTTTGTGTATGTCTGTCTGTGGCAGCCATAACTCATTAGGAAATGGAGGTAGGTGCCTGAAATTTGGATAGTAGTTTTGGAGTGATTTTGGTATGTTCCAGGTTATATATAACAAAAATCTGTCTGTGGGGTCAGGGCATATCCCCTATATAGAATACCTAAGTGCCATGCTTATTGGGTTGTGGGAGAAAGAGTTGAGCATTTCATGCAAAATGGCACAACCTGATGGCAGCACTGTCATAGATGAGATTAAAGCTTGGGTTGCTTGAAGAATACAGAAAGGATCAAGAAAAGAGGCCATGGAATAGCATGTGGTGATAATAATCAACAGTAATTGACATTAATATTAGTGATCAATAACAATGGCTCAACCATGGAGTAGCACATGTCAGTAATGTTTGACAGTAATTGATTCATTTGCTTAAACAGTTGTAGACTTATTGAAGAGTTTGCAGTTGCATGCAAAGTGTGATTTGGTATTAGCCTGGGTGAAGATCAGGCACATGGCTAGTGGTCAGTATATGGGATTTAGACGCTGTCAACCACACCACTAGCTAAGATCTTAAAAGTAAAAATTAATTTATAATATTATGTGTCCTTTTATTTTGTTGTGTGAAGTTTGGTCTCTAGTCCAAGGTAGGAACAAGGGTTGAGGGATTAATTATTCTGTATTGTAAGAAGCTCTGACTGACAACTGGATTCTGAGAACAATATTACACCCAAGGAGTGGAATTAACATGAGGATGGAAAAATTATATAATTCAGAATTGTATTATTTCTAGTGTTCAGCTATTAATGCTAATATGACTACATGAAGAAGGGAGGTGTGAGCAGTATGTGTGACATGCTTGCATACGGAGTTTTAGTAAGAAAATGTAAATAGATGAGACCACTTGAGAGACATAGACATGGCTGAGGACATAATATTAAAATCAGAAGTATATTGTAGCTTTGAATCATTGCTATTACAGGGATGAGATCTACTGCCAGATTTGCAAGCAGCTGACAAACAATCCAACACAATCGTCTCATGCCCGTGGTTGGATTTTGCTGTCTCTGTGTCTTGGCTGTTTTCCACCTTCAGAGCAGTTTGTTAATTACCTCAAAAATTTCATTCGTGGAGGTCCACCTGGTTATGCACCGTACTGTGAAGGTCGACTTAATAGGACATTCAAGAATGGTTCTCGAACTCAGCCCCCTTGTTGGAATGAACTTCAGGTTTGTAATAGGGCATTTACTGGAACTTACCATGGCATTTCATAATGAATCATGTTTGGAGTTATAAATTATTATAAATTATTGTAAATTATTTTATCCTAATTCCGTTTTGGGAATGAATGAATGATTTTCACTCAGAAAATTGATTGATATGCTCACACATCCACATTTATGTGCCTTCACACACTGAAACATAATCATGTATAAACCTGCCTTTTTGAAAATAAGGCAAAGTAAACATAATGAGAGACTTCATTATTCATATCCTTCACGACATATTGTTAGGATGACTCAGTCAAGAGGATACGATATATGAGACATGTAGCATGCATGGGAGTGTTCAGAAATTCCTAAAAGATTTTGTTTGGAAAATCTGGACTGCACGTGGAAGACCATGTGTCGATAAGAGAAAAGTATTAAAATTGATCTTACACAGGGGCAGGGTGTGAACTGGATTAATTTATTCCTGTGAATATGGTAATGAGACTTTGAATTGTATAAACAGCTGTGAGAATGTATTGGCAGACTTAGCAGCAATGAATTTCTCAGCAATAACTGTGCTCTATGGAGTTAGTTACTTGAAATTTGAAATAGCAGACAACATTTCTGGGATCCTGGGATGTACCCTTATATGTGGCATGATGTTGCTGTGAAATCTCATTAACTTTTACTTCAACAGTGACAATTGACTACTGTTGTGTTTTAGGCGACCAAGTCAGGGAATCCTGTAGTAATTGATGTTACATTAATGGATGGCACTGTGAAGAAAATGAAAGCAGATTCAGCTACAACTGCTGAGGAGCTGTGCCATCAGCTGTGTGACCACATCAAACTTAAGGATCATTTTGGATTTTCTCTCTTCATTGCTCTGTTTGACAAGGTAAACACACTCAAAATAATGTATTTGATACTGCCGTAGCACACACTGTCTTTATTCCTACTTGAATGGCTTATGATACACACAACACTGACTGGGCTTGGATCTTAATGGGGTAGCATGTTACTAAGAAATGAGCAGTGAATTTGGAATAGGTGGCTAGACTAATTGACATAATATTCATCACACAAGAGTGTGTTTTATTTTATTACAATCAAACTGTGAGCTGAGGAGGTGACTACAATTATCTGTACATTTATGTAATGAAGGTTGCTATATATGAGAAATCAGCTTGTCATTATGTAGAATATTAATTCACATTAAATGATGAAGATGCTGTGTGTTTTGAATTATGAAAGCAAGATGGGTGTTGATGCTGTTGCATACAGGTCAAGAACAATCTCTAATCTGGAAAAAGAAAACCTATTCCACTTTACTTCTTGTTCCGTGAGAATCGAGATTTGAGGATTCCAGTCTTCAGTGATGTGACCTTTCATCATAGCCCTGAAGACCAGAATCCTTGATTACTCAGTTGCAAAAACCTCAAAACTCACACTGAAGTCTAAATCTGGGGCACTGATTGACTCTCTTTTCATGGTTTATAAGGCCTTCCCATTGGCAAGAACAAAAGTATATTCTTCAGTCTTGTACCAAGAAGATAGCATCACCCACACTATGTAAAGTGGTAGGCTGTATGAACTTGTCCTTTGTTGCACTTTTTGTAGTGAGGTTAGCCATTGGTCACTGGAAAATCTTTGTATGGCATTCTTGCTATCAGGCAGCCTTCTACATATTCAGTGTACTAGTTCAAGTAATAGAACATCTGTGGCTTGAACTGGAGTTATCCAGTTACAAGTGTAAGTGATCATTATATTGTCTTATGTTTTGACAGTGATCCTAGTATTCTTTGTCTGTGCACTGACTTTATTGTTCAACATAACCCTAAAAACTGCAGTTTGCATTTTGTGTGAAGATTACTCTGTCTTTGGATGTGATATTGTGTAATCTGTTAGATATGTACTGATATTGCACAGGAACCTGCTGCTTTGATACAGGGTACCCTACAGATGGAGGCAGCAGCTTCCTCTGGAATGTCAGTGCATGATGTCACTTCCATCTGACAATATTCACAGTCACTGCCATGATAAACTCCAACCCCATTAAATTTTTCACAGTAGTGAATCTGAAGGTGGTTTCATAATAAGAACCACAACCAAGCCCTTCCAACTTTCCATTCATAAACAAGTTGCAGTTTTTTACACAGTGCTGTCTAACCAATATGGTTGACAAAGGGCATCATACAATGCAAAACAGAGACAGCAGAGAGATGAGCTTCCAGTTTTATCAGAACTGGCTATAAAAGTTATCACTGATTTCATTTATTGCAGAGGGTCTGTCCAAATTAGTACTATGTGAACCAGATATTCCACAAAATAATTGTGTGGCTTCCAAGAAATTGAAAACAAAAAATGGTTCTGGGCAGACATAAATAAAAAGCAGTCATTTCAAGATTTACCCTATAACATAGAAGTGCTAATAGTGGTTGTATAAACTGCCAGTTATAGTGCTGTGCTGATGGAGTCATACTCTTGTGTGATGGTGTGTGAGGCTACGGAAGGAAATGTAAGAAAGTGTGTGTATATTTACAGTAAGTTAACGGTTGTTGGAAGATCTGTTATATAAATACGTTTTCAATGCCTGAACTTTACAGCTGGTATGAGAGGATCTGTGCACTGTTCATCTAATCTGCATGAGAATGATGTTTTTATTATTTAGACTAAATACAGTCAGAAGTAAATTATTATTGTTTTATAGGTATCTTCTGTAGGAAGCAAAGGTGACCACGTGATGGATGCCATCTCCCAATGTGAACAGTATGCTAAGGAACAAGGAACTCAGGAGAGAAGTGCACCCTGGAGATTATTCTTCCGCAAGGAGTTATTTACTCCTTGGCATAATCCTGCTGAGGATCAAAAGTCCACAAATCTCATTTATCAGCAAGTAGTTCGAGGAGCCAAGTTTGGTGAATATCGATGTGACAAGGTCAGTTCTGAGCTCAGTACATCATGTAGCTTTGAAGAAATACAAACAGAATATTTCAGGAAATATATTAATCCTTTATGTACCAGTGATAACCAGCTGTACCACCTGCTTTAATGTAACTTTAATCACTCAGACGTTTTGCTAGAAGACCTGTTTGGTTGTGCATAAAATACAGTGTTGTGTCAGCTTACTTTATGTCAAGTATGTATCTTTCTCGTTTTGAATGCTGATAAAATTTTATTTTAAAATAAAGGATACATCCTAAAATCAAAGCTCAGTGAATCATGGGTGCTAGGTCACTATAGCACCTGATATCCTGACCCCCAGTATTTTCTGATGTATTATTCTAATACTTCTCTGTGTGCATGTTAAACATTGTAATGTTTGCTGCTTTAATCTTAAATCTAAGATTTAGATTGCAGCTTTCACTGGTAGTAAAACAGGAAACCCTACATCATCTGTTAGTCCTTAGAAAATTGTGGTTATCTAATGGTAATTGCAAATCACCAGCAACCAGTCTGCATGTACAATGCACAGACTGCCTTAGTCCAATTATGTTCTTAATGGTGCTTTCTACATTTCTTTGAATCTTTTTTAGGAAGTCAAAACCTGTTAAATTTATCATATACATGTATGGCAGACTGATATGTTATACTGGTTATTTTAGGAATATCTGTTTTTAGATATCTTTCATCATGATGTGAAATTCTGTACATATGATCTTGGTTAATAATTAACTAACTGACTAACTCACTCCATAGAGCAGAGCCAATAGCTCCTCAGCTAGTGAAGAAATTCCCTGCATTTTATAAAACCTGAGATTTATGACCATGTTCACCAAAGCCCGCCACTTGTCCCTATCCTGAGTAGGAAAATGCTAGCCCCTCATATAATCCCCAAGCTGGACAAAATCCCTTGCTGACTGTCCATGACTCTTGATTCAGTATATTCACATCTACCCTCCATATCTGGAGGTTGTCTCTTCCATCTGTAACCCGAGGATGCATTATGTCATGGTGACAGTGACCCACTTACTATAGTTCCTTGTATAACCACTGTCTAATATAATTTCCAAACATTTTTATGGAGTTGGCACCTAGATTTAAAAAAAAATAAATATTTTTAAGCTTGCTTATGATCATGCAGCTTTAATTAAATGTTTCATGTATCTAATGCACTGGAATAATGAAAATTGAAACAGTAAGCAGAGAATTATTTTCATTTAACTCATGTGCCAAAAAGCTACAAGCTTTGAAGTCACTGTCAGTAACAGTACTTCTATCATTCCTAGTGTAATTCAGCACTTTTGCAGTATAACTAACTCCATGGAACAGAGTCCTCTTTCAGACGCTAAAGGTCCCTTGGCTAGTCAAGAAATTCTCTGTCTTTTATGGTACTCAAAAGTTCATTACTGCTTTCACAAGATCCTGCCACTGGTCCATCTCCCAGGGCAGATGAATCTAGTCCACCCCTTTACAAGCAGTGTCTTAGACCCATTTTAGTATGATCCTCATATCTAGTCTTATATCTGTCAAGTGTGTCTTTCCTTCAGGTGTCAGACTGAAATTTTGTATGCACTGTTGTCATTTCTGTAAACTATAAGTGACTACAAAATGTCGAAGTCAAAGGACATGGTGTGATTTCAGGAAAGTGACATTGCCATGATGGCTGCTCAGCAGTATTATGTGGAGAATGGTGCAAATTTGGATCCAAGAGTGTTATCCAATCTGTTACCCAATTACATTCCTAACCACTTTTTGAAAAGTGGTACAGACAAAGGACTCAGCAGATGGGAGAATCTTGTTGCAGATGCCTTCAGGAAGGTAAGTTCCAGACTTACATTTTCTCCACTAATGGAAGAGCATTTTGGGTCACTGCTGTCATATATGTGCAGTTGTACGTGATAATATACTACATTTAATGTGTCATCATTTTGTCTGGCGTTCACAGAAGTGTAAATAACTAAGTTTATACAGGTATCCCCTGACTTTTACAAATTTCAAGGTTACACAATTTGATATGAATTGTTGGTGAAGGCTAAAAAGAATTATTTTTATAAACCAAAAATTTTAAATTCATAAGCTTCTGAAACAAACAGCATTGAAGTTCATTGTATTGTATATTTTTCAATGAAAATAAAAGGCAGTGAAACCAAATAAAAAAAAGTGAACGTCATATTTCAAGTTACATGACCACTCCTGGGAAGACACCTACTGTGTTTACTGGAGGATATGTGTGTGTGTGTGTGTGTGTGAGAGTCTTAGAAAGTTAGATGTTACATTTTCTATGAACTTACACCTTGTGAGTTTTAAACTTTTGGTAGTAGCGTAGCTGAGGATTCAGTTCTTCTGGATATGACACTGTCAGTGGGTAATTAGATCCTGACATTCCCAGGCAATGTAGTGTCATCTTCAAGAGTTGAAATGCCCAGAAGAAAGAAGAAGGATGAGGACACTACACTGCCTCAAAATGTCCAGGTCTGAATACCCACTGACAGTGTGTCATATCCCAGAAGAATGGATATGTGAACTTGAAACAATTTGTGCACTTTGACAGCTGCATGGTGTCTAATGGTTCCCATGGCATTGGATTATTGTATGGATAAAGTTAAAGGCAAAAGTACCACTATACATAATTAAGCACAAGGTCATTAACGTTTTGTCGTTGGAATTATTTTTTTTAAATTTTAGCACACACTGTATATAAAATGTGAATAAAACAGGAACCAAATAAGTAAGAATTATGAAACAAACTGCATTTTGAAGAGAAAAAAACGGAGAGTATATACCATGTTTAAAATATTCAGTACCTATATTTGTTGAATAAATATATAAAATGTAACATTTAGAGGTTAGCGGTGCAGTACCACCACTATAGTGGTGTTAGGCGTCAAAGGGTTAAAATGTTAGGATAGGTGGAGATGTAACTGCATGCAGTATAAGTCTCAACACTAGATGGATGTGGGTGGCAACAGCCCTCAACACCCACTGAATAGGAGGCTGAGTGGGCCCCAGAACCAGTTTGGACACTGGAGAGGAGGAAAATGTCATGTCACTGCCAGGAATCAAATGAGGATTCCATGGTCATCAGCCTGTAGCCTTGTCACTAACCATCTGAGCTATTCTGGTTCCTCTTTTATGAGTATGAAATGTTACTACATAAAAGTAAAAATAATTGACGTAATGGACAACAGATAGCTCATACTGAAGTTTTGTAATGGGTTTGAGGGCTTTTATTTTTAAACCTTTGAGTTAATGTTATTCATGAATTTTATATAGAAGCAGTCAAAGAATATACCATTGGAGCAAATTATCAACACAGTGTCCCTAATTTTACAGTTTATCCTAACTTTATAAACTAGTTTATGTTGTTACTGTGTGCTTATACAATGCATCACTGTACAAAATGTTATGTGGTATTACATTGATATATTACGGAGAAATGTCAACAGCCTATATGTAGTTATAATATTTCACATATGATGTGACTTTTCCAGTTTTTTGTGCCTGTTTGATAAACTGCAGTGAAGCATATGAATCGTTTGAGTTTATGAAAAATGCATTAAAGTGTTGGAAATGTTGGTAATAGGGAGATATTTGTAATAGGCTTTTTGTGCGAGAGAGAGAGACAATTGTATACATATAATGTTATTCTGTTTGTTTTAGTGTGTATTTGGCCAGACAAAAATTATCCTAATCCCCTTTAGACAACACACATTTGTTCCAGTGGTCCTTCCATTGTCTGAAGCACTTCTGGAACAGCCTCTTTAGAAAAGCCAACAGCTGCGTCGTCGTGTTTTGTTTTATCTCCTCCATGTCTTGAAACCTATTCCCCTTCAACAGCATTTTCACCTGTGGGTATAGAAAACAGTCACACAGGGCCATGTCGGTGAATACGGGGCAGCAGTACTTGTGGGATCTGATGTTTAGCCAGGAAGTTCTGAACAAGGTAGGATGAGTGGGCAGCGGCATTTTCATGGTGCAGCTGCCAGTCACCTCTCTTACACGACACAGGTTGCTTGCACCGCACTGCATCATGCGGCCAGCAGAGAACTTCGACAAAGTACTGTAGCTAATGGTATGACCATCTGGTATGTACTCATGGTGAATGATGCCTTCGTGACTGAAGAAAACTGTCAACGTCACTTAAACCTTGCTCTGAACTTGGTGTGCCTTTTTGGCCTCAGAGACCTGGAGTCTTCCATTGGGAAGTCTGGGCTTTTGTTTCCAGGTCATACCCGCGGACCCAAGATTCATCACTGGTAATTATTGTCTTCATGAAGTTTGTGTCTTGATCAGCACACTGCAGCAAATCTCTGGCTACTGAAGGCAAGTCTCTTTCTGCTTGACTTTTGGCAGTTTTGGGAAGGATTTTGCAAAGACGCATTTCATGCCAAAATCTTCTGTCAGAGTGGAGTGTACTGAACCAAATGAAGGCCCCAACTCATCAGAGAGCTCTCTAATTGTTATTCTGCAGTATCCAGCACAGCAGAAAGCACTTTAACAATCATCTGTTGGTTCCTGCTCATGGAGGGCCTCCCTGAACATTCATCACTTTTGATTTAAGTCTGTGCCTGTTTGAACCGCCTAAACCACTCCTTAACTTGTGTACAGCCCATTGCCTCATTCCCGAAAGCCTTCTGAATCATATCATAGGTTTATAAGCATGAATACTCAAGTTTCTGGCACAATTGATGCACACGCGCTCCTCAACTTTCTAGGTCGTCATCAATGTGACATGCATGACATGCACAACAGGTTTTTGCTGATTGCCAGCGACTCAGCAATCTGAGCAGGAGGCAAAAATTCACACATGCGCATGGAGGTCCAAGGTCACAAGTGCCCCACTCCCGGCCCCAAGCACATTCTTGTCTTTAAAAAAAAATAGTTGGATACTTTTTGATCAGGCCATGTACATTTACCAAAGCGACTGACTTAATTTAAACATTTACAGTGATTCATACAGACTGAAATGTCAAGAATGACGTGTATGAGAAGAAGCACATTTCTTATTATTAAGAAAGAACTGCAGTTCATGATCCCTTGATCCAGCATTAATGTCTTCCTGTTGCCCTCACCTCTGTTAAAGTAGAAGCACCTGAGCGTGTAGATTACAAGTCCCTGCTGCTCCCTAGTTTAGTCTGTGGGCTCCCTCTGCTGCTGTCACCACCACCACCACCGCCATAATCACAATAATAATAATAATAATAATAATAAATTATGTGGGGCGTACCTGTTATAAAAGATCGAACAATACTAGCAAACCCATCTAATATAGTGAAAGGTAAAGGTACAGTGTTCCCGTTACAGGCCCAGTGTGGCCCAGAGGGTGGATAGAGGTATAGCTCTACTCTTCCATTACAGCAGCACTAGAAGGGGGTGAGTGGTTAGCAGCACTCCCCGGCCGCACTTTACCCCCGGGAAAGACCCAGTATCCATTGTACAGGAGGCTGGCTGGGCCCCAGGGCCGGTCTGGACAGGCGGAAAATCTCGTCCCCAACGGGATTCGATCCCGGACCGTACATCCCATAGTCAGTCGCTATACCGACTGAGCTACCCGGCCCATACCTAATATAGTACTGCATGATTAAAAAAAACAGAAGCATTGCCTAGTGATCAATATGGCCATACCAGATGATTTAAACGTTAAGCTAAAAGAAACTGAAAAACTAAGCAAGTACAAAGACCTGGAGATCGAGAGCAGCAGGATGTGGGAAAATGAGGACAAAAATTATGCCATTTATAATTGGAGCATTAGGAACAATTAAGAAGGGATTATATCAGACCCTTCAGTGGCTCCCAGGTCATCTGTCAGCCATAGAACTACAGAAGATCACACTAATGAGCACTGCACACATCATTTGTAAAGTGCTGGGGTAAATCACTTTGATCTCTTGTTGAGATCTGGACTTACAAGAATAGGCAAGAATAAATTTTAAATAATAATAGTAATAATATATCATACTGTTGGGGTTTGCAGAGATTATTTTACAGACATCCCCACCTCAAAAATGGGCTCCTCTACCATATGAAGAAAAGCTGAAGGATAAACAGAGGGAAAGTGGAATCTTTATACAACAGTGTAATAATACAAAGTTAATGTAATTGTTAACAGAAGCTGCAATTTTATTTTACAGAGTTACTTTGCAAAAGAGAAAGTGCCTGACATAAAGGTAAAAGAGGATATTGTGGCATATGCCATGACGAAGTGGCCACTTCTATTCTCAAGATTTTATGAAACAGCGAAAATATCAGGTAAACCACTATCTAACTTGATGAAGGTTCTAAATGCATGTTTGATCATTAACATTTTCATTGCTAAATTGTGCATGTAATACGTGTAGCAAGGAACATAAGATGTCAGCTTTCACTAAAATTGTTACATTAACAAAACACATTTAAGTATATTGATCATCTACAGAATAAAAACATATACTGAGCTAATTAATTTCACACTTTATATTCTTCCTTAAACAACTGAGAGTTATTCACGAAAGCTAGGCAGCAGAATGTGTCCATAGCTTTTAAATTCATTCTTTATAATTTGTTTTTTTTTTAAGGCATATTTCAATATAAATCATTTATCTATGCTTGGTCTCCAAATTATTCTACTTCCTTCAGGTCTTCAAACTGAAAGTTCATAATTATTTCTTATTTCCTCTATAGACTCTCCATATTCTGCCTGCCATTTTATTTGTAACTTAATCTTTATTGTGTGAACATTACTGTACAGGAATAGAGACTTTAAATCTTAAGAGCTTTCAGCTAGTAATGAATGACAACTGTACTGAACAAATTCACATGTCTTTGGAAATATTCCTGCTAAAATGTTCTGGGAAATGGTATTCGGGAAAATCTTACATTGCAAGTTTCTGTAGAGCTGTTCTTTTATTATTATAAACATACATTGACAATTTCTGTTCTTTCACTTTTATAAATATGCATTGCCAGTTTCTCTAGTGCTGTTCTTTTACTAGCACAAAGAAGAGTATTTTCAGTAATTTTTATAGATTCCTGAAACAAAATAAAGTATTATATATATACATAAAAATTTGCGGCACTGCCATTCCTGTGAATGCTTTCCTTCCACTTGATGGTACAGCTGCGGTATAGGAGTTTACCTTTATATGATGAATACAATCCATGCATATATACACAGGTCACCTTGGTATGTCAAGCACTGAAATTTAGTGCTGTTTGTTTCTGTGTATCTGAGGACACATAACACCATACATATTATCCTGTATAAGGCCAGTAATCGATATGTTGAGCTTAGGCATTTTGTATGCGTGTGGGGTACATCTTCATCTTGTGGTGGATTGAGGGTGAGGCTCATATGTATTCGTTTCCAACAAATACTAAACCAAAGTTAGACAACATTTTCAATGGTTGTGTTTGCTATAGGAGGATGATAGAATTATGTAGCTGTTCAGTATACTGAGAATGAATGAGTAAAAAAATGTTGCTGTCCAGGTGTGTGTTCCAACTACTTGGACAGGTATTAGCCATTCTGTCTCCTTTGTCAGTATAACCTGTGTGCTGGTTGTAGTCTTCAGCAGTGGTAGTTTTTTTTTTTTTAGCTTTTCATGTTCATCACAAAATTTGATTTGTGCAAATTGTTTATGGCTTTGTCTCTTTATTTCAAACCTTTATTGAATGAAGTTGCATGTGTAAATACCATTAGCACTTGGTCATGCCTATTGCGTTCTGTCAGTTTTATCTATTTATTATACAGGTGTCCACAAGTTGTGCATTATAAGCAATACTGAGAACTAAGGTGTGATGATAACATAATTATGAACGTCACTGAGGCATGTTTTTGTACTGATATCCATTTGCACTGGGAATTCCTGGTAATTGTGTTTTGAGCATGATTTATCTATTTATGATACAATGAACAACACTGTCATATGCTGAGACTACATAGCATCAAACTGTGAGATGGTTACTGAATACTGAATTTGAAAGGATGTGGAAGGAAGGTCTTATGGCCTGGTATCAGACACTATCATACCATTTGCTTGGCAGGACTGAGAAAAACCACATAAACCCTCATCAGCCAAGACACAAACCTGGGACCTCCCAAATGCAAACAGGAGTGGTACTCACTCAGCTGCAAGATACAGTCTGAGCATGTTGCACAACAAACTGAATGTGGACACGTGGGCATAATTGATTTGGTTCAGGCTATTATCATGAATTAGTAAAAGTATTTTTTGTGTTAATGAACATGTGCAGTTACATAATTCTTTGTCTTAGCTAATGTTTTGTCTTGCAGGACCAGAAATGCCTAAGAACAACATGATTCTTGCAGTTAGCTGGACTGGTATTTATTTTGTTGATGATGAAGAACAAGTTTTGTTGGACCTGTCTTTCCCAGAAATCACTGAAGTGACTTACAAGAAGTAAGTTCAGTTTAATAATACCTCTTTCACTTGATTTCCAACATGTAATATATTTCCTTCTGTCCACTTTATTAATAGGGAATTCATACATTGCAGAGAATTCCATGTCAAACTTGTTCATTCTAAGTTACACTGTGAATCTAACTATATTGCAGAATATGTGTATGTATGTGTATGTGTGTGTGTGTGTGCACGCGTGTGTGCGCGCATGTGTATGATGATGATGATGGGATTGTGATAGCAGTTCATTGACAGTTTCACTACAACACAGCCTTATCAGCTTTTCTCTCTCCTCCATTGCTGCTACATTTTCTTTTTCCATCATTTCCAATGGTATAAATTGTTACTTACATTTAACATAATGTATCAGATGTCACTTGTGTGGCTGTTTCTGTCACATTTTAAAGCCTACCAGTAATTGTATATAATGCTTTAAAGTACTTAGTTTAAAAAAAAAAACCAGCCCAAGACCACCAGATGTCCAGTACGCACACACGCACGCGCATGTGCGCACACACACACACCCACAAACACACACACACCACACATGGTGTCCCAGGAGGAATGTGCGAGACTTCGGGAGAGTTTTCCTTATGTTAAACTATACCGATATAACCCAAAACACCTATATCCAAAGTTGAACGGTTACGGAGATAATGGCCAGAGAAGTTTGAAACTTT
>Ga0123355_10003788_pt1 | contig 21866 bp, 22 predicted proteins | sample TergutEmb28metaG_3_FD_89872 | JGI IMG/M metagenome (GOLD analysis project Ga0123355, IMG submission 89872) | Embiratermes neotenicus P1 segment gut microbial communities from Petit-Saut dam, French Guiana - Emb289 P1 | ecosystem: Host-associated > Arthropoda: Insects > Digestive system > Gut ... | reverse complement strand
GGGCGGCCGGGGGCTTGTTTTTCCTCCCTCCCCCCCCCCCCCCCCCCCCGGCGACCGCGGCCCCCCCCCACCCTATTTTTGGGGGGGGGGGGGGGGGGGGAGTGACCGGGAAGTGGTGATGCCCATTCATCTCCATCGGGTGCCAAGCTTAATAATGTATGAAGCTGTACCTCCATGCACTCACCTGTGTTCAAGAAATGTACTAAATCAAGCACAGACACGACGTTACCTGACTGAAGGGATTTAGAGAACGTTACAATTAAATGACGATAAAGCATTTCCTTGCTTCATACTGAAAGCGTGAGTACGTCCGGCTGCCAGTACTATATCAAAGTTTCGTAATGATGGCATGAGAGATAGTGTCAAAGGTCAGTGGGTGTGTTCCAATTTCTGAACCTTGCTGCATGCACTGTGCGAGGCGTTAACTTTCTTCCGTTAGCATGACGGTACAACCCAGTAATGCAAGACTGTCTGATGTATCTGACACCACTTGTGTTATATAAGCAAAATGTTTGTTTCAATGGAAGTCATCGGTCATGCAAGAAAAACAGATTAAATACAATAAGCGGCCCTGCCGCACTTAAACAAAGTAAACAACGGGATCCCAGTGTCTTTTCAGTAAACTCGAACACACAACCGATGATATTAAAATTCTTAATATATAAAACCGTATAATCTCTAAGGTTCAAAGTAGTGTATCTGTCCACTATCTTGTGTAGTGATGTGTGTATCTGAAAAACTGGATATCGTTCCTTGCACTTCATTGTGCAATGTTTTATTTCAGCTGTATCACTGTACTGTTTCTGCACTACGTTTGCAATACTAAACGAACGAACAACAGTCGAAATACGTTAACATTAGAGCAGAATTTGAATAAAAAGAATTTTTTGTGCTCAATATGTGTGTTATTACTGTCTGTACACCATTTCTAAGCACAAGGTGGGGTGCAGAAATGACAGTTTATGTACCAAAAAGTCCAGGATTTACACTTCAACGCAAAAAGTTCAAAACAGACTTTACAGAAAGTCCCAGAAACAAAGAGCAGAACTTTGGAACCCCTTTCAGGCCTACTGCTCTCTGAACACTACAAGGGCGTATTGTGCGCAAGACTACTGACTGACTTTTGTGTCCCATCGGCAGGCGTCATTTCAATCATATTGTTGCGGGAAATGATCAGAAGTTTACAGAAGTATTCAGAGAAGGTAAATTTTCTGGACTCCGAATTTCATGTCACGAATGAGTGGAATGAGAAGCGAGAACTGAAAGACGTCTTTATATGGAGATGGGCTAACGAACATCACTCTTTTACAAGGTTCCCAGGTTTCGCCCGCTCGTCCTTCTGATGGCAGTAGTATGAAAATAAGGACATTAAAGCGGCGAAAGTAATGGCTCAAGATAATGACCGAGGAATTTCGATTTACAGTTTAGGGTTAAAAGTGCACATTTAAAAAAACAATTTGGTGGACTCTAAAGCAAAGGGGTTAATTTTAATCAACTTGAAAGCGGAGGGGACCACAAAAAATCTGCAGTAGCAACTTGCAACTTGGGCAACGTGTCAACATTTGCTTGAAGTAAGGCGATGAAATAAATTTCATTCTAAGATTCAGCCCGTACAACACAGTAACGCACTCCGTGTCCATATAAAAAGTATGAATACACAGTCCGGGCGAAGAGTTTGTGACGGTGCAGGTGGTGGTATGCACTGTGCAGTTAGCACTGCGGTTTCAACGGCAAAATATCAGATCACAACTGCCGGACGGACAGACACCGCTGCAGCTACTAGATCGGTGAATTTTACAGCGTTCCTGCTGTCCCTTCAGCAGAATCACGGAAGGCACACTATGCTGTCACGCAATGATCAGTAGAGTGGAACCTGTCCTGGCGGCTACCCTGCGCGACGTTTTATGGAGACTACTCAGGCAACTGGGCATAACATTGATACAAGACAGCACACCTATGGACTGTTATTATTTCGCAACAGAGCTATATAAATTTAGCAGTTAACATAATGTTGTTAAACAAGCATAAAACTGTCTTTATATTGTTAAGTCCGGTCTGCGTTACAGTTATACCAGTATTAAAAACAAATTTCGAGTCCAGCAAAATTACTTCGTTTAGTAATACAATTGCTACTGCTACATGTTTCAGCTAACAATACCCCATACTCAAGCTATAAAGTCAGTAAGAAGTAACACACAACATATATAACAAAGTATATTGTCACGTATAACAAAGATTCTACTCAATTTGTCGCAATACTTTTGGCAGAATGCCTTGGTGCAGCTGTGTGTCTCGCCGGTAATTCCATATTTAGACTGCCGTAAGGCAGATTACGGAATGAATGAAATGAAAAGTAGAATAAATGTGTACCAGAAGCAGTATAACCATTGAGTTATTCGTGGAATATATGATATGCAAGACTGTAGTAGTGGTGGTGGTAGTAGTAGTAGTAGTAGTAGTAGTAGTAGTTCGTGCGTTGAAGACCTTGTTTATTAATTTACCTTGAGTACTGGAATAGGCAAACGAAGGTGCAATATCTGTAATATCAATATTGATATGGTATAGATGGTGCATTGGTATTTAAGTAATAATTCAACCGCTGTTGAACTTTATTCCAGGCAGTTTTGCCGAATCTCGTGTACAATTCGATATGAAAGAGCAATGTGTATAGTGTCTACACGTCAATGAATGCCGTTCTCAACACGAGCAACTGTACCAAAGTTAGGTCGTCCGAATGCAGCTTAAAACAAGTGTCGACCTCAAACCGTTCCTGAGTCAGTCACGACGAACGAGACAGCTGCACCAAGTAAGTCTACACACAACAGGCAAACGCAGTTGTTTGTCTGGTGTCTCCACAATACCACGAATTAGTTTGTATTGTACGTTGCCTGACACTACCAATTCCTGGTCATGGCTAATGTTGACAGACGTCGGAGTTCGTATCTGCTGTGGTGTGCCGAGAACGAGCAGCTGCCTGCCGCCAGGTCTGAACATAAATGCTCCATTTCGACACAAGCTGGCGTAAGGTGTGTGTGTGGGCGGGATACTTACAGCAAAGTTGCTACGTCGCAAATATAAGAACGGAGCTATAGCCGAACGACGCCAGTAGGAAAGCGGACGGCTAGACCACCGAGAACTACTAGACAGAAACTTCTACGGTCCGAGAAGGAAGCTGCAACGGGCAGAGCAAGTTCGAGTCCAGGCAGCGGGCACAGCCGATTCGAACCATGTGACAGGCAGATTGCAGCAACCAGAAGACGCCAAAGCGGGCCAGCCCACAGCGTGTCGTCTAACCCAAGCATCATAAAACGCAAAGTGAGTACTTGCTCAATCCATGCCCAATGTCTACCCTAATTTGGAAGCTGCGGTTGCAAGCCCAGATAGTAAGTAGTAATACAACCAATATGACTGAATATATTTCGGTGGGCGAAGCTTTAAAATTGGTACACCATTTAAATGTGTAAAGAGTGATGTCTTAGCGTTCACCGCAAATGTAGACACAGCATTCGAAATAAATGACCGGAGAAATGAGGGCACTTTGTTTAAATTCGTGTTGACGAGAATAAGTTGGGTAACCAAGACTGCACAGAACTGGAAAACTGGGAAGAGTTAAAGGAATTTTAAAGAATACATACACCGAGAAGAGAACACTAGATTATCATGCAAATCAGGTGTTCAGTACTAAACAGAGTAAAACAGAAAGTGTATCAGAGTGGAATCAGCGTGTACAGAAGTTAAGATCGAAATTTAGAGAAGCCGCTCTGCAGGATTCCGAGCAAAATGAGAGGGCAGGTATATTAACACTTGCTGACAAGGTAAGAAATATTTGTTTTTTACCGGTACTGTAATGTGACAAAATACAAACGATTGTGAAAAGTAGGAATCATTCCAATTTTGATGACAGCTCAAACTGACTTGGAGGAAGCGAGTGCAATATTTTCGAAAAATGAAAGGTACAAGAGTAGTAATAAAAACTCAGAAGGTCCAAAGTGCAGTAACTGTAATAAATTAGGTCATGTAGCTAGTAGATGCTACCTGAAGGACAAGAAAGATACCAGGTTTAATCAGGTATTGGCTAGGAATGAAAACCGATAGAAAACAGCGACATTACTTGTTATAATTGCCAAGGAAAACAGCACATGGCGAAGCACTGTAGGAAACCCAAGAAGCGTTTAGAAAGACAGGGGTTAATTAAGGAAAGAAACGGAAGTAACAATCACTCAGGGAACGAATTTCGACCATCGGAAAGCATTCATCCGACCGACGGTCCAGTCTACCCAATAGGCTGCATTGGACAAGAAAATCAATGAATTCCTGAGGCTGAAATCAGATACTAGCAAGGAGGATGAAATATTGTCTTGACACAGGGGCAGACATCAGTCTCCTTAAGGGAAATAAATTACTAGGGACTACAGAATATGATCCCGAAAGAAAAGTGAAAGTAAAATGCGTAGATGGGTCACCGATGGAAGCCCATGGCGGTGTAGAGGCCAGAATCCAGCTCAGCAACAATTCGATTTTGCACGACTTTCAGTTGGTAAATAAGCAGGTGGATATCCCGTGTGATGGAATTTTAGGTCGTGATTCTCTTCAACGTACGAGGGCAAACGTTTGCTATGAAACACGAACTGTACCATTAAACGAAGAGACACGTAAAATGGTGGGTAAGGCAAAACAGTTAGAAGCAAGGGAAAAAAATATGAGGAAAATTGGTAAAATTAAGTTATCACCGCGAAAAGAAAACATTGTGAGAGTACCAGAAACGCCAGGATCACCACTAGTAGGGATGGCCAAGAAGGAGTTATTATAGCAGCATCACTTACAAACGTGGTAGATGGCTATGTAGTGACAAGTATTCGGAATACTAATGATACAGAAGTGTAGTTGCAGGAACCACTAGTGAAATTAGATGAGGTTGACCCAGCATGGGACAGAAGCCGCAATACTGAGTTCGAATCTCAGGACAGAGAGATTGTGGCACAATTAATGTTAGAACATTGAAATACGGAAGAAGAAAGGTCTATTGGTTCGAGCATGCTCAGATTAACAGGACATATTCTATTTACCCTGTAACAAAATAAGTAGCACTGCTGCGGAACGGCATTCAATATGTATCGAACTCGGGACAGACCCAATAAACACTAGCTCTTACAGGTTACCAGAAACGCAAAAGATGGAAGTAGCTAAACAAGTAAAAAATAAAACTATTGCAGGACGTAATTATAGAAGAGAGTAACTCACTTTGGAGTAGAAGGATTTTAATCGTACCTAAAAAGATGGATGCTAGTGGACAACAAAAATTCAGGCTTGTGGTTGATTACAGAAAAATAAATGAGAGGACATATTATGATATTAATAGTGTACGTCAGCACAACTGTTTTTATTACACAAGGTAATACATAGGCTACATGTTTCGACTATCGAACAGTCATCTTCAAGCCTATTCTTTACAGGTTAAGTCACAGGATGTTGTGCACACGTTGGGATCCCACTGTGTTTACATCAGTGAAATACTTAAGCCATATCATTTGTCTAGGAAAGTAAACGTGCGAGATGTGTAACTAATATTGCCACCGACTGTTCTGGCTGAGCAGCCAAAACAGCCGGTGGCGAAATGAGAATGCGATCCCCCGGTTTTCTGTCTAAAGCTTTTCCTTTGTTGGTGCGACCCTGAGGGCTCATATGTCAGGCAGTAGAGTGTGATTTTCCTCAGACACACCCAGTTGTATCATCGCCGACGGCCTGATGGGGGGTTGGGTTTCGGTCATTGGCCCTTGTGGGTTAATGTTGTGCTGCATTGCCTTGTCTGCGTCCGAGATATATCATTTGACTGTCGCCACGTTACCTCAAGTGTGCTCGGAGCGAGGACTCGATTGCAGTGGCCCTGTACGAAAGCTACGACAGAGACTACCACCCGAATACGTTAAGAGCAACCAGAAGGAGACGTCGCGTGAAGAGAAAATGGCCCAGACAATTTCCCAGACTGATTTGGTAAATAACTTAGCAGAGCCTGCCCCCAAAATGTAGGCTGGTGCTCTCATAGGTGCGGTGTGGATATTCAGTCCGAAGTCCGTGTTGAATTGATGTGATGAGTTCCTCCGTTGTCGTCAGAGAAGCCGGAGGATATTTTGCGTTTCTTCGTCAGGCTGGAGGAAATTCAGAATTTAGGACTGGTTGACGATCGTAATTTTTTCACTAGAGTTATGCCCCTAGTTTCAGGTAGTTTAACATTATTGGGGGTTGCCACCTTAGGGGAGGCAGTTGGGCAGAGTGCAAGGCCCAGTTGTTTGGATGAGTATTTTCCGTATTTTGTTCGGGAGACTGATTAGGGATCAGATTGTTTTCAGTTTCCAAAGTGACAGCCCTTGCGTATGTACATTGAGCAGGTTTTTAGGGCTGCAGATTTCCTTGCATATAAAGCAAGTGGGCAGCAGCTAGTCTACAGGATTGTTATGAAATTTCATCCTAGTATTTTAGCCCATGCCGATTTCTTAGATAAGCCGCGGTCGCTGAAGGATATGTACCATATTGCCGGCTTGGTTGACGAGACGTTTACAGTCGCTTAGGAAGGCAGAGAATGGAGCGGACATCTCAGCTGTCAAGTAGTGGTAGCGTTGGCTCCCGAAATGCGTCCCGTTCTGCTCCGGTGCAGTCAGGGGTGTCGGCGAGTGTAACGTCGAGATGTTGGTGTTGTGGCTGGTACAGCAATTTGAGACGGGATTGCCCCTATAAATCGGCGTCGTCGGGAAACAGACAATCGCCCAGAGGTCGACAGGGTCCAGGGTCTACAAGGTCCTAAGCGGATTCCGTAAAGTAACAAGTGCTCCGAGATACTTCTTTGCAGGTAAGGTTGGGGTTAAAGACACGCAAAGTCCCGGCCTTAGTGGATACTGGGGCGTAACTTTCTTGCATTCGATCGGATGTTACTGAGTTTCACTACTTGAGGGAGAAGACATGTGCTTTCTCTTCGTATTCACTGTCGTGTCTGGTGGCGGAGGGCAACAATGTGAAGTAGTGGACGCAGAGAAGCTCAAAGTGAAGCTGCTCTCTTTTCGTGGGACCATGAATTTAAAACTTTTGGGAGGGGGACCGTTTCCTGCCATTTTGGGATTGGATTTTATGGGCATCACCAGGACTTTGGTAGACGTGGCCTCTCGGAAATTTAGTTTCGGTTTTGCTCCGAATTGTAGTGGGATTTCTCTGGAAAATTAGGATGTCAGTGATGAAGTGTACCTGCAGCCGTCGTGTGAGGAACTGCTGAAAATGGCGTCCATGTCGGAAGCTTGGTCCAATGACGTAAGTTCCAGTTCCCTAGTTGCCGAGTTTCAGGCGTTGTTTTCGTAAACACTCGGAACGGCTAATTGTGCCCCGTATGAGATTGAAATCTCTGATCCCACTCCTGTGTGTTCGTCGCCCCATCGGCGCGCCCCGCCAAAATTAAAAATCTTTAGAGATGATGACTTGTTGGAACAGGGTGTGGTGAGGCCTAGTACGTTTCCTCATGCGAGCCCCACGTTTTTGGTGCCTATGAGCACGGCAGGTTTTCGGTTGGTAGTGGTCTATAGGAAGGTGAATTCTAAGGTTGTCTTCGATTCATATCCCATGCCGACGATCGAACAAGCGTTTGGGTGTGCGGTGGTGTTTTATGTCTCAGACCTAAATTCCGCATATTATCAAATCCCCCTTCGTTTCGGAGTTGTGAGACTGCCTTCTGCACGCCATTCGTTATATATTAATTCAACAAGTTGCCTATGGGGAGTAGCGTGGGTTGTCAGATGCTAAGTAGGGTCATGGATGAGTTGTATGAACTTAAGGGTAAATGTCTTAATTTTTTAGAGGATGTGGTGGTGTACTGGCCGTCGGTAAGGGATCAAGTGACCCATTTGCGGAAGTCTTAGGAAGGCTGAAAAGGGCTAGATTTACCTTGAACCCGGAGATTTCTCTTGGCGCCAAGGAATTTAAGAATTTGGTACACGCTTTCGTCGAGAAGCAATAAGATATTACTTGATAGAACTGCTGCTAATCAGCGTTATCCCCACTCGACTAATTTGTGGACCTTACGGAAGTTTATAGGTACGGTGGGATTCTATGCCCGGTTCATTCCTGGTTCTTTCCGCAAGACCGCCGTGATGCACGGCTTGAACAAGAAAGACGTCCAGTTTGCCTGGCGTAGTGAGCACCAGGCTGTGATTGAATCTCTGAAGTAGGTGCCGGTACTCCAAAACCCTGATTTCAGCAAGGACTTTGTTCTTGTGACAGATGCCAATGACCTTGCTGTATCTACAGTCCTACATCAGCGGGTGGATGGAGAACTAGCCCCGATCTCGTACTATAGTAGTCTGTTGAATGCAGCCGAGAGGAAGTACAGCACCTATGAGAAAGAGTGTTTAGCTGTCATATTTTGCTCCGAGAAGTGTCGCACTTATTTGTTGCATAAAGACTTCGATCTCCATTGCGAGAACTTGCCTTTTTGTTGGTTACTGAAGTGGGATAAGGACGTGGGCCGCCCAGGGAGGTAGATAATGCGCTTAGCCCCCACAAAGTACAGAGTGAATCATACTCATGGAGTGGATAACATCGTGGCTGATGCCCTGTCTAGGATTTTTTGAAGGAGACAGCTGCGAGACTCCAGATACGAAACGTGTGGCCTTGTTGCAGTCTTTGCCCCCGTCTAGTCTTCGCTCGAAGAGCAGAAGCAGGATTCCTTCTGTGTGGACCTTCGTGATAAGATACAGGCGGGGCAGGGTGGTGTTGATAACTTCCAGATGTCTAGAGGCCTTGTGTTACTATCCAAAAGGTGTGAGAAGGCGCAGGTGGATAGTCCCGGTCCCTTTGAGACCGATGCTTCTAAAGCATTTCAATGATTCAGTTTTATCGGGACACTTGGGTGCCCTTTCGACCTTCCAGAAGATCGCACGGAATTCTTATTGGCCCAAGATGCGGGCAGAAATTATCGACTACGTACATTCGGTGTGACCTTTGTCAGAGGCCGAAACCCGTGTAGAATATGCTTGTGGGGTTACTTTCAGGTAGTCCAGTATCAGGACCTATGGAGAGGTTGTTCACAGATTTTATGGGCCCGCTTACTCACTCGAAGCAAATTACTGTTGCGATCTTGGTCGTTTTGGATGCGTTTTCCAAATTCGTGTCCTTTCAACCTGTTCCGAAAATCTTATCTCAGGTAGTGTCCGACATCTTGGAGAGGGCGTTTTTCTGCATATGGTACGCCACTATCAATAATGACTGATAATTACAAGGTATTCCGCTGTAAACAAATTAGGGATGTGTTTTCAGTGGGGAATTACCCACATAACTACTCCATACTATCCGCAGGATTCATTCGTAGAGCGAGTCAATCGGAATTTGAAATCTGCGCTGTAAGTTTTTTCATTATGAATCGCAGGTCTCGTGGGATGAAGAACTGCCTTGGAATAGTTTGGCGTTTAACACGGCTATCCGCGACAGCATTAATTGAACTCCGGATAAGTTCTTTTTGGGAAGGGAATTGAAGTCCCCATTACTCGTTCGTTGGGACTGAACCCCCGTAAGTACGAATGGTACTGGGGGAGACAATCCGTCATTTTGGACACAAGCCTACGGTAATTGGAAACGGGCCAGGAGTAAGGTTCTTCAAAGATTTAATGTTGATCGTAAACCTCATGAGTATCAGGTTGGTGCTACTGTGGTGTATAGGTTGAGGTTAGCTAGCTAAAGGCCAATAATATCTCGGCCAATTTTTTGTAAAGGTGGTCGAAGCCTCCTGTAATATTGTAATAGTCAAGGTAGTAAGGCCTAATGTAGTGTTATTAACTAATTCCGAAACGGAGGTGATTATCAGGAGGGCACATGTGAGCCAGTTAAAGGCATTTGTACAACAATTTGTATCCTGTTTGTAAGAGAATGTACTTATGTTCTGCGTGTTTTATGTGACCCCAGGTGGTTGATGACGTCGCCGAACCTAGATCCTGATATCGACAGCGCGCCGACCTTAGCGCTCCTGAAGTGTGCGGCGGGCGTTGGACTAGCTGTGTGATCGAGTCTCGTGGCCAGTATTCCGTCCCCCCCCCCGTCCGTCGTCGGCGTCATATATGTGTCACGGACTGTTATTGTATCGCGCGGCAGTGGATTCACATCATATAAATTCTACATTACCAGTATCTGGGCGGGAACTGAGATGTCCCAGCTGGTCGGTAGTGTAGGTGTGGACTTGGACCGACACGGGACGGCGTTAAATGCCCAATGTTTAAAAAGGGAACTGTTGATGTCCACGTGAAAAGTAGTGTCGGTGTGTCACTCGGCGATTAAACCCTCGCCATATGATGACGTAATTGCTTGTGGTAAGCGGGAACGGTCAAGTGTTTCGGCTGTCTTGTGGCGTGGGTGTGGTGCAATAATTTGTTACGCCTTATGATAGTGAAACGGAATGATATGCTCTACGGAGACGTCGGTACTGACGTAACTGTAGTGCGCTGGGATTTTGAATTTAGTTCTGATCTCTGTTCTTTCGGCATACCGGACCGTCTGTCTAGCTAGTGTTTTGGGGCATATCGATGGTGCGATGTGCGAGTTGGGGAACGGGGGAGGCTGCTGCTTTCGGGCACTTAGTTTTATTTGTTTGCTTCTTTTTTTCATAAATTCATGCTGAGTCATGATGTATGTATTTGTCGTGCTGAATAGACATCTTGTAATGTATACGACGTACGATCCAGTAATTTTGTGATTATTGTTAGAGCACTGGTTGTTGTGATTGTAATTGTTACACTCTCTTTCTTTTGTAATTATTTGTGCATTTTGATTTATCAATATACTCTCAGGAATATGAATTTATTGCAGTGGCAATGACCGGTATGCTAGCTGTTCCCCACGAAAGTCACTGGTTCGGGCCTCAGTAGCCCAAACAAGCGATGGCAAAATGAGAATGCGAGGCCCAGATTTTCTAGAAATTGTCCTTTGCTGGTGCGACCCTGAGGGCTCACCTACATCAACACCGAAATGCTGGGTACTGAATTAACCCTGTAAATCCCAGTGGTCACTATATGTACCACCAGGTTTGACATTCACAAATTCTACGTTCTTCCCACACAGCATATTTATGTGTTTTTTTAAATCTCGGAACAAACAGCTATTATTTATCTATACAGCATTCACTGAATGGTTTTTATAAAGGAGAAGGATAGTATCATCCTTGTTACACAGTGGATTTCGTAGAATCACTTTATCACCAACAAATGCACTTACATAAAATTTCACATTAAAACACTTATAATCGCTCCAACATGTTTCGATCCTAAGATATCCTCAGGGAGCAAGAAACAACGTAGCTCCCTGAGGATGATCTTAGGATCGAAATATGTCGGAGCGATTATATGTTTTAATGAAAAATTTTGTGTAAGTGCATTTGTTGGTGATAAAGTGAGAAGGACAGTGTTTACTGCCGTACGAACTGAATCTTTGCATACAATTCAGATTTGTTTTAAACTTCAATTATGGTTTTTATTTCTCAGTACCATTTAACCAATGCACCACAATCATCTTCGTCAGCGTGTTGCCATTACCAGAAGGACAAACCGGTGAAGCATATGAACCTTCAAACAAAGGAATGCTCTTTCGGATATCAAGGAGCCTTGGATACGAAAGTATTTTCACTCAAACTGAAGGATAACACAATGGTTATGGCTGCTTTTCAACGTACTCTTGCAGTAACATTAGTTGCCGCTGACTGCATCATAAGTATGGCGCGCCACAGCAGAGATGAAAAGGCGCACAAACACACAGAATGCTTTTAACATATTTACAGACCGACCCACACAACGCACATATTGGAGACAGCGACGGGTCATCGAGATTTGCTGACGTCATGGGGTGAAAGAGGTAAATTCATTTAAGTTTACTCAACTGCCCCGATTATACGCGCATAAATGAATGAGTTCAAACGCAGAATTCAACTGAACCACCATACAGCCGAAATGAAATTATAAAAATGTAACTATGCACATCAGTCGTAACGTTTCACTTCTTAAAAGTGTTGCTTAACTACTTTCACAATTGCAAATATAATGCTGCATCGGTGATAGACGAATAAATTAGTACCTCGTAGAGAAACGACACTGAGAAAGGAAACCAAAGTACTCGAAGCAAAACCCACCCCAGTTCCACGTTGTCCACCTGGTGTCGAACACGAACCTCCGAGTTTAGAGGCCGGCGAATGTCCGCTTCAACCACGGCAGAGCTCAAGTGTTTATGCTACATGGACTGCCAAATGCGGTGCATCGCAAGCAGCAACAGGCGCGCCTAACCGATACCGCGTGGGACCAATTACATAGCTTTCGTATTGACATTGCCTAATCAGAAACCAGCAGTGACTAACTCACAGTGATAAAAGGCGAACTGGTAACAATGCTCTGCATTACGCATAATATAATCCGCAGCAAATTACAAAAAAAAAGGTACACAATATGAATCCGATGTACGCTCTGGTTCGTACATAAATAAGGTGAATAAATCTGTTCCAAATATATGGCTGGTCAAGCTAATTAATCGTATTATTAAATTCCAAAAATATAAATAATTTTGTACACGAACTGTTTAATGTTTCTTAGGAAATTTACACTGGTTACAAACTGTAGTTAACTCTTGTAGTTACACTTTAAAATAACTGTAGTAGTTTATGTTACACTGTTATTTATATGTGTCGAAGTGACTTGTACCACAATATGTTATAATCGTTGCACTGTAAATGCACCCGATGTACATTTTATTAGTACGGTTCCCTGGTGACACCTGTACTTATTTAGGATGAACTCCCCCTGTGGAGAATCATGCAATCACGTCTGAAAGGATGTGGAGTTCATGTGTAAATGAAAACTGCACTTATTACGACGGCTTCCTGGTGGAAGGCCATGCATTCACGTCCGAATGATCGTGAAGCAGAGACACTACTGAGCTCGCCTCGTGAAGCGACGCCTCTCGCATGCAGGCCTAGCGTAAGAACAAAGAAATGAACAAGTCTGAACTGGATAAACCCAGTCACACGACCAGGAGGTTTCTCGAACCGTCTCGTGACGATTCCATCATCACCCTACGCCTTGAGAATGCCACGAAGGCGTAAGAAATTACACTTATTACGATGGAACACTATGTAACAATTAAATTTGAAAATAATGCACAAATTAAACACAAAGTTCTGTCCCTACCGTAAGCATACTGCCTCCCCAAAACAATTACACTATTATTCATCTTTTACACGCGGTAGGGGACACATTTTGGCAATAGGCCGTTTAAATATTCCCTTGGGGGTACGAAGTGTGACCACACGGACGATGCCATTTTTGCCTGGATGGATGTCGGTGATTACAGCTGTAGGCCAATGGAGTGGAGTCGTGTTGTCCTACCTCAACAGGAGATCGCCTTCGTCACGAAGCAGACAAATATAGCAATGTAACCTTTTGTTATGGTTTTCTACGTGGTGTTCCCACTCTGAGTGATGTTGGTCCAGCATAGGCCACGCCTGTAGTGAGGTATGGCCTGGAAGGTTGTACTCGTGTTGAGGGCAGCTCACCCATGAGCTGTTGTGTTGCTGGGGCCTTGAATCTGTAGCAGGTTAGGCACTGATGAATAACTGTTTTCACCAAGTTCTTGAGTCTTGGGATCGAATATTTCTCTCGTAGAAATGCTGCGAGAAGTTCTGGCCCAGCATGATGAAGTCTGATGTGCTCTGCTGAGACAACTAATTTTGTGAAGTGATGATTTGAAGGCAAAACCATCTGATGCAGTGACTGGTAAGGAAGCATGGATTGTTGTAATCGTCCTCTACTCTCAGAAGTCCTTCCTTGTCTATAAATGGAAACAGTGTCTTCAGAGAACTGCTGGTTGTAACCTCTTGTTGTTCCATCAGCTCCTTAATTTCTTGTGCATAAGACATCTGTTGTGCCATCTTCACACAGCAAGTCAGAGCCTGGTCAAGATCTTGTGTGGACAAGTTGGTTGATCGCCTGTTTGCCTTGGAATTACTGCAGTTGTTTATTAATCTTCTGCAGTATGCAATGACTAGGATCAGTCTGTTCAGGTTGGAGAATCTTGGTGTGATGTCTTCTGGAGGCTGTAGAAGTGTAACATAACATTTCTGATTTCCAGGTTATCTGTGGGAGTGTTGACCTCTGTTGTAGGCCAGTTGGATGGCTCCTGGGTAAGCCATTGTGGTCATTTCCACCATAGTGAGGATGTTAACAATGTTGAGAGTTCAATTACCCTTGAAATGAGGTCAGCAGGATTGGAATGGGATGGCACATGCCTTCATGTCGCTGCTGCTGTTTCTTGAATGAGAGCAACTCTGTTGCCTACAAATGGCTTCCATTTGTTTCGTGGACCTTGTATCCATGTCAGCAAAATAGAAGGATCTGTCCATAGGTAGGACTCATTTATTGTTACATTGAGGGCACGTATGGCCTTCTTGTACTGCTTGGTCAACAATGTAGCTGCACAAAGCTCCAATCTTGGTATTGTTAATTGTTTCAATGGGGCCATTTTCGAGGTGGAACACAGAAGATCACAAGATGTCTTGTGGTTACTGTTTGTGGAGCGAATGTAGAGGCAGGCTCCATAGGCTCGTTCACTGCTGTCGCAGAATCCATGTATTTGAATGTTGGTAGCATTAGAGCAGATAACCTTCCTGTTTATCTTGATTTGTGAGAGTTTAGGAATGGCCTGAAGCAGCTGATTCTATTCTTGTTGGAACTGTGCAGGAAGTAATTCATCCAACTGTAGTTTGTCTTGACATAACTTCTGTAGAAATATCTTGTAGGCAATGACAGCTGGACTAAGCAGTCCAAGAGGATCAAATATGGATGCTGTTGTGGCTAGCACCCTTCGTTTTGTGCTCGCTGTGGAGTCTGTTAATTGCACCTGGATGATGATGTTCTTGACTTGTAGCTGATCAGCTGTTGGATTCCATAGTAATCCGAGTGTTGTGACTCCATCTTCATTATCCAGGGATAATGTCTGTTGTGTTTTTGTAGTTTCCTTGGAATGGTATCCAGGAATGTGGAGTGGTTGGATGCCCATTTCTACAATGTAAATCTTGCTGTTTGAAGCAGGGATGATATTTCTTGTTGCACCTTAATTGCATCTTCTGTGGTAAAAGTGCCACTCAGTAAATAATCAACATAGAAATCATTGCTCAACACTTGAGCAGCCTTTGGGTATTGACAATTGTTGTCATCTGCTAACTTCTTGAGGCAACGTGTCGCCAGATATGGAGCTGAAGAAGTTCCATATGTCACAGTGGTGAGTTTATACTCTTGGATGGGTTCTTCAGTGAATATCTCCAAAGGATTCTTTGTAGATTTTGATCTTGTGGATGTACTTTAATCTGACGATACATCTTTGCTATGTCAGCTGTGAAGCACGCCTGATGGATTCTGAACCGAAGTACTATGGAGTACAAATCCTGTTGAACAGTAGGACCCACTTGTAATATGTCGTTTAGTGACAATCCATTGGAAGTCTTGGCACTTCCATCAAACACAACTCGAATCTTTATTGTGGTACTTGTTTCCTTGAAGACTGGATAACGTGGTAGAAAGTAACATGCTTGCTTCCCCTCTTGGGATTTCACTGGTTCCAGGTGTCCTAATTCTTCATATTCCTTCATGAAGTTGTGGTACTGAACCTTGAGGTCTGGATATTGTTCTAGCCTGAGTTCAATTGAATGTAATCTGCGCTCTGCAGAGAGGCGTGAAGATTCAAGCCGCTTGGGATCATTTTTGTTGGAAGTTTGACGACATATCTTCCATCTTGTTGAGTTGTGTGTGTGCTGAAGTGTTGTTCACAGGCTTGTTGCTCTGCTGTCATGGTGGATTGCTCCACGGGTTCCACTTCCCAGAAGTGGTTTAAGTTGTGCTCCAGACTACTGTCCTGTCGTAGCAGGAATGTATGCTGAGGGTCAGTGTGTGTGGCAGGAGCTGGAGTTCGACCAGAGAGTGTCCAGCCAAGAACTGTTTCTTGTAGAACTGGGTAGTTGCCAGGTCGTGTACGCCTGCCTGATCGAAGCATCTCGTAGAATAAGTCAGCTCCACGGAGTAGATCAATGCTTCCTGGTTGATCAAAGTGTTCATCTGCCAACTTAATATCCTTAGGAATCTTCCAGCTGCGTGTGTCCAGCTTGGTGGATGGTGCAGTAGCAGTGATGTGAGACAACATGGCACAGTGAAGTGTCGCATGCCAATCTGTATGTCTAGACCTTAAATGTATTGAGACACTGTGGTGTGTAGCAGTGTTTACATTGCTAATGCCCTGTATTGAAGCATGTATCTGGGTTCTTGATAACCTCAAACGTTGTACACATCTCTCTGTTATGAAATGTGATTGTGAAGCACTGTCTAACAATGCTCTGCATGGGACATATTGACCAGATTTATTCTGTACTTCGACAACTGCGGTTGCCAGTAGAATGTGTTTTCTGGGTTTGCGCTTGAATGAACAATATGCGTTTACTTCTGCAGTTGGGTTGCCCTTTGTATCTGCAGGTCGATTATTGTTTGTTGACCCCTTGACATTTGGTTGAGTGTGTCTGTCTATATGCAGCAACGTATGATGTCTATTGTGACATTGGCGGCACACTTGTTATCAACATGTGTGTTTCCTTGTAAATGGTTGCAAGCAATTGAAGCACAGTCCTGAATGTCTGACATAACTGCAGCGTTGTTGAGTTTGCATTTTGATAAATTTGTCACATTTAAAAAGTCTATGTGATTCGTTGCACAAAGAACATTCTAGCTGTGTTGCTACGTTGGAATATGAAGATTTACTAACCTTGCTTCCAGTTGAGTGTGATGACCGTGAAGTAGCAGGAACTATCTTCAGTGATTGGGTGGTCTGAAATAGCTGTAACGCTCTGCATCTTGACTCCAAGAAAGTTACTAATTCTACAGTCGTTGGGGTATCTGTGCGCGAAGCGGTGATGAGCTCCCATTTTCGTTGCGTTTCAGGATCAATGGTCGCAAAACATCAAATGGTTTAACATCAAATCTTGAACAGGCACATTAAAGATAATGCTTGTAATGCATTGATATGGCTTGACACATGGTTAATTAATTGGCGCAGTGATGATACGTCTCCCTTTCTGACTTGGGGCATTTGACATAAACGCTTCGCATGCATCATGGCAATTAATCGTTTATTGTTGTGACGTTGTGTTACTAGTTGCCAGGCAACAAGAAAATTTTCATTTGTTACTTGCAAGTTTCTTATCAAATCCTTGGCCTCATTCTTGAGTGAAGCAATGAGGTAGTGGAATTTTTGGACATTTGATAAGGATGTGTTGTTGACAATGTCTCAAACGTGTCTCTGTAATGTAACCAACTGCATGTGTCACCCTCAAATGTTGGCAATGCAATGGCTGGTAATTTAATATGAGTTACTAACATGTGAACTTGGTGAATGATTGCTGTTTCCTGAGAGACTACTTCGTGGTGAACTGCGCCTAGATGGTGGTGAGTCAACTACAGGATGTAAAAGTTCATTGAAGTTAGCTTGTTTCATAGTAGTGATTTTCAAATAATTCTCTATCACTTGTGTGACTTGTGTCGTCTGATAGTGCCAGTTCACTCTGTGCTGTGTCATATCTATTAAAATGTCTGGCAAATTGTTAAACCTCATCTGAATATCATTTATTTTTTGATCACCTGCTTCAATGAAATTCTGAATGCGTGAGAGCATCCCTCTTGCCACGCTTCTTTGTTTGATTAACTGTTGTCGCTGTAGTGCGTCCATGTCGAAGCTCTGCCGTCTCGTTCGTGTAACAGCTGATGTGCGAGCAGGTCAGTGACCTCGATCCGCCTTGGCTGGAAGCTGTCTTGCGACTGGTGCCTTCGTGAAGACTCGTGAGTCCTCGAGGAACTACGTTATTCGCTGTAGTGGGGATGGCTCCCGATGTCTTTGTCGAGCTAGCGCGTGAGAATGACGCCACTGATAGCTTCACGTCTTTGTTCTTTGCACGCAAATTGCGCAATGTAATATAACTATTTGCGTATGTAACTGTTCGCGGCACCAGAAAACCCAGTTCTATGTAATTCCAAATGTTTAATTGCTTTAATCCGGCCCGGAATATCATAAAATATATACACTCTGGTTCGTACATAAATAAAGTGAACAAATCTTTTCCAAATATATGGCTGGTCAAAGCAAACTAGTTGTATAATTAAATTTAAAAAATATAAATAATTTTGTACACGAACTGTTTAATGTTTCTTTGGAAATCTACACTGGTTACAAATTGTAGTTAACTCTTGTAGTTACACTTTAAATAACTATAGTAGTTTATGTTATACTGTTATTTATATGTGTCGAAGTGACTTGTACCACAGTATGTTATAATCGTTGCACTGTAAATGCACCCGTTGTACGTTTCATTAGTACGGTTCCCTGGTGAAACCTGTACTGATTTAGGATGGATTCCCCCCGTGGAGAATCATGCAATCACGTCTGATAGGGCGTGGAGTTCATATGTAAATGAAAACTGCACTTATTACGATGGCTTCCTGGTGGAAGGCCATGCATTCACGTCCGAATGAACGTGGAGCAGAGACACTACTGAGCTCGCCTCGTGAAGCGACGCCTCTCGCATGCAGTCCTAGCGTAAGAACAAAGAAATGAACCAGTCTGAACTGGATAAACCCTGTTACACGACCAGGAGGTTTCTCGAACCGTCTCGTGATGATTGCATCATCACCCTACGCCTTGAGAATGCCATGCAGGCGTAAGAAATTACACTTTTTAGGATGGAACACTATGTAACAAATTTGAAAATAATGCACAAATTAAACAAAAAATTCTGTCCCTAGCGTAAACACCGTAAGAAAAAAAAAGATTCCCGACCTCAACACCTGCGTATACCCGGTACAACGTGCGATATTCTCGAGGGTCTCAAAATTCATACCACTGCCCGCTAAAAGTATTTAATAATGTTTATATTAATGTGCCCACTGATTTTTAACTTTACAAGACATACAGCTACCAATAATGTAGTGTTACGATTGACCACCCAGTGTGGTTTTAGTGCACCAAGCCTGGAAAACCTGAAACAAGGTCAGATCTGACACGTAACTTTACTGTACATATACTGCATGCTGAGATTTATAATTACTGTATGGCCTGATGGTGGCTGAGACGAATAGCTGAAACATGTAGCTGAGGTTCATAAATATTAAGATCGTGCTGGACTGGTACTGTAATTGCTTAGTATAAATAACACAAAGATATCTGCCCTATGATGGTCATGTTTGGTAGAAACAGTATGAATGAGATAAATAAAATTATGACTGTTATCTCCTTAAGAAAGTGCATGAATGTGGCTTCATTCGACTGACGCAGCGAGGTGAAGCACAGAAGGAATTGTGGTGAGTGTGTTTGAAAGAGCAGCGCGCTACCTGTGTGTTGTAGCGAGCCGCCTGTACTCTGGCGGGAGATGTCATTACTGCAGTGTACAGAGCATAGGAGATTACGTGAAGGCAGTGTTCGGGGATGGGAGTTATTGTTTACGTAGGTACAGACCCAACTGTTTCAGCAGGGGTGTGCCACTGCTAAAGCGATAGCTTTTGTACAGGGGTATATAGACTTCCCATTCATGGAGCCACAGTAATCGGAAACTAAGTTGTTGTGGGATGTGACGTCGTATTTTGGGTCAGAGGTTACCCCCGTTCCGAAGGATCGTGGTACTTCCTAAACGTACGGTACCGCTCACATCGCACGACATTTGAATCCCCAGCAACGGCGGTGTGAGACACATCTCAAACTATCTTATATTTAGTGACCAAATATTTTTGTTTTTTCTCAGTTCTCCATAGGGCAGTGTTGGGACAGTGTCTTGTGCTTCGAACCACAATCCCACTGCACCTCATTCGAGCCTTTGTATTTGATATATGGTCACTAAAAGCCTAAAATCAATCAAGGAAGGACAGCTAACCATGCAGATAATTCCATGTTTTAGAGTGCTGGTTTGGTTGTGGGCATTCCTTGGTCAGTACTCATATCTTAATTTAGCTTCCTTCCCCCATAAGAGATTCCATATATCTTTTACTCGACATAACTGAGCAATAAAAGGTCAATAACTCAAAGAACTGTCACATTACTGGGAACGTTAAAAGCAACAGCGCCGGACTTATAACTGGGAGGCATACAGCTTAGCGGTTACTGACTGACGTGTCTGTAGTTTTCATCGATCCTGAGACAGTACCAAGGGGTTTCAAAAAAGAAACAAACTCTCTAAAACCGAGAATTATATTCGTACTCCGTAGCATATTCGGCAGTTAGGTAGCAGATGGTACACACCAGGCCTCAACATAGTCATCATTGACATGTTAGCATTTGCCCCACTGTGGCACTAAGAGCTTTATCCAAACGTAGAATAAATTGATGCCAAGCGTCTCTAAGCAGGAGGTGAAAACCTGCTCCACGTCGGCGTCTCTTGAAAGTCGCTTGTGGTCCGGGTACTTCTTAACGTGTCGAAAGGAACGGAAATAGCTGCTCCCACAGTCACTGCTTTACTGCTGTGAGATTACGAACCATCCACCCTATAGTCCCAATAGTGAACCCAATGATTTTGGTTTCTTTGAACTACTTACGAAATACCTGGCTAGCGATTTGTAGCAGAAGCCGAGGTAAGCTGTCACCTCCAAGATTCAGACACTTGACAGCCAGCAGGCATCACAACACGTCAGTACAACTGGTATCGCGGGCATTAGTAGAAAAATACCGTCAGAACTTCTTGTTTTTGTACTCAAACGATTTCACTGTTCGTTTCGTTTATCCAACAAATCGGAAGGCACAGAATTCTTATATATCCAGTCGGACGGGCTCCAAGGTCTAAGGGCTGTTGTGCCAAGAATTGCTACAGGCTGAATCCAAAATTGTACACGGGGCGTCCGGCTGGCTGACAAACTCTTTGGAGGGAAATAAGAAAGCGACGAATACAAACTGGAAGTGAATACAATAATGACACAAAACAGAGTTTGGTGAGACTTCTTCTATCAGGCTGCCCTTGCGTAACAAAATTGACGACTTATAGTTGAGGTTCTTATATCTTATATTCAGATTAGGGTCTTCTGGGATGTGACGACGTATAGTTTGGTAAAATGTACCAACCCTGCGATCCTAGAAATAACACTCTTTCTGTACAGTTTTCAGGCAATTTAACATTTAGCGGAATGTGGAGGAAGGAGGGACGTAGAGAGGGGGGGTGACAAAACATACAGTGTCCACAGCTTGAGAACTCAGTTTTCGTAAACAAGTGCTCTCTAAGCGCAATGCTATACACGCAGGACAAATTTATCCTTCGCAATTGATTTTGTATCAGAAGTGCCTTCACACGAACTGTTTGCGGATTCATTCAAATCCCTCCGCCATACCAAATTTAAGCTCCTGGCAACAAATGGTCCATCAGCCCTTATAAACACATAATTCCCATTACAATGTCGCCAACATTTTAATGTGAAAAAGCTAATTCCACGTACACATTTTCTCGTAGCTGACTACAACGCTGCTGGGATTATCATAATATTTCCATGGATTACCAAATTTAATCGCCTGTAGAGGTCTCAACAGCTATTCTAGACTCCTGATGCCCTTTCTCAACACTGTCACCCTATACGTACGGTCACACTATACGTTCGTAACTCCGTCCAATTTTCAACTGCCATGTTTCATTTCATGGAGGTTACACTTCCATGCCACCTCTTCCGTTACACATCACCTGTTGCTACCATTCTGACCTCATAACACACTAATATCCTTTGATAGGTTCCTATTATAAACTGTAACTGACCAGTTTTCAGCCATTTGACCAAAACACAGTGCGATCCATAAGTTTTCGG
>Ga0123355_10003787_pt1 | contig 21868 bp, 22 predicted proteins | sample TergutEmb28metaG_3_FD_89872 | JGI IMG/M metagenome (GOLD analysis project Ga0123355, IMG submission 89872) | Embiratermes neotenicus P1 segment gut microbial communities from Petit-Saut dam, French Guiana - Emb289 P1 | ecosystem: Host-associated > Arthropoda: Insects > Digestive system > Gut ... | reverse complement strand
TTGGCAAGTCGCCAACTGCCTTGGAATCAGTAACGCGATCGAAGGAAATTTTGCCCTTGTCGCAATCATTTATCGCTCAGACCAAAAACCGCGCGTCAACCCACTTTTCATGAATGATGCGGGCTAGCTGACGGTTCGGTTCAGACAGAAGAATGAAGGGCTACGGTTGCTCCTAGATTACCAACAGGCCAGATCTCAATCCTTTTGTCACTGCGTCTGTCCGGCTCGAAGCAGCCAGTTTTGAGAGGATAGAGCTGACGTGGAACTTCACCGTATGCTCTGAGATGTTGAGCCGATCGGCAATGCTTTTGTTGGCCAAGCCTTGCGCCATTAACGCCAGGATCTCGATTTCCCTGGCGCTCAAAGCTTCGAGTGCGGCCTCCGGTTCAGGTTCAGTGCCGTTTGCAGCAGGAAGCAACCGTTCGAGTTCATCTTGACCGAAGGTGATCAGGCCGGCGGCAGCTGCGGCAATTGCAGCCAAGATCTCGGCCGCATTTGCGGTTCGAGGCAAGAGTGCGTGAGCACCGATGCGGAGAGCACGAAGAAGTTCGCTACGGGTGAGGTCATCGATCAAGAGCACCAAGGGCACTGGTTCCTGGCCGTTCGTTGCCGACGGGAGCGAGGCGAGCCGCTTGCCGGTGATTTCCGCCAGAACAACATCGGGGATAGCACCGGATTTCAGCGGTTTCATACGGAGCAGTTGCGTCAGCGGAAAGTCACCCAGCACGGGATCGAAACGTCCGTCCAGCTGCAGCATTGCCTGGAGACCAGCTCTCACCACCGACGAATCGGCCAGCACAAGTACGCGGATCATCCCGTCCCTTCCATGTGCGTAAGCCGTTCCTCTAGGAAGTGTTCGACCGCGGCGGTCGAAATGGCCACGCCCATGCCATTTGCAACCATGGAGTTGACACCGACGACGCGTCCCGATACATCGGCGAGCGGGCCGCCGGAATTGCCGGGAAGAAGCCGGATGTCAGTTTCGATCAAATGCCCACGTGAGGCTGCATGAACGATGCCGATACTGACGGCCCCTGCCTCGCCCATTGGATGACCGACAGCCATTACCATCTCGCCGACGCGCAAGCTACCCGAATCGCGAACTCGGGGTGCCCCGAGCCCGCTGATCGGAATGCGCAAGATCCCAAGATCGATCCGGCGGTCCCGTGCGACGAGCGCCGCATGGCAGGTTCTGCCGTCATGAAGTCGAATCATCGAAGCCCCCTCCAGCACGTGTGCATTGGTGACGACAAGGCCGTCACTTCGCCATACAACGCCGGCGCCGTGACGCCCGGTTTGTCCGAAGATCTGGACGGTCAGTCGGCGGAGCCTCTGCACGAGGTCGTCGCAACCGTACTCGATACTGGTGCCGACAGGAGCAACTTGCCTCACGGCATTTGCCATCGCACTACTCCTGCCTCTCGGCAACGGTAACCGCAAGCTCGGTGGGCTGGCCACCGCGCAATATGCGGAGTTTGAGGGTCTTTCCAATGTGCTCTGGATCGAGCGCTTCCTGTAGATCCGTTGTTTCGGCTACTAACTGATCTCCGAACGCGAGGACGACGTCGCCTACCGTGAGGCCGCCCTTCTCAGCCGGACCGCCGGGCTCAATCATGATGACCAGAAGTCCGCGCGCTGCACCAGCGGAAGGCCCGGGTACGTTCGCCAGCCGGACCGGTTGAAGAGCCACTCCTAGAAATCCGCGCGCAATGCGTCCTTTGGACAGAAGCTGATCGACCACGCGGTTCACAGTGACGGTTGGAATCGTCATAACAGAGCGACGGGGACCGGAGGTGTTGATGCCGATCACTCGTCCCTGCACATCAACGAGCGGACCGCCTGAGAAACCGGTAAAGGGCAGGAGGTTGAGCCGCAATGATTGGTCGATGCGAGCTCCTCGCCATGTGCGCCAGGTACCGCCGAGAGCGCTAAGGATGCCGTGACTTGCGGCCAAACCCTGGCCCTGGCGCCGTCCTACCGCGAGAACGAAGTGTCCTACGCGAAGCTGGCGCGGATCGGCAAACTCGGCCGCTGTCGCCGAATTGCCTTTCAGGCGCAATAAAGCAATATCGGTACCGGGGTCGCGTCCTACGACCGTCGCGGAAGACGAGGCCTCGGTGGGGAGTTGGATCGTCAACTCCTGCTCGTCGCGGATAGTGTGCTCCGCTGTGACGACAAGGCCATCCCGCCATATGGTGCCACTAACGCCTGCGCGGCCGCCCTCGTTAACCGTGACAACACTGCGCCCGGCGCGTTCGACAGCGTTTGCAAAGCCGTCGGAAAGATCGAGAATTGTACTGCTCATGAAAACCTCCGCACGGTGCTCCCTGTTGAAGGCGATTGTGGCTCTCGCATGTGGGACAGCACATCACCAGTTCGGCTAGGTTCGAGCAGTGCTTCTGAGTAGCTCTGGGACTGCCACCGCGCGATAGAGCAACGGTTTCGACGAGTTTGACGAAGAAGGTTGGACTCTGCTTCCCCATAGCAATTGTGCCGACGGTCGATGCCTGGCGAACGGCACTAGTAGAGGGTTCGGGAATTGTCGCTCTGGCACGAGATTCACAATTGCGCTCACCCAACGATTCACGCTGCAATCGTCAGCGCGCCCATAGGGCATCCCGCAACACGCCTGTCGGGCTCGCGGCTCCACACGAACGGACACACGCAGTTCCGCGGGCGTTGGGGGTAGATGCAAGCGGCCATCGCATCCGCCGTAAAATCGCCACCTGCTGCGCAACCGTGTGGTGCTTGCGCTCTTTTGGCCGTTCGCTCCACTCCTCTATCTTAACAACGTGGACTGACCTTTCTCGTCGTGGGATTAGGTCGGATCCCCGTCGGAGTTAGGGCACCTGCCATAGTGCAGGCGAGGGGGCAGAGAGGGAGCGCAACTGGGGGAAAAGATCATCGCGATGGACCCGATCATCGCGCAGTGTGAAGCGCACTTCGGGCGCCGCCTCCGTGTGCTGGATCATCCGATTCTGGGCCCCTTGAGTGCGACGCAGAGAAGAAAGCTTCATCTAGTGCATGGACAACGTCACTTGAAATAGCTTCTCCAACTTCGCGACAGCGCGCGCAGACGAATCAACTAGACGCTCGTGAGCGCATGCTTTTCTTCTAGTTATAGTTAGGGAGCGAGTCAACGGCCGATTATGGGGAATGGGGCATGAAACCACGTTGCTTGTTGCCGTCCTGTTTCGTCGTTCCCTGTTTCGCGCGATCCGTGGTAGCTCCGAGCCCACGATAAGAACAATGCGCTCGACCTGTTGTCACCGAAAACTCTGCCCGTGGCGACGTGTCCACGCGTCCAGGTAAAGAACCGGTTTTTGAGAGGGGAGTTGGGGGAGGTTTCCTCAAGCGTTCCTCCGAAGCTGAGCTACCAGCGGTGCGAACGGATTGTGCAAGCCGTGGCAGCGAGTCGGCCGATCGCGCGACCGGGTTTGTTAGATCATCTTCCTCGCGACCGGCAATGCGAGATTTATGACTGCCACGGAATCGAACTAGAGAGATCGACGCTGGCGGACTGGGGACACTGCAGAATCGATTCAAGGCTGAGCCTCCTGAGTTTGAGATTGGCTTTTCTAGGACGCAATCTCAACTTAGAGGCTCAGCTTAGACTGTCTGCTGACGTTCGTGGCAGATTGCTGCTGATCGGTCTCTTCAGCGAGTACGTTCAGCGCAACGAGTAGTCCGTCGACTCTACATACCTACTGGCAAGCGGCCGCTGGCGCCTTAAATGTGGCCTTGTCGGAAAATACTCTGCCCGCACCGATGGAAGGCGCCCCAAAGAACCACGAAAAGAAGGCCAGTTCCTGAAGATGATAGACATGTCCGTTCAGCGTTACATTCGGATAGTCGTGTCCGGTGAGTGGATCGCCCACTTCCAAATTGCCTTGACAACCTGTGACTTGTCCAACGTGGCCCCACGCTGGCGTCGCGTTGGTCCCGAGTGGGTCATCCTGCCATTCGTTAATCTCATGGGCCATGATAGCTGTATCCTCACTGCCTGTCCCGAAAGCTGAGGCGGTGTCGAACTGGAACGGCGAGTAGGTTTGCACCGGACTGCCAAAGGCTCCATGGTAGCCGGCGACGCAGCATTGGCTCGGAGTCTGCACGTACATAGTCGTGTTGTAGATCATAAAAGCGGCTAAATTGGTGGGACCAACCCCTTTTGCTCTAAGCCGCGGAATGAGGGTTCCTTTTACCAACGAATCGAACCAGTTAATTTCGATGCCGCCGTAAAGAGAGATACAGCCGTTGTTCCCGAATAGCGTGGAATGAGCTGTCCCCGGGGTAATGGTAATAGCCGGAAGGAACTTGTACTGAAGTTCGTTGTGGTAGGTTCCGCCGTTTTTCGCAACCTCCATCCAGAAGTTCGCCCGCTGGAAGGCGTCGCTGTACTGGGTTTTGCCCACGTCGATGCCGTTCACTTTGAAATCGTGGGTCGCCACAACCATAGGCGAGTTCTTCAGAACGGTGAGCGGGACCTCGCCTGCGAGGCAGTTGCTGTCAGGTACCGTCGGATTAAAAGTTTCACCTTCAATCTTGAAAATTAACGGTACTACGTACACCGTCGTTGTTGTCGTTCCTTTGGTGGTGAGCGGACTGTTGCCCACCATCACTCCGGTGAAACCCTTACCCAGCGAGCCAGTTCTCGCTGATTTAACACTGTAGCCCCATAGCTTTAATCCAGCGCCGGCGGCGGATTGTTCTTGGATCAGTTCTGGGTTCCCTTCGACTAGAGGCTTCACCGCAAACACAAGTTGATGGTCAGTGATCGCCTCTTGTCCGACTACTTCGCAGACAGTCGTGAACAGAGCCACGGCGCAAGCTGCGACAAAAACGGACCAGTTTCTGAATTGCATTTCACACCTCCTGGTGAATGATTTTTGGATTTTTGAGTGTTTCGGTCTGACGTTTGAGTGATTTTTAAGTTTCCATGGGCCTGCGGCCCACCCATAGGAATGAAAGTCCAAGTTTTGGGCCCACGGATTCCAAACGGGTTATCCGTGACTTTCGAGGGAGTGTTTCGGTCTAACGTTTGAGCGGTTTTGACGGTTTCGGTCTGACCCTTGCGAGACGAGGTAAGGCAACTGCCAGCAGCTTGCCAAGGACCAACAATCTTGTCAAGGGGGAAGAAGCGAAGCTGTGATGTTGAGCAGGTTGAATCTGTAAGGATGGAGCGGTCCAGGCTCGCGACGTTAAAGAAGCAGACCAAGGGATCGAGTGCGGCGGCACACTTCCATAAAACAGCATCGATCACTTGGTGCCGTGCAGTTTGGATGATAATGGTTGATGGTTTCATGTCAATTCTTCTATTCTTCTTTGGTGTCCCGCTACCGTTCTCTTTTCGGTGGTTGGCGGGGCTAATCCCAACTTTTGTCTTCCCCTTAAGGCCCCTCCTTCGGAAATTTTGGGTGGTGGCGTTTGTTTCACGTCTGGCCGCCCATCTGCGAGTGCAATTCGGGAACGACTTTGCGGCAAAACCAAGGTCAGTCACAATGGCATGGGCATGACATGTGAGTGATATGCATATGACTTGCGATGATCTGCAAGTGAGTGGGCGGAGGCCGTCAACAAGCTAAAATATGTCTCCCCAATAGTTTGTGTTCTGTCCTCTATGCCAGAAACGGGCACGTAGCGCTGCTGCTTTATTCGGGGGGGCGGGAATGCTAAAATTTGCGCGCCAGAATTGGAGGGGTTATCTCCGTGCAAGCTGACCAGTCTCCGTACTTGGCCCGCTTCGACTCCTTCGAAGTCAATCTGCGGTCGGGAGAGCTGTCGAAGAACGGAGAAAGGATCAAGCTACCCGAGCAGTCCTTCCAGATGCTTGCCATGTTACTGGAACGGCCGGGCGAAGTGATCGCTCGGCAAGAGATTCAGCAAAGACTCTGGCCCAATGACACGGTGGTCGAGTTCGAAAATAGCATCAATGCGGTTATCAGGCGGCTTCGGGTCGCTTTAGGTGACTCTAGCGAGCAGCCCAGATATGTCGAGACCCTGGCGCGGCGCGGGTATCGCTGGAAGGCATCGGTGGTGTGGACCGAGCCACCCACCAGAGAAGCCCAAGCACCTGCCCCTCGGATGGTTTCGCAGCCGATGAATTCCCCGGCCTCTCACCTGATTGGAAAGAAAGTTTCTCATTATCGTGTACTCGAGATCCTGGGTGGCGGGGGTATGGGAGTCGTTTACAAGGCGGAAGACCTAACCCTGGGCCGCTCGGTGGCGATGAAATTTCTCCCGGAAGAGCTGGGAGAGGATTCGAAAGCGCGAGAGCGCTTCGAGCGTGAGGCGCGGGCAGTTTCGGCGCTCAGCCATTCCAACGTTTGTCCGATCTACGAATTCGATGAGTATCAGGGCCAGCCCTTTATCGTGATGGAGCTGCTGCACGGCAAGACGCTGCGGGAGCATCTCGCCGACGGAGCCTTTCGCTTGACCGATCCTCGGGGACTGGATATCGCCGTACAGGTCACAAGGGGTCTCGAAGCGGCGCACGAAAAGGGCATCATCCATCGTGACATTAAGCCTGCGAACATCTTCGTCACCGAAAAGCACGTTGCGAAGATTCTGGACTTCGGTGTGGCCAAGGTGCTCGAAGCGGGCGAGGCCGATGAACTCGCTGCGACGGCTAGCGGAAAAGCGATTTTGTCGAACCCAGTCGCGGCGAACATTACCCGAACGGAAAAGCTGGGTACTGCAGGTTACATGTCCCCCGAGCAGATTCGTGGCGAGCCGCTGGATGTCCGTACCGACATTTTCTCGTTTGGAGTCGTGCTGTACGAGATGGCAACCGGCGAGCGGGCCTTCAAAGGTGAGACGCAAGGAATCCAGCAAGAAGCAGTCCTCACAGACAACCCTAGATCAGTGCGCGAACTGACACCTGCAATCTCGCCAAAACTGGAGACGGTCATAAGCAAGTGCCTGGAGAAAGCGCGCGACGAACGCTATCGAAATGGGTCGGAACTACACCAGGCAATGGCTGAAGTCGAGCACTGTGAGTCCGCTCCGCGCGACGAGAAACCTAAGTCTGAGGCGACAAGGCGTTGGGTCGCGAGCTCGTTGATCGCCATCGCATTCGCGTTGGGGATAACCGGTGTCGTCGAGTATTGGCGCTCCCACCGAACCCTAAAGCTCACGGACAAAGACACGATTGTGCTCTCCGATTTCACCAACAGTACTGGCGACCCTGTTTTCGATGACACCCTGAAGCAAGGACTCTCAGTTCAGCTTGAGCAATCACCGTTTCTCAAGCTGCTTTCCGAGAGCAAGGTGAACGACACTTTGAAGCTGATGGGGCGTCCCAATAGTGACAGCGTGACGCCGGAGGTTGCGCGCGAGATCTGCCAACGCACAGGCAGCAAGGCGACGGTGACGGGCTCCATCGTCGCGCTCGGCAGCCAGTACGTCATTGGCCTGAAGGCGATGAACTGCCAGACTGGAGACACGCTGGCGGAAGCGCAGCAGCAGACGCCGCGCAAGGAAGCGGTGCTCAAGGCGCTCGACACCGCGGCCGCGACTATGCGGAGCCGGCTCGGTGAGTCGCTGAGCTCGGTCCAGAGATACGAAACCCCACTGGCGGAAGCGACCACGCCGTCGTTGGAAGCGCTAAAAACCTACAGTCTGGGGCAGAAGAACGTGTTTCTGAAGGGCAATACAGCAGCCCTACCCTTCTTCAAGCGGGCGGTGGAACTCGACCCGAATTTCGCCCTAGCTTACGAAGCCATGTCAGTTATTTATGGCACTCTCAACGAAGTTGGCCGGGGGGCGGAAAATGGACGTAAGGCTTTCGAGCTGAGAGACAAGGTGAGCGAACGCGAGCGGTTCCGCATCGAGGCATACTACTACTTCCTTACCACCGGAGAACTGGAGAAGGCCGCACAGGTCTACGAACTGTGGCAGCAAACCTATCCGAGGGATGTTGTGCCTTATGGAAACCTGGGAGTCATGTCCTTTATCCTTGGGAATTATGAAAAGGCATTGGATGAAGCCAAGGAGGCGATGCGGCTGGAACCTGATGCTGCGGTCGACTACATCGATTTGGGTGCGGCCTACACGAACCTCAACCGCCTGGAAGAGGCGGAGGCAGTGTTCAAACAAGCGGAAGAACGCAAGCTGGAAAGCGAGGATTTGCTAGCTATCCGCTATGTGTTGGGTTTCTTGAAGGGCGACGTGGCGCAGATGGAAAGGTTGGCCGCCAGTGCCATGGGAAAGCCGGGCATGGAAAACCTGCTGCTGGCCGTGCAAGCCGACACTGACGCCTGGTACGGAAAGTTAGAAAGAGCGCGCGAGCTGACCCGGCGGGCCATGGATTCAGCCCGGCACAACGACGCCAAAGAGAGTGCTGCGGGATATCAGGCAGTTGCCGGGCTGCGCGAGGTGGAGTCGGGCAATAGAGAGCGGGCCCGGGCCAATGTCAGTGCAGCCCTGGATCTGGCCCCAAACCGCGACGTGCGGGCCATAGCAGCACTAGTCTTAGCCCGAGCAGGTGATACGGCAAGGGCGGAGAAGCTGGTTGCCGAACTCGATAAGGCATTCCACTTGAATACGGTGGTTCAGAGGTATTGGCTCCCTACAATTCGAGCTGGGGTGGCCTTGGAGCGTAAAGATCCGCGTCGAGCGATCGAGCTACTGCAGACGTCGAGCACGATCGAACTGGGCACCCCAGGAGCGTTCAACGTATACTTATGCCCCGTCTATTTGCGAGGAGAAGCCTATCTCATGCTGAATGACGGCAACGCCGCTGCAGCAGAATTTCAAAAGTTTATCGACCATCGGGGAGTGGTGGGGAACTTTCCATGGGGAGCGCTGGCCCGACTCGGATTGGCGCGCGCTTACGCCATACGAGGTGAAACCACCAAGGCCCGTACCGCGTATCAGGATTTCCTGACGCTCTGGAAAGACGCGGATCCGGAAATTCCTATCTTGAAGCAAGCCAAAAAAGAGTATGCAAAGTTGCCAAACTAGACATTGGCGGTAGTGTCCGAAAAATCGATCGTTCGGTCTTTGGGGTCCTGAAGTGGTCCGTGGAAGAGACGGCGTTTGAGTCCCTTGCTCCTTGTTCGGCGCAGGCGTGTGGAGGCTTACGTTGTTCCTTGAAGCATAAAATGTCACTAACTTTTTAGCCGGTTTTAGCAAAATCGAGTAAAGACAGTTGTTTCAGCGAGTTGGTCTACGAAATGGTAGTTCATAGAGATATTGCTTTTGAAACCAGTTGGCGTCGGTTCTGACGAAACCGCGCCCCGGATTTATTGCCCAGGAGGTATTACGAGGAACCGCAAAGGCAGAGAAGCTGTTCTGTTGAAAGTTGATCCGGCTGGCTTCCAGCTGGAACTTCTATGACCTTGAGCGCAAGTTTGCTTCGAAGTCTAGAACTTATCTTCTCAGTCGCGTTACGCCCAGCGTCGTCACCATCGAGCATCAGGGTAATTGCCGAAAAGTGTTTTTGGAGCAAAGATTCCTGATAGGGGGAAAGTGATGAGCCCATCAGTGCAACGATACACGGTAGCCCAGCCTGATGCAGCTTGAAGCAATCAAAGAACCCTTCCACGATCACAACCGTGCCACCGTAGCGGATCGCGCGATGAAGGTTATAAAGTACCAACGATTTTCGGAAAAATTTCGGGAACTTGTATCTCATTGCGGAGTCTTCAAGCGACCTGCCTGCATACGCGACCAAAGTCCCGCTGTCATCGTGCACCGGAATCACAATCCGTTGTTGCATGAGACCGCTGCCACGGTAAAAGCCAACTCCGAAATGCAGTGCTGTTTCTTGGGTAATCCCGCGTGAACTGAGATACGGGTGAAGATGGTCGATATTTGTAAGCGTGAAAGTGAGGGCCTTGTTCGAATTGCAATCCAGATTAAGCTCGGAACACGACGGCACTATCGACGATTGCGATTCAACAGAGCGAAAGGGGGATGTCCTCTGTGCGTCTCGTGACGTGACCACCGAGAACTGATCTTGTAGCTTGATAGCCGCCTCTCTTACAGAACAACCCTCCATGGCCGCCACAAAGTCGAGCACATTGCCGCCAACGTGCCCGGCCCCTGCTCCTCTACAAGAGCTCGAATGGCAGATCCATGCATTCTTGGCCGTGTTAACAATAAAGCTCGGCGCATTGCTTCTTGACCGGTGCGTTGGCAACGGGCAGCGGCCTCGAAGATAGGGCCCGTGAATTCGGCGAATCACGACACGATAGTGGGCCAATGCCATCTCCATGGAAATTGCTTCCTTCACGGCTTTGAAGCTTACCCAGACAGATCTCATCTTGATTCCGTGTGATCGCACTGCGCTTCTGCTCGCTCAGCTCGCAACCGCCATTCCATCACGTCCTCAGCACTTCGAAGCCAGGTCTCCTGAAGTGAGGCATGCGCTTGCTCCAGAACAAGAAGTCGTTCGACCAGTTCTGCTTTGCTAAATTTTAGGTATTTGTAACGTACGTGAGCTATGTTGCGCCCAGGCTTAATTAATGCGGCCACATTTTCGATGTGGCGCGCATGCTTTCCCGGCCGTTTTCTAGACTTTGACCGCCAACTGCGATGTTGCTGGTAGTAAGAACGTGCCTCCTGGTTATGAAGAATCGCTGTTTCGGATATTCCTTTTTGTCCCGGGTCGATCTGCCTTGACCGCGCCACCACTGAAGCAAGGGACACGGGTCGGCGGTCTTTTAGCAACGCATCGATGCTGCTCTTGACCAGATCAACGGTTCGCTTGCGCTTGGCGTCGTAGACTTTTTCTTTTAACCACGGCCGGTGCATCACTTTGGCAACTCGATTTGGACACCGACCTCACGGCATTCGTCCTTGCAATATGACTCGATGAGATCCATCTCTGCCAATTCGGCATCGCAGTCACGTACTAACTGTTTCATCCGTTCCGACTCGGGATACAGACCTTCCGTAGTGGCGTAGCCTACCTGCAGTAATGCCCACTCTTTATGCCTCTCGATCTGGTTTCTCTTTGCTGGATCGGGAGCTTTGCCGGCGCACCCGACACATGCGAACTTGGCAGCGCAATAACCATGGCTGATACACTGCCCACCAATCACGTCAGCCAGGGTCCCTGCCTTGCCTCGAGCAGATTCGTAGGCGTGCTGCAGTTCTTTCGGAGAACGGAGGATTGCTTTGCCCACATCGATCTGCGTTGCAAGCCGTGCCAGATACACATCGGCAGCCTCAGCAATCATGCTCTCCGTAGGTTTGGAGTAGTAATCAGTGATCACGAGGTCTTTCTGGTGCAACCACGCGCCGACCACGTCGATGGGAATCTTTTCGACCTGCACAGCGTGGGTTGCAAATGCATGTCGCAGCAGATGCGACTTCAGAACAACGGCCTTCCCATCCCGTGTCTTAAACACCATTCCGTGCAAAAGAAAGCGCATGCATGAACTGATCGTGTTGTCTGACAAGTGATGGCTGGCATACTGAAACAGGTACGGTGCATTCTCAAATCGGTGTGCGCGGCCGCTTCCGGTACTAAAGCGAACGCTCGGCAGGAGCTGACCGGGTTGAAGTTGATAATGTTCTCCAAGCATCTGCGCTACTCTCACCAGCAGACGTTTGGTCTGTTGGCCGATGAAGTAGTCCTTTGGCGTGTTGGTTTTTTCACCTTTTGGAACCAGCCTCAGAATGTAGCGAATCCGAGGTGACTGGTCTTTTGACTCCGCGGCATCCGTTTCGGACTTTCGATTGCGCTGCTGTTGTTCCGTTACCTCTTTGCCGCGAGTTAGGCCCTCCACGAAGAGGCGAGACAGGAGAGGCAATGTGAATGGCTGATAAATATCCCGTTGTGGTCCGGACATGCGACCGAGCCACTGTGACATTGTCTTGCTTGCGCTGTTATACGAAACCCAAAACCGCTGGCGGACGGTTTGCGGATCCTGCGGCAGAATCTCGGCTTTCAAATACAGTGGGATATGTGTTGTTACATCCCAGTCCCGCATTCGACTGAGCCTGAGGCATTCGAACAAGGATGTGAACCGACAATGAAGCGTAACGATCCTACTCAGAACGCTGCTCACTTCAAACCTGCGAGCGACCATGATCGCAGCCAGTAGCGAGATCACATCCCTCCAGGGTTTCTCAAGAACGTTGTTTTCCAGATAGTTCACCACCTTTGCCGGAACGTCGGGCCAATTGCCCTGATTGCACGGGTCCCCACCGGTTCGTGGAGCGACTAGCACCTCCAACGCAATCTTGCCCCGCAGGCTATTCCATGGACGATTTTGCGGCTTCGGCGCCACGTCTGCCTCCCAGAGTGAGCAGATATTCAAGATCGGGATCCATTTCCGCCTTTCCAGGGGGTTGATCAGCTTCGGCCGCACCGGGAATGTCCTGACTGTGACTCTCACCAAGGCCGCAAGCGGAAGACGCGGCCAGGGCTGTGTTCAACATTGAATCCATCTTGTGATGAAGCTGGTCCTGTATGTCCGAATGTCGCTGCGAGTTGAAGTAGTGCTCGTAAGCTTGTAGGGTCTCCCAACCACTTTTCCAGCCCATATACTCAATCAATTCACGCAACCGTCGATTGATATCAGCGTCTGATCGAGATGTTTCGTATATGCCCCGAATAGCCTGGGTAACGTACCAGTGCCGGGCTTGATGGACATCAGCATCGATCCCGGCAGCTCTGCAAGCGGGGTTCCAGTACCCTTCGCGAAAGGCTTTTGTCGTGACTTGTGTTCCGGAACGGGATAAGAACAACGGCACTTCATAAAGATTGCGCCGATTTTCATGCGCTTCTCGCAGGTAATCGTCAAGCACGTAATGCTCGCGATCAAACTGGCGCCGCTCAGTGTCAAAATAGCGTCGCAACAGCTTGGCGGTAGAAGCGGAGAAACGGATGAACTTAACTCGTCGTCCGTGACTGCCCTTGCTGAATGCTTGTGCTTCCTGCAGTAGGCCTCGGTCGACCCAATCTGCTAAACTGAGGCCCACGACCTCGGAAACACGGCATCCGGATTCAAAGAGAATCCGAGCAATGCACTGTTCGCGTAAATGCCAGCCAACCAGTTTGCCGCCGGACTGGACCCTCCCCGGGAACTCCGGATCATCGATAACTTGGGGAACCCAAGATTCGCCCACGATCTTGAAGTAACTGTCGGATAGGCGTCGCTTGCGCGGCAGGACGACACCGCTGATCTGCGGCATCCGCGGTGGCAAGGCCACTTCCGGAAGCCGATCCTCAAGTTGGGTCAGTATCGCTGCCGGTCCGTCAACTAAAGGATTTGCCCACTCATACCGGCCTTGTGTTCGCATGACCTGATAGAAGAGCTTGAGCGCCGACAAGAACACTCGCACAGTGGAGCGCGTGCTATCAGTTAGCGACACGAGTCGGAATCCGGCGCGGTGTTCCTTTACCTTGCACCTTAGACACTCGATCAAATAATCTCCAACCAGCTGTTGGATATTTTGCGGTGTGTTGTCCCACCGCCCACCTACTCTGCTCGCACTGGGATCACCTTCCAGCCAGCTGAAGAATGGCACAATCGCGTTGAGGTAAACACGGGCAGTACTCGTGCTGGACCGCTTCACTGCTTCGGCACCAAAGATTGTCAGGGGAAAATGAAGCCGCCCCTCAAAATCGAAGACTAGAACCGGTTGCCGCTTATTGTGCTTGCGAGTGATGACTCGGTACCCCACGAAGTCTGCTTTCTTCTTTCTCGCTTCGTGCAGGATCAACCACGGTAGCGGAACCGTATTAGACGGAGGCGCTCACCAAACGTTGGGCAAAAAAACAACTGGTTGCAAAGAGAAAAGGGTATGCGTTGGTAGTGCATAGGAGGCATGCGTGGTTTCAGGAAGTTGCCAGTGATCGCATCTGTCGGCGTTTACTTATCTGACACTTTATGCTTCAAACCTCCCACTGGTTCTACCCTGAATGCTTGAAATAGGGCGCCGGCAGTGGTTTCCCCTGGCTGCAGCAGTCGCACTTACTGACATGTTTTGCTTCAATTCCGTACTCGCTGACATTTTATGCTTCAAAATGGAGCCGACTGGCCGGAAGGCAGCTACTGATTCCAAAAGAGTTGTCGATACGATAGTGACATTTTATGCTTCAACTCAGTGACAATTTATTCTTCAAGACACATTACGATTTACCGCTGTCACTTGATCATAAAATTGCAGTCATTGCCGCTTTATGCCTCCCCACAACATCGTGCGCGGCGGGCTACTGCCGCTAACCTCATGAGTTTTGTATTCGTTGATTCATAAGTTTGCAGTAATGACTGCAGCTGTATGCTTCCCATGGTCACTCGCGACCATTAGTTAGGACTAGGGCACGCCCCACTCTCGAAGTTTCTTCCCTTATCTGACGAAGAGCTACGCGACCTTCCTCGAGATTGGTGTAGTCTGTGCTTGTCAGAAGCGGACGGAGATGGTCGCGTGTGATTTTCATCCCTTTGGCGAGCAGTTGATAGGCCGCCTCCCTGATTTCCGCTCGTGCCCGCTCTCTCCTCGCGAGGGCTCGAATCTTCCGGCAGTCCGCAAAGCGGTTGGGCGATGGCGATGGTGCGACACTCCGCCGGGAAACGCCGGTAGATCCTTGCTTTGCCATGATTTGTGCGCTTGATGACTTGACGAACAGATGGAGGTGGGTTCTCATTCATAGGTGCTTGAAGGATATGAAGTACTTAGTTAAATTGGCGAGTGTTAAAGCAGGCGGGATTGTTATCCCGATGGAAGAGAAGACCGTCACGCAGGGGGGGCGGTTTCGAGCAGCCTCTGCGACCGCATCAGCACTGGCATATCGATGTTTACTTGTGCAGCGTTCTCGACGGCTTCAGTCGCTTCCTTGTGCATTGGGATTTACGCGAGTCGATGCGGGAAGCGGATGTCGAAGTAATTCTCGAATGTGCCAAGGAAAAGTACCCGGATGCGAAGCCGCGCATCATCTCGGGCAACGGCCCGCAGTTCACTGCCCGCGATTTCAAGGAATTCATTCGCATCTCGGGCATGACGCACGTCCGAACCTCGGCAAGCCACCCGCAGTCGGCAGCCGGAACGCTGGCACAAGTCGCTGAAAAGCAAATGCACTCGACCGGGTACGCCGCTGTCACCGGAAGATGCAAAACGCCTAGTTCAACAATATGTGGACCGTCGTGGACCGTTATAACTATGTCCGACTGCACAGCGCCATCCGCTATGTGACACCAAACGATATGCTCGCGGGGCGACAGGCAGAGATCCAAGCCAGCCCGACCGCAAGCTCGAAGCCGCCAGACCGCAACGTCAGAGTCGCCGCCACCAAGCTGCGTGAAGAGTGAAGTGGCCAGCCGCCGCGATGTCGGATAGCGGTGTGGTGGCTCGGTTCCGGTTTGCCCAGCAATACGTCCGCTATGCGCTCAATATAGCGATCACGGCATCCTTCACCAGGTGTTCATGCCCTCTGAGAGTTCCGCTAATGGCGTCACAATCGCCCAACGTTCAGCAAATTTGCCATCTACAATCCTCCATTGGACAAATCCGTGGAACTCTACTTTTCTCTGGCTCACTGCGTCTTTACCAGACCAAACAGCTCGAACCACGACTTTATCTCCATCAGCGATCACGTCCCGAACATCAACTGTGAGGTCGGGGACCTGCTTCATCAAAAGCTGAAGTCTCTGCGCACCTTCCTGCAGATCATTCTTGTGGTCGCCTTGCAGTTCATGATCGTAGAGGTCCGGTCGCATATTCCCGAGGACGGTTTGAACATCTCGACGGTTCACCGCTTCAAAGTGACGCTTTACAAACTCCCTGTTTGTGCTTGTCTGATCCATTTTCCCTCCGTGCGAAGTCTCGACTCTGTACTGATGCGTCGCGACTTCTTTCTCTAACTGATCTTCTATGACCGTCATTTTGTCGTCAATCGTCCGTCCTTTCGAATGCCATGCAGCGGAAGCTGCAGCTATTGCTGAAATCTTGACGAACCACCGTCGATTCACAGCGCCCCTCCCACACGATCCCCACCCCTTCGATGAAAGCGAAGGGTGGCTCACCTAGATAGGACACGCAGAGACGCGATCTATTCCGCCGAACATGATCTGGTGTAAGGCCCCGTTGGGCGTGACGCTGAGCGTGACGACCTTCCGGGACGAGCTGAAGCCGACGATCGTGTCAACTTCTCGTCTCAGATGTGAGCTTCTGCTGATTGATGCGCACGTGTTCGATGAAATCGGAGAACTCGCGCTCGCGGAATCCGACGCCGGAAAAAACCAATCTGCAGAGGGCATTGGCGCAATCTGAACGGAACATTCTTCGATGCTTCAGTCGGGATGGCGAGCTTTAATAATCTTCGTATCGCTCTTAATAATCTGGTCCCGGTCGTATGAACAGATATGTGCACCGCTGGGCACCAGCAATCCCGAGTCAAGGACGTGACTGCTGCCGCGCTGGAGTCCGTTACCAGCGACGGGACGACGATCACCGCTACGGTGATTAGTAAACCTCTACAACGCCGCCGTCCGGCATCGCGCACCAGATTTCCTTCAGGCTCACGGCGCAGTTCGGGATTCCCAACTTCTTCGCCGTCTCGATGTCAATCGGCGAAGGTTTCGGGTCACCGTTGTGCGGATGGGTGTGAAGAAACAGGACTGTGTCTACTGGAACGCGAATTGTTCCGCCGAACTGGTCGCTGAACGAGCCATAGACAACGTTGCCATCCGGTTCGATGGCGGCGGACTTCTCGGCATTCTCGCGGGACTGGGTGCCGAAACTGCTACCGCCAATCATGCTGAAGGCGGCGAACATGCGGAGCTTCTTCACGACGTCCTGCGGGACAGTGAGCGAATCCTGGGCGACAACCGGGACAAAAGAAATTAAGATAGAGCACAGCCATAGGAACTTCTTCATCGGGGTTCTCCTTTGGTCAGGCTCAGGAGCGGTTGGCGCCGCTTTCTGAGCCGTTCTCATTTTCAAACTACTGAGCGACTTCTGAACTCAGATATTCGATAAATGGCCTCGCCGTCGAAGTAAACACAATCCACCCATTTGACTGGATACCTACCGTAACGGTTACTCTTCTTTGTTCGGCAACCACCGAAACACGTCATGCCTGTTCTGTTGTGCAAACTGATTTCGATGCTATGTTCCCAGCGAAGCATGTTCGCCAAAGGCGGATGTGTGTGCCAGTGTGATTCATCACCTACACGCCGTGACAAATGTCATCTCATATTCCTGCACCTGCGACTGGGTCATACCTGTTGCTTCCAAATAAGTTCAGCACCAACATGTAGCGATTACCTGTGGAGTGGATGATGTTGTCGAGGACCAGTTGTTCGTCCGCGTTGAGTACGTGGCACATCGGGGAGCGTTTTGTCAGCGGGTACGGGGCAGAGTTCCTCGAGCGTGATCGGCTCTTGCTAACGAACAGCAAAAGTACTAAACGGGTGTCCTGACGCCGCTACGGTTTCGTTCGAACAGCGACGTGCAATGTCCAGGACCGATTGGCTGAGGGATGATATTGCAAAGCCACGTTGCTTCCGGCCTGCAGTTATTTCTGCTGCTGAGCGGGAACGGTGAACTCTACTACCTTGCTGCAACTCGGGATCGGCCTTTAGATTGTGGTAGGAGGCGAATTTCTCCTTGGTGGAGCGGAGCTTGCGATGCCATCGCAACAGGGTTTCCGCCGTCACGATCGTAGCAACGTCCTGCAAAACTCGCCGTCCCAGGGCCTTGGCTCGGATTAGTCGGCTCAATCAGGGTGATGAGAACTGCTACCACTCTGGCCCACCATTGATACCAGCCGAGAAACGGTGGTCCTCGTGGATTAGCGCCCGGTCCGCACAGGGTGCGCCTCGAACCAAGCGACTCGGCGAATGTCTTCCCGCCTGAATTCCAGCAATGATGCGGTCGTGAGGCGCCAGCCTGAGCTTTCAAATTGGTCGCATGTCTGCTCTTGATCTGTTGCGGCGTTTGCTGCTCGTTGTTTGCGGCAGTAGCGGGACCTAGCGCGCCGCACGGGTTGCAACCGATATCGCATGAAGGTAAGCGCTGGACGTACACCTTCAAATAATTTGACTCGGACGTATCCTTCGGTCGTCCGCGGCCGTAATAGCTACAGTAAGAACAAATCGGAAAAAACAGGAGGACGATATGAACATCCAAGACAAAACAGTTCTTGTCACAGGCGCCAACCGTGGTATCGGGAAGGCACTTGTCAATGAGGCCCTCAGACGGGGAGCAAAGAGAGTATACGCCGGAACCCGCAGCGCACTCGAAATCTCGGAGGAACGCCTCACGCCGCTGACATTGGACGTGACCAACGCTGTGCAGATCCAGCAATCAGTGGACAAGATCGACAGCCTCGACGTCCTTATCAACAACGCCGGGATCGCCATGTACGACGATCTGAGCAATCCCGAGGTGATCGAACAGCATCTGAAGGTCAACTTGTTTGGACCCCTGAATGTGACTCGCGCATTCTTGCCACTGTTGAAACGATCGAGGGGGGCCATCGTCAATAACCTTTCAACGTCGGCGCTTGCGCCCATGCCGATCATACCTGGTTATTCGATTTCGAAGGCCGCCACGCTCAGCATGACTCAGTCTCTGAGGGCGCTCCTGGCCGGCCAGGGCGTGACTGTTCATGCCATCTTGACCGGACCTGTCGATACCGATATGACCCGAAGTGTCGATTTCCCGAAGGCCTCGCCCGAGTCTGTTGCGGTGGCCATCTTCGATGGCCTGGAAAAAGGCGAAGAGGAAATTTTCCCGGATCAAATGTCCCAATCCATCGCCGAGGGCTGGCGCAACGGCATAGCCAAGGCCCTCGAACGCCAGTCCTTGGTATTCGTCGCGGAAAACGTCGCACGTGCTGCATAGGGGCGAAATCAGTGAGTCGATGATCCCGAACTTATGCGGTGCAAATTCTTGTAGGTTTCATCGCTATGATATCGATGGCAAAGCGCGGCGGGCTCGTTTTCATCTAAGAACTCACATTTTCGACCGAATCGCATAGCGATTGTGGAGGTGAACGATGTGTCCGTTCTGTTTCGCAACCCTGGGACTGGTCGTCGCCGGAAGGGTTTCGGCCGCCGGTCTGGCAGCTCTGGCTGTCAAAGTGTCCCGCAAGAAGAACCAGGAAGCAGAAACCACTTCCGACCTGGGTGAGCTTCGCCCAGAATCTTTCCTCGGGAATCGGCCACTGGCATCCACATGTGATGATCCTTGCGCCGTACTATGACAACGCGACGGTTGGCGGCAATCCGTTTCGGGTCACCCTTCCTCAACTCACCGATGATGCGGGAACTCCGTTCTCCGTCGTAGTGATTCCCGTCGATGACAAACTGGCCGCCACGGGGGATGTGAAGTAGTGCCTGTTGGACGGCTCGGTAGCGTATTGCGAACGTGGATGGAGGCGTGATGATGAACAAGCTGGGTAGCCAAGAGCATCTGGATGGCTCGGGCGGCATCGAAGCGCGCTACCTGGCGTTTCTTGAGACCGTCTCCACATTTCGGCCGAGCCTGCACCGCTACTGTGCGCGCATGACGGGTTCGATCATGGACGGCGAAGACGTCGTGCAGGAGGCCCTGATCGAAGCCTATCGGAAGCTGGACAAATACGATGAGAGCCGTCCTCTGAAGCCCTGGCTATTTCGGATTGCTCACAATCGCTCGATCGATTTCCTGCGCCGAAAGGGAGTGCGGGATGAAGTCGAGGCGGCCGCAGCCATGCCCGAAGCGGCCTCACCGATGGAGCCAACCGCACTAGGGATCGGCAAGGCAGTGGAACACCTGGTCGCGTCCCTGCCTCCGAAGGAGCGCGCCTGCATTCTTCTGAAGGAGGTATTTGATTACTCCCTGGAGGAGATTGCGGAACTCGTCGATTCCACTGTCGGTGGCGTTAAGGCAGCGCTCAATCGCGGCCGCACGAAATTAGCTTCATCTCCTGCCCCATCACCGTCAGTTGGAAGGTCGAATCCCGAACTGGCACGAATCATGCAACTTTATGTGGATCGCTTTAATCGACGAGACTGGGACGGCGTACGCGAGTTGATCAGCGCCGACGCGCGGCTCAACGTTCTCGATAGGTTTACCGGGAAGTTTGCGGACGCACCCTACTTCTTCAACTACGATCGCTGGCCGTGGCTATGGAAACTGGCAATGGGCGAGGTGGACGGGGAGCTGGTGCTCATTGTTCTCCAACGCGGGGCTGACACATGGACCTCATACTCGGTTATTCGTGTGAAGGTTATCGGCCAGGAAATCGAGCAGATTGTGGACTACATTCACTGTCCATGGATGGTCCCCGCAGCCAGTTCCATCTTGCTGATTTGAGGTCGCCAAATGCGCGATTAAACTCCGGTGCCCTTGCACTCGTCTGCAAGACTAGTGGCTAGCAAGTGGATGCGGAAATCGAGCTCGTTAAAAGTTTGACACACCTAGAGATGGCTGTTCCCAGTCGGTATGGGTCTGAATGATTGCTCAAGCGGATTGTCACTAGCCGAGGGATGGTTGAAGAGACGGTATGCTCCCGAATTACTCTCACCATTTGAGAGGCGGTGGCAAATTTCAGCTCGTTCAGGCGTTCAGGGTCATTGAGCAATTGAACGTGCTAAGTCATTTCCTGCGCACCCACCCCACAAGCATAGCCGCTCTTTTTCCGGAGCTGGCCCCATCCGCCCAACACCCTACCGATCTTGGTAGGGCCGCCACGTTTTCAACGCCTCATCTGAAAGGCGGGTTGCAAATCACTTAAAATCAGTTCTCTGGTTTTACATGCACTTACAAGGATGAAAGTTGCTGACCGTGCCCGGTTAAGTCCTTCGTTTGCGGTTCGTTCGTGAGCCGGTTTCGAATCCCCACTCTCTCCGCCAGATTCTAAAGTACTTACGTCACAACAAATCACGAGGCTCTGGGCAGCACTAAGCGCACGATCCTAAAGTGACTCGGCCATTTCGTTAGTAACCACATCACCGTAGATGTCGAGAGTGGTCCGAATGTCCCAGTGCCGCATCTGCGCATCAGCTTCTGATGAACCGCAATCGCGGTCCCCACTCTCCCATCTTAGAAGTGCTACAATCTGCGAAGCAGCCTTGGGGGTCTGAGGAGGCGGGATCATGCAGCGAATAGTCGCCCGTAGCGTGATGGCATTTGTTCTTCTTTTCATCTCGCGGGGCTTCGCTGCCACCCAAGTGTCCTGGCGGAAAGCCAGCACTAAGCAGACGGACATCATGCTGTACGAGCAAGCCCAAAAGGCTTTCAGCAATTCGAACTTCGCTGAAGCGCGAACTCTTCTGACCAATCTCATCGACACCTATCCCGATTCGGGTTACTTGCGTCGTGCAAAACTTTCCATTGCCGATTCGTGGTACTCGGAACATGCGGTCAAGCCAACCGAGTCGGAATATTTTGATTTCATTCCGTTCCTTCCCATAACAGCTCTCGCGCTAGGAGCCAGTGTTTTCTGGGTGTTCATGATCATCGAGTGTGCCACCAAGGAGCCCGCGGGCGGGAACGACAAGCTAATCTGGATTTTGATCATCGTTTTCACACATTGGATTGGGGCGCTTATCTATTACTTTGTTCGACGGCCACAGCGCATCGCAGAACTTGGAGCGTAATAGGCCATCAGATTCCGGGCGATTCACCGTGGCGACAAGAATCCGTCGCAATTCCCCAGACATGATCAGGGCGCCAGCGCTCAGATTTCGTCTTACACAAAGCGAACACGCCGTTTACCGTCGCCTGCAGTCCGATTTTACCGTTGGCAGAAAGCGTCTAATCTGTACCACACGTTGCACTAGTCCAGGCCAGCTAGGCATGTAAAGTTCGGGGAATCGTGGGCTCAGCGCGACGCACGATATATGGTTTGGTGGCTGGGAATGAAGGCGCCTACCGCTAGGCCTCCGAGAAAGCCCATGGCTGCGACGACCCCGGCTTTTTGGCC
>Ga0123355_10003786_pt1 | contig 21869 bp, 25 predicted proteins | sample TergutEmb28metaG_3_FD_89872 | JGI IMG/M metagenome (GOLD analysis project Ga0123355, IMG submission 89872) | Embiratermes neotenicus P1 segment gut microbial communities from Petit-Saut dam, French Guiana - Emb289 P1 | ecosystem: Host-associated > Arthropoda: Insects > Digestive system > Gut ... | reverse complement strand
CCTTATTGATACAATATAACGATTGCTCGTAGGTGGCGAAGGCGAAAAATAAAAAGCTGGCAGGGCAATCGTTAAAAGGTTCATCCAATCATTGTCCGATATTTATTCGCCATCACCTAAGAATGTAATATGCCGATTTCGTTTTGCCCATTTTTTGAATATCTTCTTTTACCATCTCCAAAAGAATGGCTCGAACACGTCCTTCACTTAAGTTGAAAATTTCAGCAAGGTCACTAACAGATACTCTTCCATGTTCTTCAATATATTCCACTATAACAGTTCTTTTTTCGCCCGTTTTATTCGCTTGTTTTATTCGCTTGTTATTCGCTTGTTATTCGCTTGTTTTCCGATTGACGAAGCAAGCGGAATAATTGTCTTGAAAATATCTCCTTCGATTAATTCCGGCACTCCGCCGGAGTATAGTTTCGTATATGTGTAAAGGTTGCGAATACCAGAACCAAGCCGGTCGGCGCGCCCAATGTTCATGAAAAATTTTGCAATAAGCGGGTTTTTCGAGTTTGGTGTGAAATTTTCTAATTCAATGCGTCCATGTTCAAGAGAGCAATTCCAGTTTTCCGCATAGATACGGTCTTTCTCAATAATCAGCTTGGCGTTGAAAGATTTGGAATACTCGCGGTGTGCCAAAATATTTGATACCAATTCACGGGCAATCCATGACCTAACGCTAACATTCTGGTCACCAATTAGAACAAATGGGTCATTTGTGTGCTTTGCAATAAACTCCATTAGCTGGTCATACGCCTCTATGAGATTGGTTTCTACATAGCGACGGTCATCGTAGCGGTCAACATTATCGCGGCGCAAAAGTGCATCTGTAACGATACCCGGAGCGCAAGAACGTACAACATCATCTTTGCCGAACAGCAAAATTGCCGCAAGGTTAAATCCTTTCTTGCCCGTCCGTTTGTCATCTTCGTAAAGCCCTGCGCTTTTGAAGATTTCCATCGCATCTAAATCCTTCCACGGATGGTCGGAAATACGGCTGACTGCCATTTTTTTACACGCGGAATAAGGTCAAGCCGCAAATCATCCAGCGTTGCATACGGAAAAATCTCACGCTCAGTAAATTGGTTCTTTCTCAAAGAAAGCTGTGCAACCAAATCGGCTGAATTTGTAATATTAAAATCGCCATCCTCGTTGCGGTCATATATTTTGCCGGAACAGGATTGAATCTGTGAACTCACAGGGACATAAACGTATAACAGCAATTTGCCATCCAACTCCACATCAGTGAGATTCAGAAATAATGAGGGCGATGTTTTTTGCGGATTGTTTAACGTGTTGGCACAGCTTCGTGGATTGATGAAAATGAGGTTATTCCCGAAAGTGAATCCACCTTTAGCCAAATCACACTGAACGCATACAAATTGGGAACGATGATGCGCTCTTCCACTGAGTTGGTGGAGGATTCTGCGTTTAATATTCAATCATATATCGCGCAGGAGTTTGCCCGACGTATTGGCTCCCGCGAAGAGGAAGCATTCTGCCTTGGGGATGGAACGGGAAAGCCCACGGGCATATTTGGCGGCACTGGTGGGGCGCAAGAAGGCGCATCGGCAACCACGACAATAACCTTCGACAACATGATAAATTTGTTTTACAGTCTAAAGCCGCCATATCGAAACAGGGCTGCCTTTCTCGTAAATGATAGCACAATGAAGGTTCTGCGTAAAATAAAATCGGCTGACGGACAGTATATATAGCAACCATCTGTCAAAGAAAAAACTCCCGACACAATTTTGGGTAGACCTGTGTATGTATCGCCATACGCGCCGGAAATGGCAGAAGATGCATATCCTGTTGCCTTCGGTGATTTTAACTATTATTGGATTGCCGACCGCAGGGATATTCGTTTTCGTGTGCTGAATGAATTATATGCCGAACGTGACCAGATTGGATTTTTTGCCACTGAGCGTATAGACGGCAAACTCATTCTGCCGGAAGCCACAAAGCTGTTGAAGATGGCAGGGGAATAGATACAACACTGTGCTTAAAATGTTTTGAACTTTTGCCTCGGCTTTTGCTGGGGCTTTTCTTTTGCGGACAATTTATATAGCAATTTTGCACAGCATACATTATTTGTAAGATGTTATGCGAGGTGCTTTCTTTGGAGAATACTATTACAAGCCCGGCAAATGAGGAAGATATCGAGTATATGCAAATTGGAAATACAAAATACAAAGTTACATCTTTTTACAACGGTGATATTACATATTTGGATTTGATAAAAAATGCATTAAAACGCGATGCAGATACCCTTCTGCGGCAAATGGATAATGATTGAACAAGGGCAAAACAGCTTGATTATTAGGGGCTTTAGAGGCATCATGTCCTTATGGTTTAAGTCGTTTTGTTGCTGTGGAAAGGAGTTTTCCATGCTAAACCAGCAACAACGACAGGCGACAATTTATGCGGGTGGTAATATAGGAACAAAAACGCCAAAGCCGAAAACACTGGGGTTTTGCCGGTTTAATCCCATTTGCACCACCTATCGGCTTGTCCGATTTCATGAAAACGGAAGCGTTTTCGTTGCGGAGCATCTTCGCTTCATATTTCGTAGTGACTCAAACAACTTGATATAACGAACTGAAAACAGGGGCAATCTCCGACACTCCATCTTGGGTGTCGGGGATTGCCCCTGTTTTTGCTTTGTCCAAAACTTACTTGTTTTTCGCTTTGCCCTGTATTTCAGGGACGGGCTGAACATCATTTTTCGGAATTTTATTTTTCTTGTTACTTTCCGTCCCGTGCGGTTCAGACGGGCTTGGACGACGCATTCCTTTTTTAGCCATTTTGTCGCTCCTTTGCGGGCGGGATGCCGTCCGAGTATTTTTGCTTGTCGTTCCTATGCTTGGCTTCACGTTTTTGCGCTTGCACTTCCGGTGGTTCGCCTTTGGTTTTATCGTTCCGTCGTTGTTGTTTGATGTTGCCGGACATGATTATCACCTCGGTATTAGTGTGGCAATTTTGCCAATGGATATGCGTGGAAAATGCTACACTTCACGGAAAGACATCGGGCTAATTTCTATATTTGGTTTATAACGCTCCAAGTTTTTGGTCTTGTCCCAAACTGTAAACATGCTTTTGTTTTTCGTCCAACAGTATTTCGCTAACATCGCAGACGAAAAACACGCAATCACCCACATTTACCTTTTGGCTTACATTGCAGAAAAACACCATCTTGCTGTGAACGGGGTGCTTTTGTTCATCGCCCGCAAATTCAACGCCGAATTCCTTGGCCTTGTCCATCTCTCGCCCGGAAACATTACCGCATTTCATAACTTCATCGGCAATTGTTTCGGTTGGCAGACAGAGGGCAACTTTGCCGTTTGCGGAAACAAGTTCGCAAGTATAGCTTTCCTTCGCCATTGAAAAACCAAGCATCGGCGGTTCAGATTCTAAATATGTCCACCATGCCACGGGTGCGAGATTCGTGCCACCGTCCGGTCGTGGTGTGCAAATTAAGGCTATGGGCTGTGGTGTAGTGCTTTCCGGTGCTTCCATCATTGTTGCTTTTTGCATCACGTCACTCCTATTTTCATGTTTTGTTCAGATGCCTATAAATCATCTTTTACCTCGGCTGTGTTTCGCAAAAATGGTTCGGATTTTTCATAACCGGTGAGTATGCCATATAACTCCGGGCGGCGGTAAGCGTTGCCGTGTATTTCTTTTTGGCGATATGCCCGAATTTCGTCCATCGAGAAACTCGCCATAAAGATACCCTCGGCTTCACCTGCTTCAACCACCAAGGTGTCACGGTTTCCACCCTCGCAGCTTACACGGTAAGCCATTCCGTCAAATGCAGATGAATGTCCGTTGCAATCGGGGCTGGTCGGACACTGTGTGTCCTGCTCGCCCGTGCGTCCCGGATGACCATATGGATAGTTTGCCGTAGCAATCCCCACCATATTTTCATATGCGCGACCACGAAGTTGCGAAAGGCGGTTAATGTCCATCGGGCAGACATTCGGTACAAGGATTATCTCTGCACCTTCGAGCATGAGAATTCTTGCGCTTTCGGGTTGTTCCCGGTCATAGCAAATCATTGCGCCTACTTTAACTATGCCGTTTCGAGTGTCCAAGCCTGCCACAGGGAAATCATCACCTGCTGTTAGTTGCCCTTCGCCGGAGTCAAAAACACAAGTGTGGACTTTGGCGTAATGCAGAACAATCTCGCCGTTGCGGTCAATAATCACAATGCTGTTTCGTGGGGTTGGTTCGTATTTTTCCAAAAAAGTGATGCCGATTGCGAGGTCGCTGTGCTTGGCGTGGTCTTGAAATTCTTTTATAAACTCGCTATCTAATGAAATGGCGTTGCGTTCAGTTTCTTCCGGGTCGTCGGAAAGATTGCAACCATTGCTCCACATTTCCGGAAACAGTGCTATATCCGCACCTATTATTCTTGCTACTTTGCAATAAAAAATTCCTTTTTCCAAGTTACGCTCTATTCTTTTTTCGGGATGCAACTGCATCAAGTCTACGTTAAATTTTTTAGTGTTCATCTTTTCCCCTCGGAGTTATGTCATCTTAGTCCAGATATTTTCGTGTCCATGGGCATATTTCGATACACTTTCCGCAGATGCTAATTCCGCTCTGTAACCGTAACTTTTATCGCATCGCCTGCTTGTTTGCCGATTTTAGCTCTTATGTCCTTGCGAACACTAATTATATAACAGACTGACCCATCGGGATTTTTCGCGCCCATGTTTACGATACTGCCGTCATATGGTTCGCCGTCAAAGGTTGCGTGTACTTTTAGTCGGCCTTTGCCGTAAACGGCTTTGATGTCAAAAGGCACAGCAATATACGCTCCATCTTGGTCGTTTACCTTTTGGATTACGACATCAAATTCATGGGTTTTCTGCATGGCGAACCTTTTTTCTTGTTAAATGCCGAGGGTTTCGGATAAATTGTCATCAGAATCAAATCCCTTCGTGCAAAAGTTTTCGCAGTGCAGTTTCAAACGCTACATTTTGTTCTGCTGTGCGCTTCGGCGGGCCCTTCAATCGCCCGCCCGCCATGCGAATTTTTTTCGCGGTGTGGCGTTGCATGAGAAGTGCGTCGATGTTATCGCCGGTGTAAATCAATCCGTTTTGGCTGACAGGTACGGCTTCGCGGGCAAGGCACATGGCGGCAAGAGCGTAGTCTTGTGTCACAACGAGGTCACCGCGCTTGACCATGTTCACCAGTGTAAAATCCACGCTGTCGCTGCCCTGCGATACAGTGATAGTTTTTGCGCCGGGTTTTTCAAAGTGATGAGAGGTGTCGCAAATAATCACGCACTCCGCACCTGCTTCTGTGCATAATTTCACGGTTATATCCACCACGGGGCAACCATCGGCATCTATGAAAACCGTCATTCGCCGATTATTTTTATCAGAACACGCTTGTCCCTCATGCCGTCAAATTCTCCGTAAAAGATTTGCTCCCATGTTCCGAAGTCTAACTTGCCATCGGTGACTGCGACAACCACCTCGCGTCCCATGACAGTGCGTTTCAAATGGGCATCCGCGTTGTCCTCGTAGCCGTTGTGTGCGTATTGGCTGTGAGGCTTTTCGGGCGCGAGTTTTTCCAACCACTTCTCGAAGTCGCTGTGCAAGCCGCTTTCATTGTCGTTGATGAAAACACTCGCAGTGATGTGCATTGCGTTTACAAGGCACAGCCCCTCGCGGATACCGCTTTCAACCAACGCGGCTTCCACTTGCGGGGTTATGTTTGTAAATGAACGGCGCGTTTTTGCGCGTAGGGTTAGTTCTTTTCTGTATGACTTCATGGGTTAATTCCTTTCCGGTGAGAATTATCGAATTCTTCTTTTTTATTAAATCAAAAGGGGTGTGTTATTGTGAAACATTCAGACGATGTAATTTACAAATTGGCAGATGGGTCTTACGTGGGAAGTTGGGAGATAAAAAAGACCTATCATGTATTTACCGGCGGCAGAAACGGAGAAGATTTACGTAAATATCGTAAATTTGTCAAGGGGCTTATTCGCAACAATGTAATGCACCTGTGTGCGGAAAAGCCCGGCCTTGAAGAGTTATGCAAAACAAATATGGTGCTGGCAGTGAAGATGTACAGGGATGAAAATAACAGCACATTAAGTGAGGCTCACGCATATTGCCATGCATTAAAAGATTGGGCAAGTGTGACAACGCACACTTGGCAACCTTGACAAAAAAGATACTCCAATCCCGCTGTTTATCAGTGCTTGTCCCAAGGTTGCCGCATGGCAGCCTTGGCTGTCATTGGCAATCTTGCTTTTGCTACTCCGGAAACGCCCAAACCCGGTATCAGTCAAGTTTGCGAGGATTGAGTTGTTGCGGTTGCTTCGATTTCTGCTTTGTGACCACCTGCATATTATACACAGGGTTTTGAGTATTTGAAAACGTCCAATAAAGTTGCACATCTTTATTAGTGCGTGCTCCCACTATTTAACGGCAACATAAACCAACGCCAAGTGAATGAAAGCGGCATACATAATATCAAGTTTGTCGAAGCGGCAAAAAATACGCCTGAAACCTTGAAGCAATCGAAAAAGTCGTTCAACTTCGTTGCGCAGCTTGTAAAATTCTTTATCGTACTGCCAAGGATTTCGCCGATTCGATTTCGGCGGAATAATCGGTTCAAACTTCAGCATTTGTGCAGTACAGCGCGCTTGGTCGTCTTCGTATGCCCTGTCCGCTATCAGAGGGGTCAAATGTTCCTGCTTGCCGACCGTTTCCAACAGAAGCCTGCCCTGCGGCGCATCGTGACACTGCCCCGGACTCAGGCTGAATGCTGCGGCATTTCGCGCTCCGACCGCCAACATATGAACTTTGGTGGTCAGTCCTCCTCTGCATCTGCCGATTGACTGTTTACCGTTTTTTTAACGCGCCGCACGCATCGGGATGCACGAGCACAATCATAGAATCCAACATCCTCTTGATTATGCCCGTACTCGCTGCGCCGTTTACATGCAACTCCGAAAACAGCCTCTCGATTACACCGTCCGCCACCCAACGATTAAAACGTTTGTAGATTACATGCCAATATCCGTATTCCTTCGGCAGCCTCCTCCACTTGCAGCCGTTTTCACAGATGTACAACAATGCGTTTATAAACGTCAGGTTTTCTACTGATACTCTGCCTCGTTGCACAGGCAGTATGTGCTTGATTTTTTCGTATTGTTCTCTGTTTATCTCCGGTTGCTTATTTTATCAGATTTTGTCGTGGCACAGCATATTGGCATGAACAACTTTTACTTTTTCGGGGAAATCTAACTTTGCCGGTTTAAGCACAGTTTTTTTGTTTTCCCACGGTTTCTCATCCTCGGAATCGGAAGCCCTGTGCAGTTCGCCCAATTCTCCATCAGGCGTTAATTGTCGGATAAATTTTTCTATTTCTGTAAGCGTGTATTTTTTGACATTATGTAAATAATTCCATTGGTCGGCGTATGGATTAAAATTGTCATCAACAAATACGCTGTTGTCCTGCTTGCGAGAATATTTTTGCAATGGCAGAGCAATAAGATTACCAAAGCCACCCTTTGGCAAGCTGTCTTGAGTTGGAATAAGACGGTCGTATGTTTTGAATGGCAGTTCATGGTGCTTGTTCATGGCGTAGGCAATTAAACTGCTCCCAAATTTACGCGCAATATTTACCGGAGCATTCTCCGCAAAGAAAATCCAAAAGTGAATGTCGTTGCCGGAGCGAGAGCGTTCCACTGCCATATGAATATCCGGCTCAGCGCATACTTCACGAATAGCGGAAACGTCGCGGCGCAATTCCGCAGGGACATAAACCTTCGCATCGAAGTCAAAGGCAAGGAAACGGCAGGTTTCATCGGGGAGCATTGGATATACGCCGATGGTCGGTTTCCCTTTTAAGTGTTTCTCGACCGCTTGGGCATCGAAAGGGACAAACCGTTGTTTTGTACATTCGCCGCATTTTACCTTCGCTTTGCCGGATTTGGGGCATATCGGTGACCACGCTCGGAAGCAGTCGGGAGAATAGTCGGATTTTTCTTTCTTGGCATTTTCCCGGCATTTGGCATACACATCCTCTCTCCCGGTAAACAATGACATGAACAGAGCGATTGTATCTTCCGAGGGGCTTTGCATATGGATGCCATCCTATGAGTGGCAATATTTGTGGCTTCGTATTCGTTGCCTTTAAAATGAATATATCTTACAAGTTTGGTTGTCACGGTAAAAACATCTCCTGCCAATAAAAGCATTTCACTTGGTAAATTATAAAATATTTTTGGATGCGCGATATAAAAACGCCCCACATACAGCTTATTTATAAGCATATGCGAGGCAGATTGTCCATAATTGCTGATTTTAAGCGTAAACTAAAGGCTCTTCATACTCAAACATTTTCAATTCATCTTCTGATAATTCCATTTTTGAGATATTTTTTTCAGCACAGTATTTAGTCATCGCCCTGTAGTCGTATTCAATCACAAGCGGACGCTTTGGCTTCGCCAAATACCCTCCGGCGCGTTCAGCCGCATCATCTATTGCATCCCATCCACGTTTTTCGGCTTCACTCAACATTAAGGTCACCCTCCAATGTGTACGCATTAATTACCTTCATTGCAGTTTTCCTCTAAAACTTCCATTCTATACTCATGTATGCGCGATGGAATCCGTGTCGCGCCAATCGTATCAGAATAGTGTTCGGCAAGTTCAAGGTTCTTTGCTTCAAAGAAAATATATCCGTTAAAGCCATTTACAACAGACAATTTTATTGCTATTGCGAACAGATGCCCTCCAACACCGATGTATTGCTTATTTGTGCCTCTGTTATGCGGTGCGCTTTCTACTATATGAACATAGACAGCACCTTTGATAACCTCGGCGGCACCTAACCCTTGAATGGTATCGTCATCCTTAACTAACAGCTTATATATGTTCGCTTTTGCTAAGGATTCATCTGTCCAATCGAAAAGCCATCCTTTTTTCGCCAAATCGGACACATCGCTGTCTGTTGCAATAGAAAAAGTGGTCTGTAAAATCTTGCCCGTTGAAACCTCTTCCAAGCAAGGTGTTAATTTATCAATTATTATATCCAACTTCACTTACGCACCTCGGCTCGGTTCAGTATAGCCCCATTATAACCCGAAACCGCCGGATTGTAAAATTTGTTTATGTACGATTGGAGCGTATTTTCACGGTATTTTTATGCGGAGGCTTTTGCTGTAAGCAGGGAAAGTGAACGAGCGACAGCCCCTCTATATGGGGACTGCGCCGGTAATATCCGGTTCTGCGCTTGGCTTTGGCTGCTGCCCGATTATTTCAAAATCACGCGCCGGAAGCATTATATAGCGGTCTGACCAGACTTCCATATGGGCAAATTCCACAGGGCAGACATAGTAATTTATGTTTTCAAACTCATCAGCATTGGCTTAGTCGTTACCATCAATAATTCCTGTGCGGTTATCGTGAAATTTTACCTTCGTGCCGTTTGGAATCAGGTGTTCGTCAATATCAACATCGAAGCTACTATCACATAATTGTACAACGGCTACAGCAAGCTACGCGACGATATGAATGACCTGCGCCTTGCTTGTCTTTTACGCCTTTTACGAAAACCCATATGTGAGGCATATGAAAAAATTGCGTGTTTTTGAAGTTTGCAGTCTATGAACAAACGCCTTGAGCTCCAAAGAAATCCATAATCCGTTGAATAAATTCTGCTTCGCGTTTTTCAATATCGCCTACGTTAAAATCGTCTCTCGGGAAGTTTGCCAATGCCTGTACATCAGCAATATCAGACTCGGCGTACTTATCTTTCTTCCTTCCGAAATAACCGTTACCCGCTTGGATGTTCAGCTTCTTTTCAAAGGCAACTCTGTTGCCAAATGAATCAAGCCACTCCTGTGCTTGCTCATGCGTCCATCCGTTGTAATTTGCCGATTGCCATTTGCGCGGCAAAATGTGTTCGACATGGAACTCGTATTCGATGATTTCCTCTTGCTCGGGGTTCAAGTATGCGTGGAGCAGGAGCAATGACCGTGTTAATTTTACCGATGAATAGAAGCTCTCACTTGTGATTGTAAACTTCGCGTCATTCCAAAAATCCTGCTCGTTTTCAATTGCTACACAAGCGTTAAAAACGTCAGCCTTTACAGCGTTGACTGTTGGGGCAGTCAAGAATTTTGCAAACATAAACGCCGCGATTTTTTTCAAAACGGCGCAAAAATCATCTGCAAAATTATCATTGTGTCCGTTCTTCATAAAGTAAACGCCGGCTACATATTTCCAATACTCGTTGGGGTAGCACCGCAGGCAGTCAATATACTTGCGGGCTTCGTGCGAAATGGCGTAGCCTTTTTCGGGTTCAGGGTCAAAACCCGTATTTAGACAATACCAAAAATTCGCAAGCCTCATTATTTCCGGCATCACTTTTTCGTCAGTAAGCCGTTCATATTTTTTTTCCGCGTAGAACCTGCGCAAGCCAATTTCTTTTTCGCTTGCGCCCATGCCGCTTCGCGCGCGAATGATGTGCGTGTAGTATCTGAACAAATCATCTGTGTTCATGCTTGAATCGGCGCAGGTTTGGCTGAGTTCTTTCCATCGTTCTGTAAATTCTTTGCGGGCTTCCTTTGTTTTCAATGTGCGATAAATTTGCGCTTTGAAAATATCTGAGTCGTCGAGAGGCATACCCCTGTCGTTCAGCGTTGAAAAAATTGTGAGCGCGGTTTCCTGCGAGTTACACTCTATCGGAAGGACGATACACCTATTCAAAATCGTCACGCAAAGTTTGTACCAACTCATAGGATTTCGCGAGGCGTAAGCGTCGCAAGCTTCGAGGAAGTACCGATAATTTTTGGAATATGCGTCGGTGGCATCTTTGTTTGCTGTACCTGTTTCAAGAATGGCATGAAAAGCAGCGTTGTCGCTGTCAGTAGCAACCAACGATTCGATGTGAATATTCTTCTTATCCGTGATAAGACCGCTGATTTCATCAACGTCCCAAACACACGGCGCAAGTTTGTTTTTCAACCCGCGTACATCGTCATTTTCCTGCGCCTGTTCCAACTTGAAATAGAACGCCCGCAAGATAAGCGACAGCGTGGTTATGCGTTGCTGTCCGTCAATGATTTCTTGGTTGCCGTTGTCGTCTATGTTGGAAACAATCGTACCCAAGAAATAGTCGGACGAAGTACCGTCTTCGGTTTCAAAAAAGTTCATTACGTCTTGCCACAGCGTTTCGCATTTTTCAACATCCCATGAGTTAAGGTCTTTGAAAATCGGGAACGATAAATTTTTTGTTTTGCATATCGGAAAATAATTTGCCGACAGGCTTTCTGTTTACGCTTAACTCCGGCATATTTATATCTCCTCTGAAATTATTTTTAACAAAGTACAGTGTTCGTCCAAATCAAGACCTCTTAGCACCGAATGAAGCGAATCATTTGATAAAACCTTCCGAAATATGGTTTATCAGAAATTATACGTTTGCTTGTCCGGGGGCGTGTTCCCACTTGCGATAATATATACCAAACTCAAATTACCAGCATCGCTTCTTGCTCCAATTTCAGCATATTGTTAACCATGTAGTCAATACAATCGTTACAATCCGAAAGCTCCGGGTGAGATTGTAGTGTTTTCAGCTTTTCTGCATATGCCGGTTTTGTTTTATTGATGAATGCTTCATATTTTTTTAGCTCACATATGCTCATGCGATATGCAACGACACTCGGTAAAATCTCTTTACGAAGCCTGAGCAGCATAGAAAATCCGCCATAATCAATATCTCCCCAATGATGCCATTTGCAATTTTTTGACATTGCGCTTGCGACAGCCGTAAAAAATATTTTTTTGCGCGGACTGAATTGACCGCCGTGAAAAATCACAAGCTCATTTTTTTTCTTGGATTTTATATAATCGACATAGTTTGCTTTGTTTTCAATTGTTATTATTGATTGGACATCGGAGCTAATAATAAATTTGCCGGAAAGCAAATCGGAAGAATAAACCGTGCCGCCGCTTTTCAAAAAAGAAAAATCAACCATTCCAGTTTCAAATTCAATGCAAACGTCTCCGCAAAATTCAAATTGCTCCGGGTATCGTACAATTCCTGCCTGACGCAATAAATCTTCGTCTGTAATATCATCATAGCTGCCCGAATATTTTTTTAGGATTCGTAAAAGTCGCGGACGGACGGAATTTTCAAATATTTTTGAATCCCCGAAAGCCCGCACAGAAAAGACACGCGCCATACACTCTGCGCCGTCCAAATTGTCAATCGCATACATACACTTCAAAAGTAAAGTTCTCTCATAATCATCTTCGGAAATAAGAGCTGTAAAATTTCGCTTACGGGAAATTGCTTCATATTCGTCGTGCAAAAAGGCAACTATCCAAGGCGTTTTAATTGTGTTTATTGCAGATTCCAGCAAAGTACATATATCTCCGATAACATCATTTTTTGGCTTGCGTCCCGCCTCTTGATAAGCAATGTTTAGGTTGAGCATATTTAGCCAAACACGTTTAATTGTGTGATTCCGCTCGTTCCACTCGTATGCAATTAAACGCTTGCGTTCCAACTCTAAAACGGCACGATTTACCGATTCACGCAATTCATGCTCTTCAATATTGTATCGGGGAAAATCGTTTTTTCCCGTGTCTGTGTAGAAATTCAGCAGAATTTTTCGTGTAGGTGATTTGCCCGCCTTAAAAAATTCGCTGCGCTCATATTTATCGAGTAACGCATTCAACACGCGAACATCTTCACCCATGACTCATTAGACCTCCGTCTTTGCCGAACTCTTGGTAAATGTGTACGTTTGTGCCTTCGCGCACCAGGGCAATTACTTTGTCTGCTTCTGTGAAAATTTCGGTTCTGTCGGGCGGCGCAGATATAATGGCTTGAAAATTAAACTCCCTCAAAAGTTCAATACTTCGGGCGATGCGCGCACTGTCCATTTTCGAAAATGCTTCATCAAAAATTATTAGCCTTGCAGTATCATTCGTTTTTGCTCTGCTTCGGTAAAGTTGTGCAAAAGATGCTAAAACAGCGATGTAAAAAGGTGTTTGAGTTTCTCCGCCCGAATGCTCATCTTTTGTTTTTGAAAGTCGCTGGACTGCCCCGTCGCTTCCGTGAACTTCCAAATCAAAAGATAAATACTTGCGAAAGTCAGTAAAATCGCGGATTATACTTTCATCTTCACCGGATATGTTGTTTTCGTTAGTAATAACGGCAAAAAGCTCTGCGATTACATCTTTGTGTTTGTCGTGAAACTCTTGAGAATATAAATTGAATCCTCCATGTGTGATAAGTTCGTCCATAATCATGTCATAAAATCTTCTGTTGTCGGGGTCGGATGAAATCTTGAAGCGATATGTTTCCTCTCCGTATCGTGCATTTTTTATGGCATTATTCAAAGATTTAATCTGCTCTCGGGCACTTTTGATATTGTGTTGCAATCGGCTGATGAAATCCTCTTGAAACTGCATATGTGCATCTTTTTCGGCTTTATTTATCTTTTCCTGATATTTGGGCAACTCATTTTCAGAAAACTCGGTCAACGCTTTTTCGTATGCTTCGTTGGTTAGTGCGTGTGCGTCATAGCCCATGTTATGGTTTTTATTATACTCAAAACGCAATTCGAATAAGGACTCCCATGACGTTTTTTTCTTGTTTTCAGCTTCTTTCTTTTTGCGAGGAAAAGCCTTTGCGATTTCTGATGCCGAAGCTCTTGTGCGCAACTCCCTGTCATACCGCTCATTTGCGGTTTCCAAAAAGGATTCATCGTTGTATTGCGACGATATTTCATCTTCTATGATTTTCAATTCATCATGAAGGCTTGGAATTTTTTCTTCCTGAAGAGCGCGCAATCTTCCGGTTGTTTCACCAACAGCCCTATCTGTCCCACGCAAAAGTTCATTGCTTTCATTTATGGCTCTTTCCAAGTTCGCCATGCGTTCGTATAAAAAACCGGCATGGGTCATATCAAGTCCATCGCGGTCTTTAATAAGGGTATCCAACTCTATCGTAAGTTGGGAAACAGCATCCATTTTTTTTGCATGATAAAAAATTTGCCCTATATCTGATTCGCTCATAGGCTCAATTTCACGGACAAATTTCAAGCCGGAAATCGCAGTTGCACACGCAACAATCCCTCGCTTCAATTGCTCAATTTCATGTTTTATAACTTCCAACCGCTTTTGCTTTGCGGCTTGCCCGATTGAAGGCTTAGCCCAACGTGACGGGTTCATTACTCTCGCCACAAAGTTTTGGTAAAGCAAGCCTTCATCGGTTACAGCTGTACGATAATTGCGCAACTGCTTTGTGTTGTCGCATTTCATAACTTTGCCCAATGTATAATTTATAAAAACCCTTGCATCTTCGTCGGTTGTTTCGATTTCGTCAGCTAAACTCCCCTCTTGCATCGGAGGTACGTGTTCCTTTAGTCTCGCTATATCTACAATTCCTATGCCATAGACAGATTTTTCACGTTTTATATTGTCAAGCACCTCAACCGCTTCGTCAAAATATTGCTGCGGAACAAGAATATAAAATTTTTGTGTATGCAGATAACCTTCGATAACATTGCGCCATCGTTCGTTTTTTATTTCAACGATATCGGCAACAATACGAACATCCGCTTCCTCTTTTGCGATGTCATGCAGCCGAGTTTTTAAGGCTTCCTTCAAAATGCGGGCTTCTTGCGAAAAATAATGACTGTTCCTTTCCAAATCTTGCAACTCGCGTGAAAGACCGGAAAGCTCCTGCGACAATTTCGCTTGCTCATCCTTAATCGTTTTATCCGCTATGTTTGCATCAGTTCGTAATTCATCAGCACAAGCGGCTATTTGCGCTAATCCTTCTTCCGAAGTTTTTACGATTAGTTCGGCGTTGAGGTTTTCTAAATCCTTCACATTCTCAATCAATTTTTGTCCTGATGTGCGTATATTGGAGATGATATTTGCAATCTCCGGTTGGTCGGTCTGAGCGATTTTTTGCAGCAAGAGCTCTGCTTGTCTGCGCCAACTCGATATATAGCGGTAAAGCAGAGTTTTTGTACTTTCATAGTTTGATTTAATATTTTCTGTTTTCTGTTTCATTTCGGCTATTTGCCTGTCATATTCAATTTTTGCCTTTATTGCCCCATTGCTATTGCATTCAAGAGATATGGCTTCTTTTTCTGCCATTTGCTTCTTTTGAACCTCCTGAATTGCGGAAATTTCGTCGGAAAATTCCTCCAACTGCTTGTTCATTTCATTGACGGTGCGCTCCGCATCGCACAATTCTTCGCTTTTCATGTCAACTTCTGCGCGTTTTATCAGAAACGAATATAAATGTTCGTTGTCTTTGGCAACAGTAAAATCAGCAAAAGATGAAGAAATGCGCTCAAGAAAGGCAATCTTCTTTTGCAATTCGCCTGCCTGCTGCTCCAATCGTTTATAGCTCCTCAAGCTATCCAACATAGGCAATATGTCAACGTCTTCTTGATAGTCACAGACAAATTCAGAGATAAACTGATGGATTTTAATAGCCGGATTAAAGGATGCTGCCTTTTTAATCAATTCGGAAAACCGAGGGGGCAGGCCGCCCAGTTTAGCGTATAAATCATCTCTGAACTCCTTGCCGTTCGTTGTTGTTTGATGATTCACCTGTTGTTTAATAAATTCCATCAACTTGGCACGATTGAGCGGAACGCCCTCCTCTATAAACTCCTGTGAATGTATTGCAGCAGCATATCGGAAAAACGTAATGTCAGGTTTCTCGCTTGCAGAATAAACATCAAAACAGCAGCCGGCAGTAAAATAGTCTTGTTTGGACTCATCGAAAAATTCCAACACGATATAACTTGTGAATCCGGCGTTTCTCAAATATCGCTCACCCTGTTTGCACATTAGGTATCCTGTCAATTTTCGGCTTCCGCGTTCATTTGCTGCCTTATTGAAATACCTGCCGCTTGTATCCCCAAGTAAAATCAATTGAATTGCATCAATTATTGTTGATTTGCCCGAAGCATTTACGCCCGTGAGAAAATTGAGCTTATCGAATTTGATTAACTCATGCTCAAAATAGTGCCAATGAATCAACAAAAGTTTTGTAAGCAGCTTCATTCATCATCATCTTCCGTTTTGGCAATTTGCATTTCTTCCAGTTCGTGTTTCATGTCATCTAAGTTTCGGATTACCAAAAGTACGGTTGGCAAAATGTGAATCCTGTTCCCCTCGTTTTGCCATTTGCCGGGTTCGGATTTTTGGATAATGTTAAAGTGCGCTAATGATTGTTGTGCTTCTTTTCGTTTTTCTTGGCTTACTTTTCCGCCGTCCAAAAGATTAAGCATTCGCATTTTTTGGATAATGGTGTCTGTATCGGTTGGTACAATGCTTTGATTAACGCTATTTTCACGCTCTTCTTCGTAAATAAGCCGACAAACGTACAAAAACAAGGTAGTGAATCGGTCAGAGCGATAACGATTTTGCACAAATTCGCTTACAAGCGAAATGACCCCGTAATCGTCATCTTTTTCCAGCTTAAACCCTGAATATGAAAAATATTCGCGCATAATTTCAAACATGGAAGAAATAGTCCGATAATTATGATTGGCTTCGACACGACGTTTTTCATGGTTATAGACATCACGAACAACATAGGTGTGGGACAAAAGGTAATTGCAAAATCTGCGAAATTCACCTTTCTCATATTCCGACAAGACTTCGTATGCTTCACTCCACATGATTGGCAACTTCCTTATTTGCGAATCGTGAGATTCGGAATGTAATAGCCGTTTCGCTCTATACGGCTGTCGTCCGTTAGTTCAACCGTGTAAGGCATCCCCCTGTCGTTTTGGCGAATTACCGCCAGAATCAACAAGATAAATTCTGTATCATTCGCAACAGATATATCATTGGAAACAATCTCGCTTTTGTTATGAAGTAAACCTTCAACAAATTCCTTGATTTTTGCGGATGAATATTGATTTTTTAATTGTGAAAGCAGATTTCTTTTTGCCGACTCAGAGGGTGGAGATTTTGGCTTTATTGCAAGGGATTCTTTTAAAATGCGGCGATTTCTTACAGGTTTGTGATACAAGGAATCTACATCAAAATATTCGTGCCGCATGGCGGATATATTTCGCTCCATAATTTCCGCTATCTTTTCGCGTTTTTCAGCGTCAGCGGCAGCATATGATTTCAATATCTCCGTCAAATTTCCCTTTGCAGATTGGTCGGAGTTTGAGCGGTATTGAATTATTTGGGTTGATACTACATTATATTCACTATGTTTTCTGTCAACATCATTTACTAATTCCTCTAACGATGTATGGTACAAGTCTAAGACAGAATTTATAATTCCGATTATTTCTTCTTCTGCCTGCGAAATATTTTCATGCCTCCCCTTTTTTATCGAATGTTCCGATATGGGCTGCAGATGGCTTTCGCTTGACAGAATTTCCAAAAGAAAATCGCTTATATAACTCTTGTATCTAAAGAAGGAATCCGTTGTTTTTGCTGTATTATACATATTTGATAGCTCAAGGAATCTGCCGAAACGATTTTCTAAAAGCAAGTTAACGTCATTTTGTTTAATTATATCTCGCAAAAAGCCACGAATGCCGTGATAAAGTGTACGCAAAGCAGTTTGAAATTGCTTTGTGTTCTTGCTTGCCGATAAAAGGGCATTATGCAAATTTTCGCCGTCCGGTTTTGCCATTGCTTCCCTTAAAACAGAATAGGTTGTAAATACATACGAATCATATTCATGGGAGGCATCTTTTCCCATTTCGCTTAACAGATTTAAAACCGATATTGCATAGGAACGAAGAGCAATAACTTCTTCAAACTTGTCATACTCTTTGTCAATCCAACCGGTTTTAACGAAGCGGTTCAAGACAAGTCGCGCCTTGCCCCTCGGAGTGTGGCTGTTTTCAACAGTTTCGTCATCTTCTTCCGGTATATATAATTTGTATTCCAAGTCGTGTGCGAGTTCCGATATATAGTCATCAACGCGAATGTTTAGCTTTTCTCTAAACATTCGATTCAGAACCATTAGCGAATCGAAATAAACCTCCCTATTTTTGGATGAAAGAACGGAGAAAAAATTCCCCGGCACTATGTCGAACAGCTTCAATCGCGGCTCACCTCTTCGGCACTGCAATCATTATACGGACGTTGCTCATTCACAATTTCATCAACTATGCATACTTCTTTACAGCCGAGCTTTCGATATATGCCGCAGGCGGTAGTATTGCTAATGCCGGCAAATAACGCTCAATTTTCCGTATTTACAATAGGTCGCTCTTCTCCATGGGGCGACAAAACCCACTTGCTTTGGTTATCTCGGTTGCGCCGTCAGCTTGCATAAGATACATGGACAAATGCTTTGAAAATTTTTCGCCATACGCTTCAGAAAGGCACGTTGCAGGCGATTGTTCCGCACGAACCCTTCGCACGGTGAATCCCATATTTTTTAACTCACGTGCAAACATTTTAACGGCTTCTGTATTCACATGGTTTCGTGCAGAAAAAAGTGTCATCCTTTTGTTTTGTGTTCAAGAAGTATATTGAGAGCGTATTTCAAAAATCAGTTGGCATCTGAATATCTCTCAAATTTCATCTGTTACGCTTCTTCCAGTGAGAGTAATTTCAATCGCCTGATTATAGCACAGGAACGCTATTTTGCAATGTTTGGAAATATTTGTCCGAAATGCGAGGAGCGTGCGCTGAACAAATATTTTAAAATCAAAAATAATCAATTTTGGTTTTTGAAGAATTACTGCCTTTACAAAAGCGGTCTTTCGACAGCTATCTTTTCCAAACGATTGAAAACAAGCAAAAATTTATCACGCAGGTAAAGACGAGCAAATCACCGGTTCGCACATGCGACGACATGGACGAGAGCGCGCTGAATTATGTGGAAATCAAGGCGTTGTACGCAGGAAATCCTCTCATCGCGAAGAAGATGAACTTGGATGTCGAGGTTACAAAGCGTGACACTCGGAAGCGACCCCGTGGGCAACATCCGACGGCTTGACAACGCGCTCGAAAAAATCTCGGAGAAGTTAAAGCAAGCAGAGCAAAAACTTGAAACGCTGAACGCACAAGTCAAGGTCACTAAAGAACAACTCGGCAGACCGTTTCCGCAGGAGGCATTGTTGGCTGAAAAATCGGCGCGGTTGGTTGAATTTGACTCGCTTTTGAGCCTTGATGCAAAAAATGAACCGGAAGCGCAGAAAACAGAGACGAAAAAGTCCGATGTTGAAAAAAGTGCGGATGAAGTATCAACATTGTCTCAGTGTGAGCCAACGTTTCAACCCGCCGCAAAAACAGTCGAATCCAAAAGCGGTGAAATTAAACCTTTCATTTATGTGTCGAAACCGAAGAAACTTTCCAAAGAAAATCCCGCAAAACAAACTCCGGAAGCTCGTGCATCAACAACCAAGAAAAAGGGCGACGGTGCTAGGTAGGAGGAAAAATGCCAAATAGCACAAGGAATATCCGCGTGGAAATTTGTTTCACGCCGGACGAACACGCCGCTTTGCTCAAAAAAATTGAAACAGCCGGCATAAAAAACCAAGCGGCGTATATTCGCAAAATGGCATTGCACGGTTATATCGTTCGCTTCGACACCGCCAAAGTTCAAGAGCTTTTGCGGCTTATTTCCAACGCATCGTCCAATATCAACCAAATTTCCCGCCGCGCCGGTGAATCGCGGAACGTACATGAGTGTGACGTTCTGCAACTTGCAGAACAAGTCGAGCAGTTAAAGGAAAGCGCGCGAAAGGCAGCAAATATCTATAAACAGGCACGACAATTTCTCAATTCATAGTTGTATGTAAACAAGCCCCGTCATTTCGGTGACGGGGTTGCTTCTTTTTTTTAGCCTGCGTTTTTTCCACTGTTTCGCGTTATGTGCAGCGACCGTTTTTCTGTATTCGGGCGAACATATTTATCGCTGTTTCACCGGCATATTCGTTCCGAATTTCTCCATGAACACGCAGCTCCAATGAGAACACCGTCAAGTCTTTTTTATCATGTTGCGTTCTTGGCGAGAGGAATTTCACTCGATGGGAAATTTCTTGCTCGCTAAGATAACGAAACGCTATATTTTCTGCCTTGCGTACCGCAACAATTTTGTTTCGCTCGACAATGGGCATAGCCTTACAACTTTTGCAAATGTGATTGGCGTTACCTTTGCCAAAAAATTTTTCGTTTGATTTATGCTGTCCGCAAACAGAACAATTATGTCCGGGTGACTTGCTTCGGTTATTTTGCTTCTTTAATCGGAATCGGAAGCGGCGTGATAATTTGCGAAACCGGCTTCATCGTTACAAATAACCATGTTGTTTCGAACGCAACCGGGGACTTCGCCGATAAAATCAATGTACGTCTGAAAACCGGCCAAACCTTTGAAGCCGTGGTAGCTTGGCATCGCCCGGATGCAGATTTGGCGATTCTCAAATTAGACGCTTGCGGGTTGCCCGTAGCGCGATTCGGAAGTATCTCGGAACACTGTACGCTCGTTTTTGCGGTGGGATACTCGGCGCAAACCCAAGAGATGATAATAGCGGAAGACCTGCATATCGGACGCACAGATGCATTTGCTCTCGGAGGAAATCGGTTGATTCAAACAACAACCGAACTTGTACGCGGAAATTCAGGCGGAGGATTATTCAATTCATACGGAGAATTGGTTGGTATTGTTACTGCAAAATATGTTGGAATCGGGGCGGACAGTATTGGGCTGTCCGTTCCGATAGACGTTCTCCGCGAAAATGCGTACAAAGACGGAAACGTGAGGATTCTGTCCTTGTGCGCATTTTTATTTGACGCCTGCGTTTCCATTTCGGGCCTCACGTCCTATATAAGTTTGCTGTGACATAAATACCTGTATCGAATGTTACGCATAATGTCACTCGGTGGAAATTTTAAAATTTATACGTGTGGCTGTCCCTGTAATCTTCGAAATGAAGGACGAATCGTAGCACGTTATAGAAAATATCGGACATGAAAAGCCGCACGTAGTTAGTGCGGTTTTTTGGTGCTGAAAAAAAAATTTAAAAAAATTTTTCAATGTGCAAAGGGACTGCACATTATGTCTGCATGAGCTTTTAACTGCGGAACGCAGACAAACATTTCCGCGTATTTTAAAACAATCGAAAAAATACGCGCACTGCAAGGGAGTGGGCATTATGACTGCATTAGATGCTGATGTTTCAAACGCCGTTCAAACAGAATTAAAGCTGTATCTGACACAGCAATTAAATCGCAAAGGATATTTGAGCGACAAAATGTGTGCCGACGCCACCGAGATTATATTGAAAGGCGCGAAAAAGTTGAAAGAATCTAAAAAATCCGACTCCAAGTAGGCTGCGCACCGAAATTTCACATGGTGTTATTGAAGCAGTTAAAAATCTGTATGCAAGGAGAAGGTCGATGAATATTTATGAAATGCGAACACAACTTGCTTCGGGAAAAACCATTTATGATTTGCCTTTGCGTGTTACGTTTTACGCACGAGTTTCTACCGATTCGGACGAGCAAGCAAATTCCCTTCAAAATCAAATAGGATACTTTCGCGATTTTATCAACGGCGTTAAAGAATGGACGTTCGTTGACGGCTACACAGACGAAGCGTTGAGCGGAACGTCCGTTACAAAGCGCGAATCCTTCCTGCAAATGATAGAGGACGCGAAAGAGAAAAAATTTGACTTCATCATCACAAAAGAAATTTCACGCTTCTCGCGAAACACTTTGGACAGCATAAAATATACGCAAGAACTTCTCAGCGTTGGCGTCGGCGTTCTGTTTCAGTCGGACAATATCAACACGCTTCTGCCCGATTCGGAGCTTCGCCTTACAATTATGTCGAGCATCGCGCAGGACGAAGTCCGCAAATTG
>Ga0123355_10003785_pt1 | contig 21876 bp, 19 predicted proteins | sample TergutEmb28metaG_3_FD_89872 | JGI IMG/M metagenome (GOLD analysis project Ga0123355, IMG submission 89872) | Embiratermes neotenicus P1 segment gut microbial communities from Petit-Saut dam, French Guiana - Emb289 P1 | ecosystem: Host-associated > Arthropoda: Insects > Digestive system > Gut ... | reverse complement strand
GAAGCTATGGTTTCATAGAGCTTTACAAGTGGTATACAGCGGAAGCAGGTTGGAGGCTGATATACGCCCTGTGGAGGCATGAGACAGACCCGGGCTATTGGAAAAACGCGATTTCATCGGATGAACAATCCGAATGAAATGGCTTTTTTCCTAGCTTGGGGCTTTCTCATATCAGCCGGAACATGCGCGTATAGCAGCCTCCAACCTGCTTCCGCGGTTTTCGCCACCGCAAGCTCTATAAAAATGAGATTCACGTGGCATTAATGACATTGCGCAGTTTTTACTTTATTTTAGTCGTTATGTGCTATAATGTGCCAAAAAATTCAAAGGAGCGTCTTATGGAGCCGAATATGGAACCGATGCAGATGCAACCAACGGAAAATGAACCAACAGAAAAACCGAAGCGGTCTTGGATTCCATTTAAAGATGGGCTAACCCGGGAAGAGTTTAGTTGGGTGCTTTATGACTGGGCTAGCCAGTCCTATGTAATGGTTGTAATGACTGTAATTTTCTCGATGTTCTTTATTGAGGCGGCAGGGCGGCACGGTGTTGATAGCACAGGGGCTACGGCGTATATTGCCTTTAGCAATACTATCGGCATGATAATCATTGGCCTGCTTGCGCCGATTATCGGGACATTGTCCGGTTATAAGGGCAAGAAAAAGATGCTGTTTACTCTTTTTGCCATAATGGGGCTTGTCGGGACTTTTGGCCTTGCCTTTGTGCCAGAGAACCTTTGGCCGGTTATCTTGGTGATTTTTATTTTCTCGTCTATCGGGTATGCGGGCAATACCAAGATATATGACGCTTTTCTTATGGATGTAACAGATAATAAGCGCATGAACTGGGTCTCAAGCCTTGGCTTTGCCTTTGGGTATATTGGCGGGGCATTGCCGTTTATCTTGTGCGTGCCGCTGGTGCTGCTTGTTGAACTTGGCGTCGTGGATATGGATATCATGTTAGCGTATCGGCTTGCGTTTATAATCGCCGTTGTATGGTGGCTTGCGTTTATGGGGCCGTTTTTCAGAAATGTACATCAGAAAATCGGGGTAGAGCAGGAAGAGCAGTATGTCCGCAAAAGTTTTGTCCGTATTTGGACTACATTTAAGGAGATTACAACTCAGAAACATATTCTAATTTTCCTGGTTGCGTTTTTCCTTTACAGCGATGGGGTAGGGTCTATTATTCGCATGGCAACGGCTTATGGTACTGATATCGGGATTAGTGCGATTACGCTGCTTATGGTGCTGCTTGTGACCCAGTTTGTTGCAATGCCTTTTGCGGTTTTATACGGCAAGCTCTCGCAGAAGTATGGTGCTAAGTTTATGATTTATGTGGCTATTTTCACTTACTGCGTTGTTTGTGTGATTGCGCTATTTATGAACCCCGCAAGAGAACTTAGGACGCTTACGATTATGTTCTGGTCGCTTGCGATGCTGGTTGGTACGGCGCAGGGCGGGATACAGGCATTGTCACGTTCGTATTTTGGGCGGATTATTCCTAAAGAAAAGTCTAATGAGTATTTTGGATTTTATAATGTTTGCAGCCGTTTTGCTTCCATGCTTGGAACTGCTATTTTTGGTGTTATCGCGCTAATTACCGGGCAGTCGCACTTTGGTATTGCCGGGATTGCGATATTGTTTGTTGCCGCGGCGGCTATATTTAGGTTTGTGCCCAGTGATAGGCCTGGGGTTGGGACGATAGAGTAGGTGGTAAAAGGGTCAAACCTGCACAATTTGGGGTTTTTCTCCTTTTGCCGAAACTTTAAAAGTAACGCGGTGGAAGATTTGGGTTTGACTACTGGCACAGAATTTTATAATATGCTTGTGCATAACAGTGCGATATTTGCAGTAAAGTATAAGGAACGAAAGATTATATAGGGGGTGCACAAATGACTCTAAAGCCACATCGCGGAACATTATTGGCAATAATGGTCTTTTTGTCTCTCTATTCTAGCGTGTTGGTTACGTTTGCTATAACTTATCTTTCCAACCATGATTGCTGTGCTACCACTACAGAAGACTACTGTGTTCCTTGTATGATTGTGACTAAACTGCGTGACAGTTTCCAGCAGCTTGGTGCTGTATCGCAGGCTTCTGTCGCCCCTGTTATATTGGCGTTTTTATTGTTGGCTATGATAGTTGAAGGTAAAGGACGCTATTCGCAAAGCCTAATAGAACTTAAAGTGAGAATGAATAATTGAGATACTCCTCCATGGCAAATAAGGCAGTTGCTTTAGCGACTGCTTAATTTGCTTTTTTATAATATCCAAAATGTGCTAGTTAATCTATCACAAAAATTATTTTGACATAATTATTTTGACATAGATGATACAGTCGCATTAGTTAACTGTGCATCTTAATTTTTGGAGGAATCTTAATGAGACGTTTACTCACACTAGTGATTGTAATTTTATTGGCCGCAACACTTTTGTTGACCGGCTGTAACCAAGAGCAGGAAAACCCAGCAGACGCCCAGGAGCAGGAACAACTACGCGTAATTGCCACAATTTTTCCTCAGTATGACTTTGTACGGCAAATTGCCGGTAACCGTGTAGACCTTAGTATGCTTATATCACCCGGTGCCGAAAGCCATGGCTTTGAGCCGACACCGCGTGATATGATTGCACTATACGGTGCGGATTTGCTTATTTATGTTGGTGGACACAGCAATGATTGGGTCGACCCAATTTTGGAGTCTTTGGGTCGGGAAGATATGCGTACTGTTGCGTTATTGGATATGGTTGATGCTGTAATGACAGAGCATCACCATCACCATGACGATGATTGTGCTTATGATCATCACGGTCACCATCACCATGACCATGACCACCACGACCATGATGACGACTGCGACCATGATGACGACTGCGACCATGACCATGACCATCACGACCATGATGACCACCACCACGAGCATGATCACCACGCTCACGACCACCATGACCATGATGATGATGATGACCACGAGCATGACCACCACGATCACGGCCACCATGACCATGATGATGACGACGACCACGAGCATGACCACCACGATCATGGCCACCATGACCATGATGATGATCACCACGAGCATGATCACCACGATCACGGCCACCATGACCATGATGATGATCACCACGATCACGGCCACCACGACCATGATCACCACGACGACCATGGCCATCACCACCATCACCATCACCATCACCACCACGAACCCCACTACGACGAACACGTATGGACATGCCCACGCAACGCCATCTTAATAGTAGAGGCACTAACAAATGTTTTATCAGAAATGGACCCAGCCAATGCCTACTACTTCCGCCAAAATGCAGACACATTCATCGACCAACTGCGCGACTTAGACAGGGCTTTTGCCGAGGCAGTTGCAGGCGGGGTAAGGACAACAGTCATCTTCGGTGACAGGTTCCCATTCCGCTACCTAATGGACACCTACGGGCTAACCGCCTATGCCGCATTTGACGGATGCTCTGCCGAAACGCAAGCAAGCCCCGCTACCATTGCGTTTCTTATTAACAAGATACAAGACGAAGGCATCCCAGTAGTTTTCTATATTGAGTTTTCAACCCGCCTTATTGCCGAAGTTATTGCCGAGGCAACAGGTGCGCGTTTATTGGAAATACATTCTGTTCACAATGTAAGCCCTGCGGATTTTGCTGCCGGGGTGACATATATAGAGCTAATGCAGCGAAACGTAGAGGTGCTTAGGGAGGCTTTAAGCTAATGCCATTAATTACATGTCGTAATGCATCCTTTGCATACGATGGAAAAACAGTGCTTGACGGGGTTAACTTCGATGTAAACGAAGGTGATTACCTTTGTATTGTTGGGGAAAACGGCTCTGGCAAGACAACACTTATGAACGGTATCTTGGGGCTTATGAGTCCAAAGTCCGGCGAAATAGTATTTGGTGGCGGGCTAAAGTCCACACAAATCGGATACTTACCACAGCAAAACTCCGCACTGCACAATTTTCCGGCAAGCGTCTACGAGGTGGTAATCTCCGGACGCGTCAACAGCCGAGGATACTTGCCGTTTTACTCAAAAGAAGATAAAGAAGCCGCGCATAGTGCTATAGAGCGGCTTGGGATTACATCAATTCGTAATAAAAGTTTTCGGGAACTTTCCGGAGGGCAGCAGCAACGCGCACTTCTTGGTAGGGCATTATGCGCTACCAAGAAGGCTCTTCTTTTGGATGAGCCTGCGGCAGGCCTTGACCCCCTTGTAACAGAGGAACTTTATGGTGTGATACGGACACTTTCTATTGACATGGGTATCACAATTATTATGATTTCCCATGATATCCGTGCGGCAGTTGAGTATTCCAGCCATATACTGCATCTAAAAAACAGGCAGCTATTTTACGGAAAAACCGAGGAATACAAACAAACAGAAACAGGCAAGATTTTTTTACGGGGGGTGGATGAAAATGTTGGCACTTATTGATATGATTGCCGAAATGCTTTCGTTTACCTTTATGGTGCGTGCCGTTGTTGTGGGCTTGCTGGTTTCTCTGTGTGCGGCATTGCTTGGTGTAAACCTTGTGCTTAAGCGTTATGCAATGATAGGCACCGCCCTTGGAAACGTAGGCTTTGCGGTTATGGCAATTGCCGGGGTCATAGATGTTGCTCCTGTGACGATATCCCTTCCTGTTGTTATTGTTGCGGCGTTTGTTATGTTGCGTGTCAGCGAGAAAAGCAAGGTAAAAGGGGATAGTATTGTTGCCCTTGTTTCAACAAGCGGTATTGCGGTCGGGGTTATTTTTACGGGGCTTACAACGGGGATAACTTTGCATATATGTAATGTAATGTTTGGCAGTATTTTTGCGATGACCCAACGGGATATGTATATAAGCATTGGCCTAAGCGTTGCTGTAGTTGGCCTTTTTGTGCTATTTTACAAGCAGCTTTTTGCCGTCACCCACGATGAAAACTTTGCAAAAGCCACCGGAATGAAAGTAGAGATATACAAAAGTATGCTTGCGATATTAACAGCCGTGACAATAGTTGTTGGTATGCGCATGATGGGTGCGCTTCTTATAGCCGCGCTTACTGTTTTCCCGGCACTTAGCGCAATGCAGCTTTGCAAGAAGTTTCGCTCTGTGGTGATTGCATCGGCTACTATTGGTGTTACATGCTTCTTTGTGGGTATGCTGTTTTCCTTTGGGCTTGATTTGCCGCCGGGGGCTTGTGTTGTTGGGGTAAACTTGGCTGTTTATGTTATTTTTAGCTGTATAGCATTTGTAAAACGGAGAGGGTTTGCATAATGAAAAAACTAAGTATCTATGTAAAAACAGTTGCGCTGCTTGTCTGTCTGCTTTTTCTTGTAGGTTGTGGGGGCGATGCGATGGACGAGGATAATATTGTGCTGATTACCGAAAGGTTTTTTGTGCAGCAAACCCAAGAAATTTGGTTAAACCCCCAAGGTTATATTGGCCGGGCAATAAGATACCAAGGTATGTTTTTCAGCCAAGATTGGGAGGGCGAGACCTTTCACATGGTAGTACGTTTTGCCGATGACTGCTGCGGAGGTGGCGGTGCTATAGGCTTTGAGGTGTATATTGGCGATATAGAGCCCTTTGCTGATGACACATGGGTAGAGGTTACCGGGATACTCGAGTTTCACGATGACGGTGATGGTGAAATTTTACGCCTAAATGTGGTTTCTCTTATTGAGATGGAGGAGCGAGGGGCATCTACTGTACAGATTTAAGGTTAATGTCATATAAATCTAATTTAGCATAGGGCTTACAGTGGCGAAAACCGCGAAAACGGGTTGGAGTCCGGCGATGCGCACATGTTCCGGCTGATGTTGCAAAGCCTTTGGCGGGAAAAATGCCGTCTGCCTCGGATTGTCATCCGGGCATACGGCGTTTTCCCATCGCCAAAGTCATTGCAACGCCTCCACAGGCGCGCATATCCGGACTCCAACCCGTTTTCGCTGCCTACCAAATGGAAGGCTATATTAAAAGCATAGCTTCGCTGTGCCATAACATAGCACACAAGCAGGCTATGTTTTACATATAGGCTTCCACAGTTCTCGTCGCTGCAAGCCCCCTACAGCAAATTTAATTCACGTGGGGTTAACGTTGATGCCAGTTATGTAAAGGTTAGAAAAAACACTGTAAACACCAGCTAAATAGGGAAGTTTGTCCCCGTCTACATTCTATTTTACACCATATCTGCGCCTAATGCTAACGGACATTTTGACCTTTGTGTTCCTGTTATGCTCCTGTAAAGTTTAGTTTTGTACTATCTTCTCATATAATAAATGATTTCAATGCATCGCTAAGTGTTTCAACATAAAAGCGGCTGATGCGGGGTTTTGCTTACCCTTTGCAACAGCCGCTTTGATAATTACCTCTACATATCACGAAGAACAAAGTCGCGCCCGCGTTCTTTGCCCTTGCATATTTCTTACATGATAAACTCCTTAGTCTTTCACAAGACCTGCTGCACTGCATACAAGTGCCAGAATCGCAGCAACTACGATTGTTTGTGGGAAAAACGGGGTGATGTTAAAGTTGGAAACAAGCCGTGCTGTCAGCCAAAGCGCAACAGCGTCAATAACGAGTGCAATAACAAACATAAATAACGGGCTTCCCTTTTTGAAGATACTTCTTGCAATTGAGACAACAATAAAGTTAATCAAGCCCAGTACAAGTGCTACGATAAGTATTGTAACCCATGTTGTGCCGCCAAAGGTGATGCCAAACCAATTAACAAGTGACAGTACCCATAAAACTACAGCACTTAAGATAAATGCCAAAATACCGCTTTTTTGTTTCATAAAATAATACCCTCCTATAGGTGTATGTTTAAGAAGCTGTATTCGACCTTGAATAAAGCCTCTAAGTTTAAAGTGGCACGCGGGCGCGAACCAGTATGTGGATATTATAGTGTAATTGACCAAAGGAATATACCCTTTTTAACGAAAATAAAAAATTTGTTGACAAAAATTGTAGAGTATATATAATATGCAGTATCAAACGATACTTTGTATCGCACAATCAATTTACCCAAGGAGGAAAGTCATGAAAAAATTTATCTGTACCGTATGCGGTTATGTCCACGAGGGGAATGCAGCCCCAGAAAAATGCCCACAATGCCAAGTACCATCAACAAAGTTTAAGGAGCAAGCAAGTGCAGACGGAGAACTTGTGTACGCAGACGGCCATGTACTAGGCTCTGCAAAAGACTGCGACCCAGAAGTGCTTGAAGGCCTAAGGCAGCACTTTATCGGCGAATGTACAGAAGTAGGTATGTACCTAGCAATGAGCCGCCAGGCAGACCGGGAAGGCTACCCAGAGGTAGCGGAGGCCTACAAGCGCATCGCCTTAGAAGAGGCGGAGCATGCAGCAAAGTTTGCGGAACTTTTGGGCGAAGTAGTAGACCCATGCACCAAGACAAACCTCGAAAAGCGCGTACTTGCAGAGCATGGCGCGACCCAAGGCAAAAAAGACATAGCAGCCCGCGCCAAAGCCCTTAACCTGGACGCAATCCATGACACAGTACATGAAATGTGCAAAGACGAAGCCCGCCATGGCCAAGCCTTTAACGGTCTTCTTAAGCGTTATTTTTCCTAATGAAGGCCACATTTCAGCAAAGAATCATCTATGAGGCGGTAAGTGCCCTTGGCACCCATCCAAAGGCCGAGCATGTGTATGAGCATGTGGCAAAAATCCACCCGACAATCAGCCGCGCTACGGTTTACAGAAATCTAAACCAGATGTCCGAGGCCGGAAAGCTGCTTAATATTGGCAAAATTGACGGTGTTACGCGATATGACCATAATGTCCACCCCCACTATCACTTCGAATGTCGTAAGTGTGGACGCATCTTTGATGTTGAAGGGTATATTGCAGATATATGTAACCACGTTCAGCCGCCACAAGGCTTTGAGATTGCTGACCATGTTGTGCATTTTTATGGGACTTGCCATGAGTGTGTGTCCATGTATCAACCGGATACGGAGTAATTTGTCATAGGCTTACAGCGACGACAACCGCGTAAGCGGGTTGGAGGCTGATATACGCGCATGTTCCGGCTTATATGAGAAAGCCCCAGGCTAGGAAAAATGCGATTTTATTCGGATTGGTCATCCGATAAAATCGTGTTTTTCCAATAGCCTGGGTCTCTCTCATGCCTCCACAGGGCGCATATCAGCCTCCAACCCGCTTTCGCTGCCTACCGCTCGTAAAGCTATATGAAAGCATAGCTTCGCCTTATAGCGATATAGCCTTTGTTGGCAATAGGTTTTTATGCCACTGGAACCCCCGTGTTTAGCGGGTTGAACCTTTTGTCGTTTTTGGTAAAGGTTTCATCTCGTGACCTTTTGTCGTTTTTGGTAAAGGTTCATCTCGTGACCTTTTGTCGTTTTGGAAAAAGGTTTCTACCCTAACCTTTTTCACCTCACCCATCGCTGCTTTGAAACTAGAGGGAACACACACTATGATGGCGTTATGCTTACGCCAAAGATACCGCCTACCAGGTTTCCTGGGCTGCTTGGGCTTGGTTGGAACTTTATAGTAATGTAGGGTATGGTTTTGCCTTCAACATGCTTTGTTTTAATTGGCGCGGTTGTTGTAAACTTGTCGGGGATTTGGTGGGTTGAGACGTAGAAATTTCCGATTGTGCCGGTGCCGCTGTTTGTATTGGTTACGGTTTCGGTGGCGAAAAACTCGTCATTTATATACATATCCCATTTGCGGCCATTGTCGGCCTTGGCTAGTAGTACATTTAGGTTGTTTGGCTTGCCCTGTGTTATTGGCAGGTCGTAGCTAAACCAGCTATCTTTTCCTTGTGCATGGCGGAGACTGCGGCCGTCATACATACCTGTGCCCGAGTTGTTGGACTGCATATTGTATTCGCCTTCGTATGCGTGGTTATCAAAGCCGGTTAAATAGGCCGTTGCGTTTTCTTTTGATAACACCTTATCCTCGGCTGCTTGTTGCGCTTTAAGCTTTGCCTTGTAATCCGCATCTGCCAGGGTTATATACAGGGCGTAACGTTGTTTGTATTGCTTGTAGTGGGGGGTGTAGACTAGCTTTTCGTCCATGTTTGTACCGCTTAGCTTGAATTGGATTTGCCCGTCACTTGAGTCCTTTATGCGGGTTAGATTTTTTGCAATGTCCTCTTTCCAATGGCTTGCAGATACGCCATTTGTTATTTCCAGCATATTTGCGGCATTTGGGTCACGCTGGGCTACCAGTACCATTATGCCATTGGGCGAGGTTGCGGTCATATTCCAGTCGCCTTGCCCCGCGCTTAGCACAACCGGGCCGTAGCGGAAGGCCACTATGTTGGGGTTGTCCGCAAGCGCGTCTAGTGATACCGACATTGGGAAGGATAGTTGGAATTTATCGTCCTTTGACGGGCTGGCAATCGTGATATAACCATCAACGATGTTTGGTGTTTGGGGCGTGCCATTGATTTTAATTAGTGGGCTGCCTGTGCACCAGCTTGGCACACGAAAGCATAACGTTGTGCCGGATGCAACCGCGCCACCGTCGATGGAATCTACGGTAAAATAAACGGTGTCGTCGTTAGGCATGTTGGCAGTTTGTTCAAGCTTTATATTGCATGACACAGATGTGAAGCTTGACGTGAAATACATGTTTACATATATGCGCTTGCAGTCTGAATCATTAATGTACTTCTCATCTGAATCATTAATGCACCTACCATCTGATTCGTTATCCGCAAAATCATCTGATTTATTGTCTGTAAAGTAGATAGAATCATGCAGTTTTGCAAAGCTTTCAATGCCAGTACCATTACAGCACCAGAAGCGGTTTTTGCCAAAGAGCTTATTATAGCCGGTACCCATTGGCTGGAAGTAGGTGACTGCACCGGTTTCTGGGTTTTGTGAGGATAGGATTACGTTGTAGAAGGCGTTTTCGTAGTAGTCGGCGTATTTTTTGTTCTTTGTTACCTCAAAAAGCCCACGAGCTAGTTTTAGCATATTGTGGCCGTTGCATGTCTCGTGAGTATCGTCCCGGTTGATGGTTTCGGCCAAGGTGTTTGGCGCGTGAAAATGCTCGCGTACACTGTTTCCGCCGGTTATATAGGTGTGGCCTGCCAAGACTGTGTCAAAGAAATTTTCCGCGGCTTGTAGGTACTTTGGTAGCTTTGCTTGCTCTTTGTCAGTTAGTTTGGCGTAGAAATCTGGGTTTTGAGTTAGGGTGGTGTACCGCTTTAGTGCACCGATAAACTTTGGAATTTGCGTATTGGCGTGCTTACCTGGCAGTACATTACGCCCTTCGGCTAGGGCATTAAAAAGGGATACCTCATCGAAGTATTCGGCACAGGTTTTGAACCTTTCGTCACCGGTTAGACGATATAATTCGTAGAATGCGTCGTTCATTCCGCCGTATTCTATGTGTAGCACTTGTTTGCGGTTTTCGTCTGTGTACATTGATGCACGGACATTGTAGAAATATTCTCCAAAGCCCTTTGCAATCTCCAGTGCTGCTTTGCCGATAGCCTTGCTGCTGTCATTTCTACTGTCATTGCCACTGTTATCGTTGCAACCATCGCTACAGTTACCGCTACAATCCTTGTCATTGCCGTCGTTACAGTCATCCTGGACATGCACGTGTACAGCCATAAGCCCCGCAAGTACCTTGTGAAGATTGTACCAGGGCACCCATACCTGCCCGCTTGTTGGCATACCAATGCCGCCGCTTATTCCGTCAAGGGCGTCCAGACGGCCATCGCCAAAGGGGCCGATATAACCTGCGCGGGTTGGGTAATTTTGTGCGAAGGCATCTTGGCATTTTTTTAGTTCGGTGATGCATGTTGTGATTCTATCAAGTAGTTGTGCCTTTAGTCCGTTGTCGTCGCTTGCGTCATAGGCAAGTGCCAGCGCGGACATATAATGCCCAAACATATGACCACGGAAGTTATTGTCATGAGAACGCTCCCATGTTGGTTCGTCGTTTAGAAACTCGTATGGTTCCGCGCCTGCCGGGCGGGGTAACCCGGCTGTTGTATAAAAATGCGCTAGAAATCTTAGCGGCTCTAGAGATAGTAGGTGTTTGGTGTTTTGATGCTCTGCGTTAAGCAAAAATGGGTCTTTAAGCATATGGGGTTCCTTTCGTATTAGACTTCCAAGTGCAACAAATCCTTGTCGCATGTAAACACCGGAATCTGGCTAATTGGTGCTTGCACAGTAATCTCTTGTCCGCCTGTGTATTCCTTACGGTCGTTTAGAGATGTCCATGTTTTACCTTCTGGTAGATATACTTTTCGCGAAGTAGCATCCTGGTACATGATTGGTGCAACGAGCAGCTTATCGCCGTACATATACTGATCTTGCAGTTCCCAGCATTTTTCATCTTTAGGAAACTCGTAGAACATAGTCCGCATTACCGGCTTGCCTAGTGTATGAGCTTCGTCCATCAGCTTACGAGTATATGGGCGCATTGCCTCACGCACGCGGATATATTTCTCAAGAATCGGGACATTTTCTTCGCCAAAGCTCCAGATTTCGTTATTACCGCCAGTAAATAACGCCTGGGTGCCGTCTTTACGGAAAACCCGCCTATCGGCGCATTCCCGGTCGCCATGCAATCTCATTACCGGGCAAAATGCACCCCACTGGAACCAGCGTACCAATAGCTGCCGGAAGTTTTCATCGTCTGGGTTACCGCCGTGGAAGCCGCCAATATCCGTTGTCCACCAAGGAATACCGGCAATGCCCATGTTTAGCCCGGCACATAACTGCTTGCGGAATGTCTCCAAATCGCTGTGGATATCGCCAGACCAAACCAGCGCGCCATAACGTTGGCTTCCTGCCCATGCACAGCGCACAAGGTTAACGATATCCTTATGGCCTTCGGATACCATCCCGTCATAGAACGCACGGGAGTACACCTGGGGATACACATTGCCGATTTGCACATTAGGCCCCATAAAATAGCGATAATTATCAAAGTCGTAAACAGTATACTCAGGCTCTGCCTCGTCCAGCCAGAAGACCTTAATACCGTAATCATAGTAGCTTTTCTTGCATTTTTTCCATACATAATCCCGTGCGGCAGGGTTGGTTGCATCAAAAAATGTACTTTCGCCGCCAAAGCGCATTGCAATTTCCACACCGCGCTCAGATTTTATAAGCAGCCCCTTCTGCCGCATTTCCTGGTAGTTTTCGCTATCAAGGGCAACCTGCGGCCAGATAGAAATCATCAGCTCCATTCCATAAGACTTTAACTCATCTACCATAGCCTTCGGGTCTGGGAAGAACTCTTCTTCGAAGCGGAAATCCCCCATTTTAGGCCAGTGGAAGAAGTCGCATACGATTACATCAACGGGGATATTTCGTCTGTGATACTCTCTCGCAACTTCCAGTAGCTGCTCTTGATTCCAGTATCTAAGCTTACACTGCCAAAACCCAAGGCCATACTCCGGCATCATTGGTGCCTTACCAGTGACATTGGCATATGCCCGGGCAATTTCATCCGGTGTATCCCAGGCAGTTATCCAGTAATCAAGCTGAAGGGTGCTTTCCGCATACCAGCGGGTTTCGTTTTTAGCAAATGTAGCACGCCCGATTGCCGGGTTATGCCAGAAGAAGCCGTATCCCTTATTAGAAAGCACAAAAGGCACACTGGCCTGTGTATTCCTGTGTGCTAGTTCCAATGTACAATTTTTTATATTAAGAATCTCTTGCTGATACTGTCCCATTCCAAACAGCTTCTCGTCCGGGTCTGCTGAAAATGTAGCAATTAAGCTAAAATCTCCGCCAATAATAGGCCTAAAAACCCTAGCCTCGCCTTTTTCCTGGATAAGCAACTCGCCCTTTCCATTATAAAAGCTTACCGTACAGCGTTTATGCCATGGGTGTACCTCAAGTTTTGCGGTGATATTGCCATTTGTAATGGAAGCCTTGTAGCCATCAATTTTTATATCTGCCGCATAGCTTTCCGCTGGCAAGATAGCGTAATCCGTATCAATTATGTCTCTCATCATGGCACTGCGCACCCTAAAAGAGTTTGTGCCCCATGGCTCAATTTTAAGCGTCTCGCCATTGCTGCGGAATATTAATGTGTTTGCGCGTTGTTCGTACCAAATTAGACTCATATCGTTACCCCTTTCGCACCAAAAGCCTTAACCACAGCTTCCAGTTCGTCGTCAGATATTTGTATAACGCTGCCATGGCGTTTTTTGAGTTTGCCTAAATCATATTTCCGTTCCCGGGTAATTTTAAAATCCCCGCTATCCAGGTTATCGCATATAAGGGGAAGATAACCCCTACCGGCCGCAAATTGGTCAACAAGCAGGCACCATCTTCCGTCCGCAAGCTGATATGCCTGAGGGCCTTCAATGGTAAGACTGTCGAACACCTCTACTGGGATATCTATTGGGTTGGCATCGTGCAAGTTTTTTATCTTGTCCATTTTCACATTTTTAATAGTCTCGTCTTTAACAAAGCGATAATACCAGCCATTTTCATAAACAATATTCATGTCAATAACATGATTTTGGGCTTCCATATAAACAAAAGGCTCGGTAAACGATTTGAAATCTTGTGTATACGAGCCATACATCCGCTGTTTAGACTCCTTATCACCCTCATGCTTAACCATTGACGCCCAAAATACAAAAAACGCCTGCTTCTCGTTATCATAAATGCTTTCCGGTGCCCATGCGCATCCGGCGCCGTCAACAGCAACCCGGCACTTTCTATGAGTCCCCCAATTAATAAGATCATCGGACTCCCATATGATTAAATCCTTGCTGCCTTCGTATTGGGCAACGCCCCAGCCTTTACCGGCACCGATTCTTAAGTCGGTGGCGATTATATAAAATTTGCCGGTTTTCGGGCATCGGATAATAAAGGGGTCGCGAACGCCGCCTTCGCCGATAGTAGACCGCAGCACCGGCTCTATAGATAAATCCCGCCAATGCAGCCCGTCTCGACAAACAGCGAAGTAAACCTGCTCGCCATCATGCTGCTCTCCAATAAAATGAACCATCAAGTACCCTGTCACAACACACCTCCAAAGTGTTACTTTAACGGTTTTGCCAAAAATGACATCCCCAAATTGGAAACCCCCTTAAAACCACATACCACACCCCAAAACCGCGCATATGCGCGGTTTTCAAAAATTTTTGCCAAGCTTTTTATAAAAAGCTTGTGGGGTGCGGGGCAAAGCCCTGCGGTCTTAAAGGGGTTTTAATCTCTTCCTACTACTGGGCAGCTCTAAATCTTTCAAGTGCCGCAAGATGAATCTCAATGAAGCGTGGTACGCCTAGTTGCTCTAAGGTTGCGAGGTACGCGTCCCATTCTTCGTCTATGCCGCCGTTTACAATCCAGTTTGCGCGGTTCTGTTGGATAAATGTACGGATTTCTGCGCCCATGATAGCAACCTCTTCACTTTCTGCTGTGGTGAACAGTACCATTGGGAATGGCGGGATTGTTACATATGGGTCAGCCATGCGAGAGTCCATAAGCTTACGGCCATCGCCTTGGGTGTAGTCGAAGAGGATATGGTCCGCAATCCACGCAGGGTCTGCAAAGCCCGGGCCTACGTCGCGCATAGATTGCTCCCAGAACCAAAGGTCAGCACTTTGTCCCGGTGGTGGCGACATGTGCGAGAATGTGCCGTCCGCGTTTGGATAAAGGACAACGCCAAATGCTCCCCAGAAGTTTGTAATTGTTGCCTCGTTAGTATAGAACTCGTCAAGCCAGCGTGCGGTAACTTCCGGCATTGGGTTAACGGATGTGATATGCGCGGCATTACGGCCAAGGGCGTTAATACCGTTTGGATCGCCGTCCGCAAATCTGCCAAACTCGGATGCTATTGGCGGGATAGGCTCGTGCTGATCGTACCAGCGGCCGGTACGCCCATTTGGTGCCCATGCAAAGTGCAGGCCAACCAAAGGAATTTCATAGTTACCGATTTTACCGTCAGAAGTACCCCAGTCTTGGGTAAAGGCCATTGGGTCTATGAGGCCTTCTTCCCACATGCCCCGTAGGAAACGGATAGCAACACGATAGTTTTCAGACATCGGCCAAAACTCTGGTGTGTCGCCGGTCATGTTAAAAAGGGTGTTGCGGTGGTCTACGATACCAAACATGGTAAACCAGTCGCGAGGTACGTCCGCACCCCATGTAACTGGAAACTCGTCATTGGGGTCGCCGTTTTGGTTAACGTCGTTGTCCCTAAATGCGCGAAGCACTGTAAGAAGCTCGTCGGTGTTTGTTGGTGGTGCTAGACCTACAACGTCCAGCCAGTGCATGTTGATAACCGGTTGATACAAAGGCATCGGGCGGCCCGGAAGCATAAAAGCAAGTGAATACTTGCCACCGGTTGGATAGGTTGTTAGTTGCCTCATTGCAGGCATTAACTCAAGTGCTCTGCGGTAGTTGGGCATGTAATTTTCTACAAGGTCTGTAAGGTCGATAAAGTGTTGCGGGTTTGTCATAACCATTGCGTCGTTGACACTTCCTTGGCCAAGGAACAGGTCTGGAAGGTCGCCGCTTATCATCATAAGTGTACGCTGCTCGTGCCAATCTCCGCCCGAAACAAGAGTCCAGTCGATGATTACATTTGTGCGCTCTTCAAGTTCGTCAAACCAGGGGTTTACAAGGAATGAGTCGCCAAAGAGGTCCCAGCGTTCCATTATAACGTTAAGGGTAACAGGCTCGTCAACGATTGGGAACCCTGCTGTGTTGAAGTTGCCGTTTGCTGCTGCGCCGGCATCTCTACCGCCGTCAGTGCCGTTATCGCTGCCGCATCCGCTTAGGAAGGCCATTGCCATGGCAAGCATTGCGATAAGAACTGCCGCAAGTAAGCGTTTTTTCATTTTCACATCTCTCCTTTTATATAGCGATTTCGTTTGAAAGTTTCAAATCGAAACGCCTATTTATCCTTTAACCGAGCCGATCATAACGCCTTGGTTAAAGTGTTTTTGGATAAAGGGGTAGAACAACATAATTGGAAGGGTTGAAACAATGATAGACGAGTAGCGTATCAAGTTGGCACGGCGAAGTGCCGCAATCATATGCTCGCCGGATACGGTGGGTATCAAGTGCTCGTGGTTGATTAGTATGCGACGCAAAATAATCTGTAACGGCTGCAAGTTCTCAGACCGCAAGTAAATCATTGCAGTAAAGAAAGAGTTCCACTGCCCAACGGCAACCCACAGTGCAAGTACCGCAATAATCGCCTTTGAAAGTGGCAGTGCAATCTTTAAGAAATATTGTGCATTGCCACAACCGTCAAGACGCGCCGACTCCCACAACTCTTCCGGAATGCTTGAGGTAAAGAACGTGCGCGCAACGATAATATTAAATACCGAAACACTAAAAGGCAGAATCATAACAAGGCGTGTATCCAACAGCCCAAAGTCCCTTACGGTAAGGAAAGTTGGAATCAAGCCGCCAGAAAAGAACATGGTGATTACAAAGTAGAACATAATCGTATTTCTGCCAAATAAGTTTCTGCGGGAAAGGGCAAATGCCGCAGGCAGGTTTACAACCAGGGAAATCAATGTCCCAGCAAGGGCGTAAAACACTGTGTTTGCATATGCAATCCATATGCCGGACTCTTCAAACAGAGCAACATAGCCATCCAATGTAAAGCCAACTGGCCAAAACCAAACACGGCCGTTGGTTACCGCGCCAGGCTCAGAAAACGAGGCAAGGATTACAAAGTACAATGGGTACATAATTGCAATAAGCGAAATAAACGCGATGGTGTAAACAATGATATTAAAGACCTTATCAGCACCTGTAGATTTTCCTGTTACCATATCGCACCCCCTACCAAAGAGTTGCATTGCCCAGTTTTTTGGCAATGGCATTTACCGAGATTAGTAATACAAAGTTTATTGCGGTGTTAAACAGGTTAACCGCCGTAGAGAAGCTAAACTGGGGTATTGCCCCGGCAAGGCCAACCCTCCATATATAGGTAGAAATTACCTCACTGGCAGATAAGTTCAAGTTATTTTGCATAAGGAAGACTTTTTCGAATCCGAGGTTCATGATGCCGCCGGCGGTAAGGATTAGCAGTATGCTTGCAGTTGGCATAATCATCGGCAGGTCTATATGCCGGATTTTCTGCCATCGGCTTGCACCATCCACGGTTGCAGCCTCGTACAGTGTAGGGTCGACACCGGCAAGTGCCGCAAAAAATATTATCGAGTTCCAACCGGTACGCTGCCAGACTTCCGTCCAGACGTAGATATGGGAGAATAATCGCGGCTGCCCCATCATATTTGGCGCAATATCGTCGCTACGCATAACAAGCCGCCACAGATGACCCCAAAGCCCGCTTTCCGGATTAAGCCAGATTAGAATAAGCGCGACCATTACTACCGTTGAAATGAAATGCGGCAGATAAGAGACAGTTTGGTAAAACCTTTTAAATTTGCGATGGCGGATATGATTAAGCGTTACTGCCACAATAATTGGGAAGGGGAACCCGGCAACCAAGTTGTACACGCTTATGACAATCGTATTGCGCATAATATTATGAAAACTTGGCGCGGTTAGAAATCGCTCGAAATGCCTATACCAAGGGTCTGCCCAAGGTGCCTGCAAAATCGGCCCGGTGCGATAATCTTGGAATGCCATGATTATGCCGTACATCGGCCTGTATGCAAAAAGCAATATCAGCGTCATTGCGGGCAGTAGCATTATATATAGCCCGTAGTTTTCTTTAATTCGGCTGAAATTGCTTTTCTTGCGGATTTGTGTTTTCTCCATTGAGATAAAACCCCCTTTTTCTTGTGCAATGTGTATAGAAAGAGAAAGAAAGCGCGATTTTTAACTAACTGCGCATCTGTATCAAAAATCAGCATATTACAAACTATTTTTGAAACAAATTAGTGCATTTTGTTAGAAAAATGTCGCAAAGACAAGGTGCGCAAGCGCGTCCGCAACCCTAAATAGATATTACGACTTCAATGTTTGAATAGCAATGGAAAAAATGCACAAATTTTCGCGGGCGAAATTGTGCATTTTATACAAGTATTGTATGTATAGCTTGCAAAAAAAAAGCCTTAACGCCGTGTTTTCAGCATTAAAGCCTTAAATTATAGTCAAGCACAGTTGACAGTGAAACATCATTGCCTTCTATGCGCTGTATCAGCATGTTGCAGGCAATTTCTCCAAGCCGCTGAGGTTCCATTTGTACAACTGGTATGTCGGGGTGAAATGTTTCAAGATGATGATTGCTATAAAAGGATGCTATATTAATTTTATCAGATAAGCTGCCCTTGAGGGTGTTTTGTACTATTAGCATGTACTGGCATATAACATCATCGCCGCATACGATATTGCGTATGCCTCTGTTATACATATTTCGAAACGCGTTTGCGGCCTCTTCTTCTGTGTCTACGTCCCATGAAATATAGGGTAGTGGCAGGCCTAGGCATGTAAAAGCGTCGCAAAAACCTTGTGCGCGCATTTGGTTAACGGGGTATTCTTGTTGGGTGATAATAAGCCCAAAGTCTCCAGGCCATCTTTCGAGTAGACGCATTGTTAAATCTTTACACGCTGCCCTGCCATCATATCCTACTTTAATGATGTTTTCCACGGGGGTACTTCCTGTTAACGCGATAGGAATACCGCTTTCTGAAAGCCTTTCTAAGGCTGCGTTGCCGATGATATTTCTTGTTAGTATGACCCCGTCAGCTTTTCTGCTATATACAATTCTGCTGATTGGCTCTAATTTATCGCCTTCGATAATTACATCGTACCCATACTGGCTTGCAACTTTTTTTGCGCCAAACAAGCATTGCAGGAAATATGCAGACCTTGTTGAGTCTCTGCTAAGTGGCATAGAGAAGGCGATATTTTTTGTCCTTGCGGTTGCAAGATTACGTGCCGCCGCGTTTGGGAAGTAGCCAACTTCGTCCGCATATTTTAGTATGCGTTCTTTTGTTTTTGCCGATATGCGCCCATCGCCGCTGAATGCGCGGGATACGGTTGTCTTGGATACGCCTAGGTGTTTTGCGATGTCTGACATCATGGGCTATATCCCCCTAAAACAAGGTTGGAGATATGCGGTATGAAGGTTATATTACGCAACATTTTTTTCATAATCCATCACTGTCAGTGTAATCTCACTTGAGAAGCCCTGTACTTTATTCAATACTTTCTCCAGTGATTGCACCGTACTATTATCAAAATATGTCTCGCCGCATTGCCTGCATTTTTCGCATGGAACATCCCTTACGAGAATAACGAGATTTTTGTTATTTTCGATATAATCTGTTTTACTTAATTCCAATGCACCTTTGCAAGATATACACATTATTCTCAGTCCTTTCTGGTTTTGAAATCACTTTGCCAATCATTAAGGTTTGGTATATATGCTGTAATAAAATATGCATTTTTGCCATCAGTGCTTACCACAACATGCAAAGGTAAGTCTGCATCACCGTTATACAGCAGCCAACTTGGAAATGGCTTATCATCGTGATAGTGCAAAACAACATACCCGGATAAGACAGTGTCAATGACATCGGATGATGATAACTCTCTTTCTCTTATCCGCTTTAATGCGTGTAAAGTCCATTTGATACAACCCTTACGGCAGAGTTCACGTAAAGCATCTATGTCTTTTGTATACATGAATATCCCCGTTTACTTAAATTTATCTCATATGCATAGTAGTTAGCCTCTAAAACAGCGATGTCTGTGCTATGGGCCTATTATACAACTCCATAAACTCATCACCGGTGAGGGTTTCCTTGGCAAACAGCACATCTGCGATGTTTTTAAGCTTTGAGTCATTAGACGCAAGCAGGTTAACGGCGTCTTGGTAGCACTTGCGCAAGATGTCGCCAACCTCGGTGTCAAGTTCTGCACCGGTTTTGTCTGAGACATTAAGCACGGCGCGGCCGTCTAGGTAGCGATTCTGGATGCTTTCCAGCCCCATCATGCCAAATTTATCAGACATTCCGTACATGCTTACCATAGAGCGTGCCATTCTTGTGGCCTTTTCTATATCATTGGAGGCACCTGTGGTTTGTATGCCAAAATGCACTTGCTCTGCGGCGCGGCCTGCCATTAATACAACGATTTCTGCAAGCATTTCGTCCTTTGTGTGCATAAAGCGTTCTTCTTCCGGGACGTTTAATACATATCCAAGTGCACCCTTTGTCCTTGGGATAATTGAGATTTTTTCTACCGGCTTTGCGTCTTTTTGCAGGGCACAGGCTAGGGCGTGGCCTACTTCGTGATAGGCTACTATGCGTTTTTCTTTTTCGGTCATTATCCGGTCTTTTTTCTCTTTGCCCGCGATTACTACCTCTACCGCTTCCATTAGGTCTTCTTGGTGGACTTCTTTGCGGTTGGCGCGTACCGCACCTAGGGCGGCCTCGTTTATCATATTGGCGAGGTCGGCACCTGCGGCACCTGGGGTGGTCATTGCTATGCGTCTTAGGTCTACGCTATGGCTCATTTTTACTTTCTTTGCATGTACCTTTAGTATGTCTTCCCGGCCTTTTAAATCTGGAAGTTCTACGTTAATGCGGCGGTCAAATCGGCCTGGGCGCAGTAGGGCTTTGTCCAAGATTTCCGGACGGTTGGTGGCACCAAGTATTACGACACCTTTTGACGAGTCAAAGCCGTCCATTTCAGAAAGAAGCTGGTTTAGGGTTTGCTCGCGCTCGTCGTTAGAGCTCATTTGATTGTCCCGGGATTTGCCTATTGCGTCTATTTCGTCTATGAAAATGATACAGGGGGCTTGTTGGGCTGCCTGCTTAAACAGGTCGCGGACACGAGACGCGCCAACACCTACAAACATTTCAACAAAGTCCGAGCCGCTAAGCGAGAAGAACACAACACTGGCCTCGCCTGCGACGGCCTTTGCAAGCAAGGTCTTACCTGTGCCTGGTGGGCCTACGAGTAACGCGCCTTTTGGCTGTATCGCGCCTATTGCGGTGTATTTGTCCGGGTTATGCAGGAAGTCTACAATTTCTGTTAGGCTTTCCTTTGCTTCTTCTTGGCCGGCTACGTCGTCGAAGGTGATGCCGGTTTTCTTTTCCATATACACTTTGGCGTTGCTTTGACCAATGCCCATAATGCCGCCTTTGCCGCCCATCATGCCGCTCATGGTGCGTCTAAATAGGAAGAATACGCCGATTATTAACGCAAAGGGCAGTAGCTGGAAGATAATAATTGATAGCCAGCTTACCGTTGGAATTGAAGCGGAATGCTCTACGCCGTGGTAGATTAGGCGGTTTATTAAATCCGGATCGTACATCCTGCCGGTATAGACCGTTACCGGTTCCGGCTCGGGAGTTTCTTGCATACGGGTTGCGGCACCACGCATTAGTTGATCCATAAAGCCGCGCGGGGCTTCGGTTGGGGCAGGTGAGGGGATGACGGCTGCCGTGGCGCGGTCATCGTCTGGGGGGGGGGCTGCTGTATCGCCGTCATCGTCTAATGCGTTATTGGCGTTAGTTGTTGCGTTGTCGCTTGTAGCATCCGAATCGTCAACGTCTTCCTCTGGATACAGCATAATCTCAAGCCTATCTGGCTGGACCTCAACCTCCATCACCCGTCCCGCTTTCAAATACTCCAAAAACTCGTTATAGGTAATGCGTTGCATCCCGCTGCCTGCAAGCGCGCCGATAAACATGTTAAGCACGAAAACTAGGCCTACGGCGATTGCAATCATCGTAAGCCCGCTGGGTATACGGCTTGGAGGTGGCGGGGGTGGGTCTTTGCGGTTATTATGATCGTTCATATTTTACCTTTCGTGAGGCGAAATTCATTTATGCGAAAGTGGATGATTTGGTGAAAGCCGCTTGCGGTACTACTCCGTTCCTCATAAGATTCCGTATGCCTTGCCGAAAAATGCTTGGTGCGTTGCATATTTTCGGCAAGGCTACTGCATCTAATTGCG
>Ga0123355_10003784_pt1 | contig 21878 bp, 12 predicted proteins | sample TergutEmb28metaG_3_FD_89872 | JGI IMG/M metagenome (GOLD analysis project Ga0123355, IMG submission 89872) | Embiratermes neotenicus P1 segment gut microbial communities from Petit-Saut dam, French Guiana - Emb289 P1 | ecosystem: Host-associated > Arthropoda: Insects > Digestive system > Gut ... | reverse complement strand
CTGGTGTCGATATGTACATACGTTCACCTCTAAGACACTCTCATTTTGTGACAGATGTCTTCAATCCTCAGATGGTGTCGACATGTACATACTTTCACCTGTACGAAACTCTCATTGTGTGACAGATGTCATTTTACTCAGATGGTGTCAGACATATACCTACTTTCACCTGTAAGACACTCTCAGTGTGTGATAGGTGCCGTTATTCCTCAGATGGTGTCGACTTGTACATACTTTCACCTGTAAGTCACTCTTAGTGTGATAGATGTTATTCCTCAAATGGTGTCGACATGTACATACTTTCACCTGTAAGACACTCTCAGTGTGGGATAGATGTCATTATTTCTTAAATGGTGTCAGACATATACATACTTTCACCTGTAAGACACTCTCAGTGTGTGATAGATGTCGTTATTCTTCAGATATTGTCGACATGTACATACTTTCACCTGTATGACATTCTTAGTGTCTGATAGATGTCATTAATTCCCATATGATCTCTACAAGAGTATGCTTTCCCCTGTACGATACTCTTAATATCTACAACAGGGTGTTCGTCTAAGACAGTTTGAGATGTTTTAAAGATATTGGATTACTTAAGTCCTTAGTAGAACGTCTTAGTTATCCCTGACACGAAAAATACACTCTTATTCCTCAGGAGGATTTTAAGTCAGAATTGTGAAAGACGGGTATTTGAAAATCCAATAATAGATAGTTTCCATTGTTACTGGAGAACATATAAGTAGATCATAGGATCAAATCTTTGGAAGAATACCCTTTATTTTTGTGAATTCATATGTATATATATTTATATTACACTTTTTAATATTATCAAATTATCAGAAACCTGAAAAATTGCAATTATGAATCTGACGCCAAAACGTCATAATTGTTACTTAACAACGAAACTCTTATTTCTTTATTATCCAAACACCAGAATTGTGAGAGAGACTCTATCTTACTGTGTATTCGCATTTCGTATGTAATGTGTGTTAGTGGTTACAAAATGAGGCTGTAGATAGTAGTAAGTCTAGGACTTCATAAATCCCTTGGCATTAACCTCATCTCCATTCGCATGAGAATCATAGCACTAGAACGTAACTAAATGGAACAATGTGTTGAAGTGTGATGATTACTGTGTGATGTAAGAAAATGGCGCATACTATTATTTTGTTGACATACCGTCAGAGTTTTGTGTGTTGTGTCTAAATGCAGATGATAACGTATCTTGAACAATTAACACAGAGCAGAAAGTTAAGGTGTAGAGTGAACTTAATTGTGTTGCGGTCGAAACAACTAAGATTCAGCTCCAAGTGGATGGTGACTGTAATTGCGTGAATGGAAAATAAAGGTGAATGCAGTAGTTGCTTTACATTTTGCGATTATCTTTGTTCAAGACAAACACATTTAATAAATTCTGGCCTGAAGAGCAGAAGATCTGTAAAGGATAGGCAAAATATTTAGTCACCTAGAACTCAGTAAGTACAAACTGCATTAAAATACTAAGTATTTTCGCATTAAAATTATAAGCTTTCTAAGTGGGAGGCAGTAGCTAGAGGCTGGAGAAATTTACATAACATGAGTTTCTTGATCTGTATTATCACCAAACATTATTTAAGTGATCAAACAAAGGAGGATGAGATGGGCACGGTATGTAACATGTACGCTGGTGAAAAGAAATACTTGCAGGAATCTGGTTGGGATATCTGAAGGTAAGAAACCACTTGGACAATGTAAACGTAGATGGGAGGCTAGTATTAAAGTGGATATTAAAGAAGTAACATGGGAGGACGTGTACTGGGTTCGTCTGAATCAGGATGAAGACGTGTGTTGGGCTGTTGTGATTTAGCTAATAAACATTGGGATGCCAAAAACGCTGGAAATTTCGTAACTAGCTGAGAAAATTCTTGCTTCTTGAAGTTAATTAACTGACTAGTTAGTCTGTGTTTACAATTGCTATTACTTTTAATCAAGCAAAGGAATATGTGCAAGAAAAATGTATTTTTGCAATAACATACGTTAACCCTGGAAGAAACAATGTACGTGGATTTCTAAGCATCATGCCGCAAGACACGTGACTGGTAAGAAAGTGGCTTTTGATACAGTGTTTACCTAGGATGTAGAATGAAATGGATTTTTCCTGTAGATGCTACGAAGTCATGCGGGGTAGTGGAGGAGATAAGTCTCCACGCATTCCTAACCTAGTTACTAGATGAAGAGGTGCGGTCAGCTTCACACCCCGATTGGACACCGTTTGTCATTGAATAGAAGGCGGGGTGGGCCCATAGCTGGTCTGGACACTTGGGGGATGAAAACAATCTCTTGAGCCTGTTGGGGATCGAAAAACATTTTCTAAATTTGTCAAGCCTCTGCCGTAGTAACTATACCAATGGTCACCAGAGGGTCCCTTGGAAAATTAAAAAGTAGATCATCAAGGTTTGCTATAATTTGGATTCAAAGATCGCAGAATCAGGCACTGCCAGTTATGTAATTTTTGACTGGAAGCTCCGAGTAGCCATCTGATATGAAGTTTAAGAGCTAATTAACTAACTATATGGAACAGATTCCTTCCTATTAAGCTAATAGGTCCTCATGAAATTCCGAGCATTTTATGGGACTCCAAGGTTCATTACGGCATTGAAAAGCGCCCATTACCTTTCTCTATCCTGAACTAGGTCAATCCACTACATGCCTCCCATTCCATTATTGAGGATTCTTTTTAATATTATTCCCATCTACGTTTAAATTTTCCAAGTGGTTTCTTTCCTTTAGGTCTCCCTACAAAAACCCTATATGCACCTCTTCTGTGACCCCTACATGACTCCTACCCTGCCTATCTCATTCTTCTTTATATATCACTCGAATAATATTTGGTTAGGCGTACAGATGTTGAAGTTTCTCGTTACGCATTCTTCTCCACTCGCTTGTTAGCTCGTCCCTCTTGGGCCCACATATTTTCCTCAGCACCCTATGCTCGAAAACCCTGAAACTATTAGAGACTAAAAATTACCCATCCTAAAAAAACAACAGGCCAACGTACCAAGTTGTACTGCTAAATACTACAAAGAACAAACAAAAATCCGGTCATTCATCCATATATATATATATATATATGTGTGTGTGTGTGTGTGTGTGTGTGTGTGTGTATGCACATGTCCTAGAGAATGTGAGTAAAGTCAGTCACTAAAAAACAAAATTTCCTGAATATTAACTAATTTATTTCGATGTCTTTTATTCATCAACGAATGCACAAGTGATTGTCTTAAAAACAATATTAAAATTTACAATAAAATATCTCCGACGTATTTCGGTGCTGTTACACCATCTTCAGAGAGTCATGATCCGTGCCTGCTAAAGTTACACTTTGTTAAAATAGTCAATTGTGGTATATCGGTGTGTGATTAAATCGGCGGTGATGTGGCTGCATATATTGATAGTGTCCTTGTTGTTGTGTGTATGCCGCACTGTTTGGAAGTAGTACTCCCGAACGGTATATACACCAACAAGGATCTACTGCTATACGCAGCCACATCACCGCCGATTTAATCATACTCCGATGTACCATAACTGACTATTTTAACAAAGTGTAACTTTAGCAGGCACGGATAATGAGCTCCCTGAAGATGGTGTGACTGCACCGAAATACGTCAGAGAAATTTTAATGTAAATTTTAGTATTGTTTTTAAGACAATCACTTGTGCATTTGTTGGTGAATAAAAAAACTTTGATAACACCAAGATGCACAGTACGAATGTGGAAAAAAAATATTTCGACTCTGGAAGTAATAAATAATCAGTCAGATATGGTCCGTAGTTATTAAAAGTTCATTATATATCCCTGAGTGGAAAATACCACTTGGAAGACCCAGGCGTAGATGGAAGGATAATACTAAAATGGATATTTAAGAAGTGGGGTGAGGGCATGGACTGAAATGATGTGGCCCAGAGCAGGGACACGTGGCAGGCTCTTGAGAACGAAAATAAACCTAGGGATTCCATAAAATGCGAGGAATTTCTTGACTAGATGAGAACCTGATAGCTTCGCAAGAAGGAGTCTGTTGCATGGAGTGAGTTATTTTATTTACTTTCTCGATTTAAATGTAAAATAATGTTGATGTAAGTGTGCAATATTCCAGTCTGTGTGCAACTTTTATATCAGTGACAGTAATCGATATAAAATTAAATATTGATTTTCCATTAGTCACTTCCATATCCCATTGTTTAATCGGCAACAAAAAGTGATGGTATCCTAGTTTTATAAGGTTAATGACAAGGTATTTCTAAATGCAGACCAAGTTGAGTGAGTGATCCAAATGACGGATATGCTTTGGTCACAATAATAATAAATTATTATATCCGTATTACAAAAATACGCGATAGCTTCAAAATGTTCCCGGAATTACTTTATTTCTGAGGACTACAAAACAGTACAATCATTTAAGCTAAATTCTTTTAACATAATTACCTTGTGCAACAACACACTTCTGCCAACGACTGTAAAGGTGTTGGAGATATTCCTGGGAGCCATATGTGAAAACCTTTTCAGCTCTTTCGTTGCATTCTTAATGTGTCAATAGCATAACAAAAGGGCCATTCTTTCAATGTTGATTTCAATTGAGGGAACAGGTAATAATCAGCTGGAGCTAGATCAGGAGAGTATGGGAGATGCTGTAGTGTTGTCAAATTATTTTTTGCTAAGAAATCCTGGACCAAAACCGACCGGTGTGGTGGAACATTGTGGAGATGGAGAAACCACCTGTTGTTTCTTAAATTTTATGTGCGTTTCCTTCTGACCGCATCCCTAAGGCGACGAAGGATGTCATTGTTAAATTTTATTATTCACGATTTTACATTTTCTCTCATGCAACAATTCCTGTAAATTGTACGAGCGAATTCCTGTAACGTTTATCAGCGAATGCCGGGAAATTTTTGATCTACTACGCAGAATTGCTAATGGGAGTTAAAATTACTTCTTTAACGATGGATTGCACTTGAATATGTCTTGTTGCTTTCAGTCGATATCCCAGTAACCACAATAGTCTGCTTCAATGGAACAAACAAAATTGAAAGGACAGAATGAAGAAGAGGATATTTTCGAATCCCTCATGGAGCATATTGGGATGGACGGGAAGTTTCAGTGCCGGTTTAACCTTATATTCAACATGGCATTCATCCTTACTGTTGCCATGCCTACCTTCAACATTATGTTAGCAGTTACCCTGCCAAATCACTGGTGCCATGTACCAGGCAGAAATGAAACCAACTACACACTAGCAGAGTGGAAGAGTCTCACACTCCCAAGGTAAAGGCCTCCTAAATTATATTTCTTTATCAGATGTCTCCAAAAATCGCAAAGTACTACTGCATCATATAAGGGAGAACAGATTTTGGGGATTGATTTTCACACGTTTGAGGCAAGCACCAAAATAATACAGTGGATCCCTCATCCAATGATGGGGTTAGGGGGTGAGATAACGGCCTGTTCGCAAAACCGCTTTCCGGAAGCTTCCTTTTGAGGAAAATATATTTACGCGAATGCAGTCGCTTATGGACCTCTCCCCCCGCCCAAATGCTTATAATACATTAATTTTTGGAGACTGAACGTTTGCACAGTGCTTGTGTAACTGATGTTGACAGCTTACGCGGTGATTGTCTAATCATCTCCGTTTATCCGCGAGCATGTAAAATTTTCAGCACCCTGCAGGTTTTACCCCATATTATTTAAACACAAGCGAGATCGGTTATAACTTCATGAAAGGGACGGAATATTTTGTGTAGTTATGAAAGGGTGTTCTTATAGCCGATGAGTGTAATGTAAAGGATAAGAGTGACGAAGAGATTGGTAAAGGTGAAGGTAAAGCATCCCCTGTACAGGCCTGGACAGTCCCTTAAGGTTCCAGGAGATTTAGGATCCCGGATTTCATAATAATCGGCACATGATGGTGAAAAGGTTGTCAGCCCTACGCACTGGTCGACATTACCCCTTGGGAAATATTCCTGGTACGCTTTTCTGTTAGAGGCTGAGTCAACTCCAGGGCCATAGTGCAGCCGGCAGGATTTTGTCAATAAAAAATTCCAGTGACACCATCGCGAATCGAAACCGAGACCGTCTGCCTCAAACAACTGCGCCACTGCGTACCACGACGAATTGGTAACACAGAATATTTGATGCTATAAGCGAAGTGTTGTATAAACCGATATCGTTATAACCGGGTTCGACTCAATTTTTATCAGCTTATAGCCAAATGCGCGCTATGCAAATCCGCATTGGATGGTGTGTTACTGTGTCATAAATTCGATCATGGCCATCTTTTTCTATACCTTTTTCCATTTCGCCAATCGACGCTGCGTAATTTTATATTTGGACGAGTTTGTTAGGGACACCAAGAGCGAACAATATCTGATAGAGACACAATACGTTTCTTCGTCGTCAGAAAGTGACCATAAGTTTGTTGATAGTCCAGCGAGACATTCACACACAAGGAATATCTCTGTTGCTTGGCTAGAAGCCTCTCTCATATTGAAGATGTTACGCTTTCGAACTGACGCCCGGAGTTGAATGTGCTCTTTCATGTGTGTGCTTAGTAACTTCGAGCAGTTAATAACAGCGCTTCGTAGTAATCATCAAATGAATGCTCTTACAGAATATACCGTATCAAGACCTACCGCGTGGAATGTACGGGTAAATTTACGACAATTACACTACTTCAGCGACATTATGGGGGAGTTTCATGCGTTGAAGATTGTATTATAACAACATCCTTTATAGAGACAAAGTTGTAAAGTCGCAAACTCTACTAGGTGCCAAAATTTTTATAAAAATTTCTAAATTTCAGGGGTGAAATTACGGAAGACTCTTTCAGTAAATGCAGTATGTACAATCTCACCGTGCCATTTGATACACAGACACTGCATCAGCTGAACAACACTGAGCACAAGGAGACTGGTAAGAACTGCTATAAGTTTGTATTCATTTAATGTTTCATACCTGTGGCCGTGCTTCTGCAGCCGGTTGGTTGCTGGGATCAGGATTTCGAATCCCGCTGGGCATGTTTGTTCCTGTGTTGTGTTGGTTGTTTGTTTGTAGGCAGCGGCCCTTTCCAGGAGCTGATCCCACGTTAAAAAAGGCAACTGAATGTAATTATTTTTGGCATGGAATATGGAAATATAACGACTGTAGTCTTTACACAGCAGACGTGATGAATGTGTGTTATTTATGTAAAACATTATTTTATGTTTGATAAGAAACACAGCACTTCAGAGTTGACTGTGCTTTTATTATGAGGTAAAATAAAAAAGAATCGGACACTCTTATGCCACTGAGTAAAGAGTGGCTCAGTTTAGAGAATGACGAAGTACATTTATTAGTATTGTTGTTACCTGATGACGGGAACACCCATACGATTTTAACTAATAACTGAATAGAAAAGTCCACTGGCCTATGTGCACAACCTGCTACATAGGAAGACTGTTCATTGTAACCACTAGACAAATAATTGAAAGGAATTCATATGTTGTTGTGTTGGACTGTGAACTGGATTCGACAGTTGCAGGCGAGGGTTTAATGGCGGGTTTTGTGAACACTTTGATGAACATCACAATTCCCTAAAACATGTTATTATCCTGACCCGCTGAACAACTATAAGTATTTTTCAGACAAGACACCATGCCATGCATTTAACACATGCTGACTGACACCAAATGCACAATTGCAGTGATCTGTAAGTACGGCTGGGAATACGACAAGGACTGGTACTCAATGACGGCACCATCTCAAGAGGACTGGGTCTGCGACAAGGAGGTTTACGTGCCCAACACTTTGCTCATCGCCAGAGTAGGAGAGGTTGTGGGTACACTCGTCTTTGGGCAACTGGGTGACATGTAAGTGGACTGATTGTCTCTTTCCTGGCCGTGTGGAAATGGAAGATATCCGATCCGAACTGACAAAGTGCACTTTCGTAATAGAGCGATTTCTAGTGCAGCAGCTTTTTACTTTTTGTTCGTTTTTTAAGTGGTCATAGAGTGTAAGTTAATATTGTCAAGTATTAATTTAAACATTTGCTTTTTCGTTATATTTGTTTGTTTTAACTGAGGTTTAAACTGTCAAAAGCTCCGAAATAAGTCCCTGGTCTCAGTCCGTGCCAAAACACTCAAGTCTTTCTCCACTGTTCATTGGTTATTGTCATCAGACCGGAAGATGTAGAAATTTTTGGACAACTGCCATGTTGCTTTGCATTTTACAAAAATATTACCAAAACGAAAGATCATTAACTCCTCAAATTTTATTAATATACATTTCTCTAAAAGTTTAAAGTGTCAATGCTGTCGCTATCTTCTCACAAATTTGTGCCTTTGACATTTTATTGTTCATATATTTAGGAAGATACTAAGAATGGCAATAACAGGTGACACGACATTAATATATAGTTTATGTTACTAGACATTTGGTATAGTCCAGTGCTCGTTGCTTAAAAACCACAAGGTTTCAAAAAGCAAGACAGTAAGGCTTTCCCATTCAAGGGTGTATTAAACTAAGTCACGATAATTTAAGTCAGTATTTATACTCCGCTGACCCAGGCGTAGTTGGGAGGATAATATTAAAATGGGTCTTCAGAAAGTGGGATTTGGGGGTATGGACTGGATCGAGCTGGATCAGGATAGAGACAGGTGGCGGACACTTGTGACTGCAGTAATGAACCCTCGGGTTCCATAAAAGACGGGAAATTTCTTAACTAGCTGAAAATCTGTTAGCTTCTCAAGAAGGATTCTGCTGCATGGAGTAAGTAAGTAAGTAGTAGGTAAATAAGTAAGTACTTATACTCCGCTACATACAACACTGACCAATACAAACTGATTACCATTTCCACTACATATTTTATCCCAATTTATCATATTTTATCGTATTTTATTATATTACATTTTTATATATTTTAATACGAAACACTGGTTTGTACCAAACGTTCAGTAATATAACCTATACATCAATTTCATGTTACATATAATTCTCCTTTCTGAATAATAATAATTATTATAATTACTTTATAACAACTCTGTACTTACTGCTTGTAAGTAGAAGCCTCTCCTCTTTACTATTCTTGTGTATCCATGTCCTACCTGATGATGGCTGATCTGGATAGCCGAAATATGTAGTGGTCTTAAATATATCAAATATACAACATCTATGTAATTGTGTTTGACGGATAATAAAAATAAACATTTGATTGATAAATACACAACGGGACTATGTCACCTAAGGATATGTTTGTGTATATATATATATATATGTTTTGTGTGTGTGTGTGTTTGATCAACAGCACAACACTGATAATTACCTGAAAATTAAAAACATTTATTGCTAATACTTTCATAGTTATGTCACATCAGACAGTTTGTCTGTTTACCTATATGGAAACTTTTGTGATAAATCTAGAATACAGAGTGATTTTAAGCAACGGGGAGAGACAACATTATATGACAGAGAAACTGACGTGTTTTGTGCTTCAGGATCGGTCGCCGTCCGGTTCTGTTCCTTGGAGTGGTCACTCTTGTCGTCGGGAGATGCGCCTCAGCCTTCACCGCCAACATCTACAGCGTGTTTCTTGTGGCAAATTTCGTGGCCAGTGTACCCGTAGCTGTCGTCTTCCAGTCTCCGCTCATTATAGGTGGAATAGCAGAAGCATTCTGTTTGACTTTCATATTGTTAGCTTCGTGCATTATGATGTGATAAAACTTTGGTGACTCCAAAAAATACGCAAATCTAAAATCTGTGTATTTTTTCTATAACTTAGCTCCTACATGTTTCGGCATTGTCGCCATCCTCACGGAGGTCACACCAAGACTTCATTAAACATAGAGTAATACGTAATTGACAATAAACGTATATTTGATATTGAGCATTTATCATTTTATACGCCTCTTAATCAACAAAAACACACAATTATATTATCACTATGTCAAAACAATATTTTGCGTTTTTACATATATAATTATTGTAAATAAAACTGCACTATTGACATCAAAACAAACGCATGTTTATTGTAAACTATGTACTGCTATATATTTTAATGAAATTTTGGTGTAAGCTCCCTGAAGATGGCGACAACGCAGAAACATGTAAAAGCTAAGTAATAGAAAGAATACATAGAATGCAGAATTGTTACTTTTTGTGTGTTACCAAAATTTTAACATTCTCTTTGAATTTGCGATCTAAAAATTGTCAATGAGGACAGCTTTGCATTCAGTTCTCTGTAACCTGCTTACAGAAAGCTAGTTTTACCAGAGGATCGCAATAAGAACTAGTAGCAATAGATACCCCAGACAGATAAAACCACCAGCAAAAGGACCGTCTAAGCATGCGAATAGCAGTATAGCTTTCATGCGTGAAACATACCCATTGTAGCAGAAAAGTACTTAGTGTTTAATATTGGTATCATTTTCAAGACTTATTTGGGTAAGAATATATTTGTTAATTTCCGAATTTCTTACCATTGATATTTTAAGACTCAAAACTTCCGGAATGTGGCCCAATATCAAATGGTGGTTATGGTGTTAATGTAGTAATGGTAGTCTTGAAGGAGCTTGCTGCCTTCATTTCTACCTCAATTTTGGGTACAAATACTATTTCAGCAACTTATATAGTGAATCTGGAATCATAGATATTCTCCGAAACGTCTACAACTATGTAGCAATGGACACGGAGTCATATCCCAGAAGACACGAATCTTTACCGCCACTGCAATGAAAACCTCAATTCTGGCATTGTACACGTGTTTATTTGTCACATAGATTTCCTGAAAAATTGGAAGATACTGGGCCACTAAAAGAGATTTGTTGCAAAATTTGTAGTTTTGCAGTACATTTACATGCAAAAATAAACAATTTGAAAATACGCAGGTTACAAATTGAGTAACATTGGAAAACCTGGTAATAATTGTAGTTCAATTCGATTCTCCATTAATTAATTTTTCCTGTGGCGCTGCGACCCAATGTGGGCCAGAATCTTCTCATTTCTGATTTTCTAGATCCATCACAACAACGTACCACAGTCGGTAGGACTCCTCTGGACGAGTGATCAGCTGGTCGCAGAGACTTCTACCTGACAACACACAACACTCACAACAGAAAAAACTTCGAACCAACAATACCGGCAGGCGAGCCGCAGCAGAATGCGCGGCCACTGGGACCGGCAATTAGTTAATAAATTAATCAATTTAAATGCTGGCTCGGTATCCTAAGGGCTAATGAGAAGTCAGAAAGCGTGCACCAGAACAACATAAATCTTTCAAGAGTACGACAAAATTAAAGTACGGAACAGAACTGAATTAAAAATTCATGCATTTCACATGTCAGTAATGAATAACATTTCGATGTCAATTAGTGATTATATAAGTCATATTAATGTATAAAAATTTCGATTAACTTAAAATATGATTAATAACTTTTAGTTCATGAAGTCATTGTTGTACGAAAAAGTGTTCAGTGATTGGTAATTAGAAATCATGGAATATTTATATAAAAACTTATTTGATTAATAATATTTGTGCTTTTTATATCTAACATAAATTGGGGTCATGCTTTTACGTTTATTTTAGCGCCTGTTTATATTTTACAAAGTCTGTTACTTTGCACTTTATATCACCCATCTAGCATGACTCTACGGATTACTTGTCACTTTCTCTTCCTCGGACTTATTTTATTATATGTACTGTTTGATTGGCCCCAGGACAGCATACAAAAATATCATATCATGTTTCAGATAGAAACAAATATCTAAAGATTCTGTCGCGTTCTAAACACACATATCCGAGTTTCATCCTATGGATTTTTCTCGAAATATACATATTAAAATGAACGAAACAATATTGTATTGCAGGTATGGAAATATCGTCTGCTTCACAGAGGGCCCTAATAGCAATGTTGCAATTTGTGGGCTGGACGTCTGGGATGTGCGTGATGCCTATGATTGCTTGGGCCACTGGTGGCGAGTGGAAGCTGTTCATGATACTGACATCCGTTCCTTGTGCTGTGGTCTTCCTGTCCCTTAGGTCAGTATCCACGTTCTTCTAATGTAACTTATCCACTGGGCAAACGGTCACACTGAACTGCTTATGGCCAGAACTGCGCTCTTCTGCCCTGTGATGCAGCAAGTAGTGGTAATTCCTTGCCTACATTTCAGGACAACCTAATGGTCCATCTTCAAGGGCCAAGAAATGTAAGCTCTTGGATTTCTTGACCCTTGAAAATGGGACCCGATATGTCGTCCCGAAACGTCGGTAAGAAATTACCAATACTCGCTGCATAATAACCCAGAATAGCGCAGTTCTCATCTACTTAGTCGAGGATGCCTGAAATCACGCAATTTATGACCAATGACGCGAATGTTTAGAAATACGAGGTTTTAACAACAGTGCAGTAGGGGTTCTGGTCTTCAGCGAAACGATGTTGCGTGGCTGGTTAAGTGGTGTAGGACGATACTAGTATGTGGTGGCATGCAAACACACGATGGACTGGATACAGGAGAATAAGGCCGATAGTCAATAAGGTCCATACAATTGCGGAACAGGGCTTCTCCACCTCGGTTACTTGCACTGCAAGCTGATGTGCACACCCTGGCTGTCAATAGCCGTTGGAACAGCCACACTCTGCCGAAATGCCCGGAGTCGTCATGCAGACGAAAGACAAAAAATGGTTTCATCCATGTGCTATGACACTGCAGTCTTGTAGGATTTTGTCGCATTAACACTTCAAGTTTTCAAAGTTCATGAAGAATAGGATTAAGCACTTGTCTTGAGCCTTCGAAATGTGAAGGTAACACTTAGTTCGAAACGTCGGGACCATTTACTCAGCGACGCAGCATCACTTCCCAGAACACTGATATCGCACGTGAATAATATTACATTAAATTAATAATTCTTACTACAATGAATTGAAAAGTTTTAATCAAGACGAACTTTGTAATTGGTAAATACTGGAGACGACTGAAGCTGGTAAGTTGGAGCAGCGTAACTCCGTAAGAGGGCAGGGCTGTCGCTGAATTGTATAGTTCTTGCGATATACAGTAAAAGCCCAAAACTGCGCCACTGTCTCTTCACCGCAGTTTGTGGCAGTATATCGCGGGTGCGCTAAATGGAAATGCATTATTTTTGGGAAATTTTATTTAGAGAATTTCGTGGGCGATGAGCGAGGGTAGCGCTGCGTCGAGGGTTGACTGTATATAACAGTGCTGGCTCCTGCATGGCCCATTATTTCGGTGGGCTACAGGAGTTCTAACGAATTTGTTTGGCATTCAAAGCCCGGATCGAATTTCATGAGATGTAGGACAGAGGAGGCATTTTGCAAAATCCAGGTTTTTACAATTTAAATTAACTTTAAACTAAAGTAAATAATAATTATTGAACAAATACGATTGGGGCAGGGGGAATAACCTATTTGTCCAAATTTCACTACCTCCCTGTTTCGGCCATTTCTGGGTCATTATTAAGAAATACCAGTAAGTCGATAATTCTTTTGAATTATAGAATTATTTGTAATATTTGACAATGGTCCGGAGTGGGCTGAAGGATGCACCGGCTGGAATGTAGAAAATTATGTGTTGTTGTCCCAGAAATGTATTTGTTGGTTGAATATTGTTGATTATATAATAAAATGCACGCGATTTGTAACAATGTAAGGTAACTTTAGACTGCGTATTTTGTACTGCGAAAGACAAAAAATTGTCTGAAAGGCGGTCTGGCCTTGCATTTAAGCAGCGTTCTTTTGACGTCGTGGTTTATTTTCTATGTCGAGTTTTGATGTGAATAAGATATTCCTTAACTCTTTAAGGACGAAATGTAATCTGTTTTATTCAAAGACCTTGTTCTTACCGCACAGGAAACACTCTTTGCCTCGGTCATGAAAAAGATCAGCTAATGCTGTTTAGACCAAACGTCGCTGTTGTTTGTGAGATACTTACAGTTGGCATAAATGTAGGCTGTGGGCACAATGTAGAATTTTTTTAATGTTTTGTTGACCGTGCATCCCTGTATAATCTTGTAAATAAAACCAACTTTGTGCACAGTTTACTCTTAGTATATTTATTCTTAGTTTATTTATCAATCTCTACATGTTTCGGGCACAAACACAGTTGTTTCTCCTGATGATGGGCACATAGTCGCCCGGAACATGTAGAGATTGATAAATAGAAGTATGCTAAGAATAAACTGTCCAAAAAGTTGGCTTTACTTACAAGTAGAATTTTTTATTTTTATACCTGAGGGTACAGAAAGTAACTGCTAGGGTTAAAAAAGTTTAACATAAACGTTATTGGTTACTTTGCGCAATTAGAACACATGCAGGTAATTCTGCGACGCTCTGCGTCTCGTAGACAATGTGAATAGTAAGGAGGCAGCTTACGTGAATTCCATTTGCATGAAACCATCGGGACAATTACGTAAGTTAGCGTTGTTGGAAGGCTAGATACGTAAGAGTATCTGAATTCTTTTTGAGTCCATTTATCATTCAAAGACAATATATCACCCATTTTCGTCACAGCTGAATATGACTTTGGTGATATGCATGTACTCTTAGTTACAACTAGGAATTTCCAGTGTTTATAAACACTTCTGATTGCTCACCGATTTTGTGTGTTCTTCTTATTCTGCAGGACGTTTCCGGAATCTCCAAGGTGGCTTGCAACAAAGGGCAAATCGAAGAAATGTCTTGAAATATTGAAACACATCGCTAAGATAAACAGAACTACACTGCCTGACAATGCTCTCATGCAGCTGAAAAAACTGGCCGGGAGGAAGGAGAAAGTATATGGTGTGGCGAGTTTGTTCGCAAACCGGCAGCTGATAAAGATCACGGTCCTTCTGTCCTTCTCGTTGTAAGTAAGCGAAGACAAATGTAGGCTTTGAAGTTGGCACAGGGAAGTTAGGCGAACAGCATGTCTGTTTGCCGGAGGAATGGTTAGGCCATAGCAAACATAACACGCAACTATAATAAATTTCGACTTACGAGAATTCTGAGTGGGTAGAAAAATAATACTAAAAAGAACCACAGAAAAATGTGGTACGAGGGTATGAGCTAGAATTAAGTGGTTCAGGATAAGGAAAATGACGATTTACCGACAGAGCAAAGAAAATTTGGAATGGAACTAAACAATTTGCAACTGCAAGATGAACATCTACGACAGAATAAGTCAAATATACTTTCAATTAGTGGAAATACAAATTACTTGTATTTGAAAATGAGTATGTTGATATTGATTAGGCTCCGGGCTGGAAATCGTGTTTCGATTCCTGGCATCAGCAAGAGATTTTTCTCTTCTCTAGATCGTCCAGACCGAATATGGCGGCCCTCCCATCTTCATATACAATGGGTAGCCCAGATCTTTTCCTAGGGTAAACAGCGGCCGGTGTGTGAGATTAACCACTCGTCTCAGTCTAGTGTCAAGGTTAAGAATAAGTACATCTATACCTCCACGACCTCAGTACGTCTTGTCTTAGTGTCGTGGACAGGACAACTTTACACTTTATTCTTAAATCTGTAAGTCAACAAAGAATGGTATTAAAGTGCGCGAGATATTCTTAATATTTTCAAATTTGAGAATTAATTTATATTTCTGTCTGTCTTGTCCAAATCAGGACTTTTGAAGCATATTTCAGTCGCATGTGTGACAATAGGTCAGACGGTCTTATTAATGTTTTGGTAAAGTCAGACTTCTGTCTTCACCACGACAAAGACTTCGAGGCGTGAGCTGTCCAACTTTTGTTCAGTGGAAGTCAGGTTGTTTCTCTCAGAGCGTGAAGGTGGCCACACATCTTCACCAAGTGCAGCATAACAATTGACTTTTTGACAAACTAATTAGGCACAAGAAAACTCTGTGTTTTTACTTTGCTTCATTAGAGGAGGGGTGTTTACCTCTCTAATGAACTACAGATGACGCTTAAAAGCCATATAACTGCCAATCTAAATCGTAAAAGCGAGTTAGATTTGTGATTTAGGTGGTAGCCGCAGACACCCCTTGCACCTCTACGTGCAAACGACACCTGTTTACAACTCTGCCGCCTTCCCAGTGGATATAGCCAAAGCATTAAGACAAGTAAACGTAGGAGATCTAATATCTGATTAATTGTTGTACTTTTAGATGGTCAACAGGCAAGTTAGCAACTTACACTGAACTGCGTGAACTGTCTTGTGTTTCTTCATCGGAGGATTCTAAAATCGGTAAAGAGCATGGTCTAATTTTGTAGCATTTGAGTCTTTTTGGGGCACATCTCTTTCGTTGAGGAATAGGAAGGGGACATGTGTAAGTAGACACCCGCTCGATCTAACAGTAGTGTATCTACAATCACGCAATAATTTAAAAATATAACCCAGTTCTATGTGAGTTAACTGTAATCTTACTTCCATCACCTCTAATATAAAATCAATACCATCATACAATAACTGATCCCAGAAAAGATATATCTTCACAATAACATTCCCTACGGGGTTTCAGCCAAGTTCGGTCATCTTTAGGGAATAGGCTTGTGTGATATGGAAATGTCGTCATTCTTCCCATGCTATCATGCCATATGAAGGATGCATGAAGGTAATACAAGTCTGCTGGCTTTGTAGCACATAATTTCTTCTGTTATTGTAAATTGTAACGTTTTCTGAAAATTTTGTGCTCTGTATTGTTACATAAATGACAGAATTTCTTTTTTCTGTTTTAATACTTACGACATACTGACATTTTATACACACATGGACATAATGTCAGAAAAAGAATAAGGCTATATTTATGTCATACACATTTGATCAATGAAGATAGCGGAGTTGGAACGAAAAGTGTAGGAAATATTTATGTGAAAATATAAACTTATCCATGCTCAGTGTAGAGTATGCACACGATGATTGATTCGTAGGGTTAACTTTATCTTATTTCTATTAACTACAAATAATTCATTTATGAGACACGTAACTATTTAGGGGAAATATACTGCGTGCTTGAGAGTAACAATACGGAGGTGTAAATAGCTGATGGCCATCTCCTGCCTGCGGTCCATAACTGCGTGTCCACACGTGCATATTCTAACAGCCATTGACCGTCATTATGCAGCTCACTTGCAGCCTTTACATCTTCTTAGCCCTCTCTAAGGGAGTGACATAATTTCGTCCATTTATAGTGACACTACATTACTGATGGTGGAAACTCCAGGCTGCTCTGCGATGATGCCGTTGCTTAACGTTGGTATCTAAGTGTGGACAGTTCCATATTTGAAAGCAGTGCACTATTTCCAGCTAACAATAAATTGTTCTTCTATTTTTCAGAACACTTACCCAGATCCTATATTACACAATTGTTCTCAGCGTCGCTGGTATGTCCGGAAACCCGTTTCTGAACTTTCTGTTGCAATCGCTGATAGAATTGCCAGGTTTCCTGATAGGAAGGGCTGTGTGTGACAGATTGGGACGACGCTGGAGCCAAGCTGGAGCTTTCGTCCTAGGAGCAGTGTTTCAGCTGGCGTGTCTTTTAACAGTCATGCGTGAGTAACAAAACATCAGTTTGTCTTCTTCCATAAAACTTAAGGTTAAAAGTAACGCAAATAATAGGATCTGAACGTCATTTTTTATAAATGTAAAACTGTGTAATTTTCTCACTGAAAGGGATAAAGAAAACTCGAGGATAAAGAACTTCTGGTATACGACGTTTAATTTGATCGACAGGTGCATGTAACACGCGCTGTAATTCATAATCTTCTAACCTGAAAACGGAATCGACAGATTACCCTGAAACGCTGGTACTTTGGATGTAAGATTCACCAGGATGATTCGTGGAATGTTTAGGACTTTTCTTCTTATAACCACATCACTGTGTTGTCATACGAGAGAGGCTTAAGTTAGACGTCAGACTAGTCTCTCTATGTCATGCATATCTCCCTCCCTTCTTACGAGAGGGTTTGCGTTAGGCATCAATCTAACCTGTCTCTGTTACAATAGGCCATATTTTAGCCAACACACAGTGGAGGGGTTGTAACACGAACTATCATTATTTTAATGTACTGCCCTATAATTCTTTAGGAGAAGCTGAGGAAAATCACGGAAAGATAAAGTATTTGACATCCAGGCCTAATTAGGGAAAGGAAGGTTTCCGTAATTAACGCCTCTTTAGCCAGCCTACTGCATAAAGGAAGTGCACTGCTCAGCCAGTGAGAACAGCAGGCCACGTTTCTCAGATGAAAGAGTAGTAAGTGTTTCTGAGTCGGAGTACCTTCACTGTCTCAGGATAATTTTTCAAGGTCTTCTTATACTTCACAGTACACAGGAAGTTTTCTAATTCATTCATTGTCTTGTATACTTCAGTTCATGATCCGTCCGTTTTAGTTTATTCCTTCTGCAAGAAGGAAAGGAAACTGGCTTCCAGGTATTCAGACTGTCATTATTAAGGTTTGCAGTGGGTATAGATTTTAAATTAAAAGTTCAGTTTTTCAGTTTTACTTCAAGTTGTCGCATTTCCTTCATATTATGCATTCCCAGCTTCTGCCGTACCGAATGCAGGGAGAAGTTACACTGACGTTCCAAAATACCCCATTCACCACTATAAACAGTAACAGCCCATTTCCTGCGTCATTTCAGTCTACCGCCGCGAAGTAGATGTGAACTGCGCCCTTCTGGGTTAATACGCAGAAAGCAGTGGTGATTTCTTACCTAACTTTCGGGACAACTTATCAATCCCTTCTTCAGGTATCTTGAGTCCAAAAGAGAGCCTGCTGTTGCAATACGGTGTTTATATAGGGAAGATGGTGAGCGAGGAAAAGTGTCAGTAGCGCGGTGCCAGCCAATAGGATTGATGCAGTTGGTTGGGAGGAAGGGGAGTGTGGTAGTGCAGCTTTGGAGAGAGACGTTGCGTGATAGAAGAAATTCTAACAAGTGTGATAGCGAGATACACAGGCTTTGTTACGGATTCTTGACCCCTGAAGAAGGGACCGATAGGTTGTCCTGAAACGATGGTAAGAAACTACCACAACTGTCTGCGTAATAACCCGGAACAGCGCAGTTCTCAGTCCAATTGTTCTTTTTTCCAGACCAAAAACTGCTGTGGCTGCTGATTATATTGGTTCTAGTGGTGAAGTTCGCCCTGACTGTGGCAGCCTACAGTTCCTACCTGCAATGTATGGAGTTGTACCCCACTTGTCTTCGGCAAACAGGCACTTCTGTTGGGTTTCTCATGGCAAACGGATTAGGAGCGGTGGGGCCATATATTGTCTACCTGGTAATCCAACACTCTTTAGTAGATAGACATTAACTACTCTTGATATCAAATTCAGTCCCAAAATTATGCAGCAGTTATTTATGTGTATGTATGTGTGTATGTATTTATGTGTGTATTATTTATATATATATGTGTGTGTATATATACTGTATATATACATACATACATACATATATATATATATATATATATATAAAAATTGGAACTGCGAAGGAGGAAGTTGCGGCTTAATGAATAACAAATCTTGTAACACATCAATTCAAAGCATTTTTTATGACATCTAAGTATTCAATAACAAGGCCTTGAACCTAAATACTGCATTTGTGGAAATCGATGCCATCTTCATGAAATACACTATATATATATATATTGTTTCGTAGAATATTAGCAACATAAATTTCTGTACAAAGAATTTCCAGATGTACGTTGTACAGAAGTCCATAACCTATTAATTACAATCTTGCTCTGCAGATATTATTTAATTCTAATTTTTCATCCAGTCTACAATCAAGAAAAGAAAACTTTAAAACCATGAATTTACTCTACAAAATCTTCAAAAAGTAAAAGCATCTAACATAATCAAGTACTTTAGGTAAAATAACTTTCATTTGGCAAAAGATAGAACTTAATAATAGCTGGACTACATACAACTTCAAAATTTATATCAATAACACAAACTCTTGTATATTGTTATCCTTTACATAAAAACGAGGTCTCCTTTCTCCTACAGAACCATATGTCTCTAATATTCTTCCATGCATTTTGTATATATTGTATGTCATAATGAATACTAAATTCTGAACACAATAAAAATTGTGTTTCACAGCTTATTTCAATATAGTTTCGAGTATCATATTTGTTTTACACAGTGCACTGTCCCAGCGTAATTGTGTGTAATGAATTAACAATGTCTTACACCTTGTGATAACTTTAGTGCCTGCCAGTACACTGTCCTAATACCGTGATCGTTCATCTTAACACAATAGTTATTTTGGTTCTACTTCCAGGGAACGGTGGCTGATCCGAGGTACCCGTATGCCATCCTCTGTGCCCTCTGTGTTGTAGGCGCCATCTGTGCAAGTCTTCTGCCAGAAACACTGAACGAGAAACTTCCAGAAACACTTCAGGACGCTGCTGTTTTCGGGAAGGGCCGGAAGTTCTGGAGTCTCCCGCAGAAGAAGAAGAAAGAATATCAGAACGCCCCCACAAAATAGACTGCCCAAATTTTTAACATCTCTGTCAGTTTTCCAGAGTAGGTAACAGCGACAGACTGTTAGAGTTAATCAAATGTGAACGGGTGTAATTATGTGAACCACCTACTTGAATGTTCACTGGGTATGTAAAGCAAGCAAGAATCCATGCCTAGTAATTGTTTATTAGGAAAAGCACTCTATATATATTTTTTCATAACACTCAATGAATGGCGTTGGTAACAAGATGCAAATTCCCTTCTCCGTTTCCCTTTATGTAACACGTGCTTCTTAAATGATTATTTTTGAAAGACTAGCAGTTGATAAGAATTTTGTTTCTGAAGTTCTCAGTTAAATAAAAAAGGAGTTTATTCTTACAAATTGATACATTCGTCTTCGCCGAGCTTTAGGTTAGTCGACACGAGGCTAATAACGTGATACGCAGTTTACGGTTATCTGTACCGAAATGGTTCCCGTCACTGTCTGAAGCAGGCAGTGTCCTACACTACCGAAAACAGCCGGTTGTTGTACAAAATATGTGTTGTATGCCTTACATCTGGCTGTCCCAGCAAAAATCTCTGAACCATCAACTGTCCTTAAAAGTTGTCACTTCCTTGTATAATAAATAGATCAGCATTTAACAGCCATGGAAACCATAAATGCTTTCGTGGATTTTTACATTTATATTAACAAAGGAAAAAAATTCGCCCGTTAGTGATGTTACAAGACAGTCTATTGCATCCTATAACGTAATGAAGTTGTGTGCAGAATCAGGTCGTGATCAATATATCACATTAAATATTTGTAAGGGGCTAAATTGTGGCATATATTAAATCAATGAGACCTAATGTTTCGTGTCGGACTACCTTAAAGTCCCCATGGAAGGAGTCTTCTGAGAAGCGAATTGTTCTCAGAAGGTTAAAAAACCGCTCGTTTAGAGAAACCGGACTACCAGTTACCGAGATTAGGAAATAAAAGCCCCAAATTCAACATAAATTATTCGGAGCGCATAGCTAATTTAAACTTTTACAAGACTTGGGGTTGTAAATATATTAATATGATGTGTGTTCAGAAATTTTATGACGTAACTATTAATGTAAAATATTATATAATTCGGGTAAGTGTACCGTTGAAAGTACCACATAGTTACATTTAATTTTGATGAACTCGCTGTTATTAGTAAATGGGTGCACATATTATGGTCTAAAAAGACTGAAACGCTTATACAAAATAGAACTGTGAACATTTGTTTACTTGAAGAATAAAAGACCAACTTGATGTCACTTGCTATTTTATTTCACTTCTTATTTGCTCAACATGTTTCGGACTTTAATATATCCATCATCAGGAGCTTGCGACTATTCTGTTGAATTACCACATTGGTCGTATTGTTCTGTAAAGACGGAGGATTTAGCATTAGCGTAAATTATGTTATGTAGTGGTGTGTGTTTG
>Ga0123355_10003783_pt1 | contig 21885 bp, 12 predicted proteins | sample TergutEmb28metaG_3_FD_89872 | JGI IMG/M metagenome (GOLD analysis project Ga0123355, IMG submission 89872) | Embiratermes neotenicus P1 segment gut microbial communities from Petit-Saut dam, French Guiana - Emb289 P1 | ecosystem: Host-associated > Arthropoda: Insects > Digestive system > Gut ... | reverse complement strand
TGCGCTAACCACGTGACACCCCTCTATCCGCAAAAGTTGGCACTAACTTCGCCTACTGGCGGCGGTCGCTCTGTCGGTATGGTTCGCTCGCGGACTAAAGCCACGGAGTTTAGTTTTAGTTTTATACTAAGCTTGAAGTGATGATAACATTAGCAGGTCGTGATAAGTCCGCATTTGACGCTTACTATGTGTTTGAAAATTGCAACTGAATTTTTGACTGTCAGATCGGAATACATAGCGTACAGGTGGACTTAGAGAATATTCTCTTATATGTGTTTTTTTCACAGAAAATTGTTAAAGAAAGTTTGCCTGCGCTATTCACCATACATGGTAGAAAATTCTGTCTAATAGCTTACCTAATCCACAGTCTTTTGCCTGCCCTTGGTCCGCAGTGCCATCATTTCGTTCCTCAAGTTATCGGCATCGTGTTATGATGTAATAGTGCCAAACTTGAGCGTGCTATTCATCAAAAATGGAAACAGATGCAGTTAAAATATGGAATTTATTGTATCCACAAAGTTCACCGTCCGTGAACACACGCACAGTGGGAAAGGATGGCAAAGCTAATCGAACGAATTAAAAAATCTCTCCATTGAAATTTCAAAGGACGTTACGCTAGCGATGTGTTATTGTAGTTTCAGGCGCCCAGAAAAAAATTAGGCGGGACAAAAAACAACTCATATGATGTTTCAATTGTATTTGGTTTAGTTCCAAATATAATATTTGGAGCATAGCCTTGTATGGTGCTGAAACTTGGACACTTCAGTAAGTAGGTCAGAAATACATGGAATTTTTAAAAATGTGTTGCTGGAGAAGGGTTCAGGCGATCAGTTGGACCGATCTTATGAGAAATGGAAGTCTTAAAGGAGTCGAGGAGGAGAGGAATATCTTACACACAAGGAAGACTAACTGGATTGGTCACAAACTTGCTTTGGAACTGCCTTCTAAAACACGTTATTGAAGGAAAGATACCGGCAAGGATGGAGGTGAAGGAAAAATGAGGAAGAAGACGTAAGAAGCTACTGGACGACCTTTAGGAAAAGAGAGGACACTGTAAATTGACAGAGGAAGCACTAGATCGCACCGTATGGGGAACTCGCTTTGTTAGATGCTATGGACCTCTCGTCAGACAGAAAAAAAATATGAGTGAATTTTTTTTTAATTGTCGTTCAGTATGAGTTGAGGCGCATGAGTTGTAAAAGTTTTGTTGTTTACAAAATTGTGGTCAGGTGTCTTATGAACCTCTTATTGACCTCAAATTTTCAAAGCCCTTTTCAGTTCTTCCTTTCCTGTTATGCACCGACGCAGTATTCGTGTGGAGGCGTTGTGATTCCATTCGAAGTTTCTCGATTATGGGAAATTTTAAAAAACCTCTACTCTTTGACACAAAACACATTTTTATATGTTAGAATTTCGGAATGTTTGCTTTCAGTCACTTAAATGAAGGTACAAATGCAGTCGCCATGGAAAAATTTCTCTGTTTAAAATAATTACGCATGTATGTGCAGCTACCTTTCTCTAACGTGGCCAAGCTTGGCCACGTTAGAGGGAGGTGGCTGCACAAAAAATATGACCAGTACCGGAAGCTTTAGTTACAGTTTTGTGTACTCCTGATGATGGGTGGTGTTGAAACCCGAAACATGTAGAGTGAACTTGCAGAATAATAGACTGCTTTGTGTTGCATCTCGTTGGACAGTTGTTAATATAGATCAGCGATGCACAGAACGATAAACATAAAATGGCATACCGTACTACGGACTGACCATAAAAGTACTAAAATGAGAATCTGTAGAACTATCGGATCTCTGCGATTAAACTAAACGTATATGCAACAGGAATAGTGACTGGACAGATAATTCAAATTGGCTTTATATTTATTTGATAAATCATTCTACATATGGTTTAGAGATCAGTGTAATCATTAGATTTAAATTACCATGCAGAAGCAGTAAAATATACATATGCAATTACGATTGCGCAGATTTATATAAATCTTCCCAGAATTGGAGTCGGTGTTTATTCAGGTCGTGTTGCAGGCTCAGTTCCTTGTCGATATTTAGGTACGCGGCGTTTCCAGCTGTGTATGGGGCCCACGTTACATTGAGAAGTGGGTCTTCAGCAGGTGTCGGATTGCTGAAATAAACGACGGTGGGCACATGATAGTTTCAGAATTAATTTGTAAGTTTACTGCGACAGGCGCACCTTTCTTGATGAGGATTTCACTGAACGTCTTCCATCGTTTAATACAAAATAGTGTAGCGGATGCTTAGTCTCCGCCATCTTACAAGCAGTCGGACTTTCCGATGGCGCACTTGTTTTCCGAAACGAAGCTCTAGAGGCTGGGTTAGTGTTCTTAAACATGTGACTAAGAAATTGACTGATTGACTAAGTAACTAACTAAATCAGGGATAAAATTCTTCCTTCAAAATGTGACATTTCTTTACTTAAGAAATTCCCCATATTTTATGTAACCCGGATGTTTCATACCTTGTTCGCAAATGCCTGACCCTCGTTTCTACAGTGAGCCAGCAGAATGCAATCCAGATCCTTTAATTCTGTTTCCTTAAGGGCCATTTCAATAGCCTCCCATCAACATCTAGGTCTTTAGATTGTCTCTTTTCCTCAGGTTCTCTCACCAAAACCCTATACCCCTTTCCTTACAGAAAAGGGTATAGGGTTTTGCTCCACCCATGTCATTCTCTTGGTCTGACCATCCTACTATTTGAGTAATATTGGCGAAGCCCCTCATTTTGCTCTGTTCTGCGTCTTCCTGTTGGTAAAGGTTTTATAACAATTACGTACAATGCCAAAACATTCCACTGCTTTTTACGTCATACCCTATTTCTTTTCATTTCGTTTTTAATGTTTTTCTTACACTCATGTCTTAGTTTACTGTAAACCAGTAACTTCTACAGTGCGGATAACGCTATACATTTGGTGCTGCATGTGAAATTCATAATAAACATGTCACATTCGCCAAAATCCAGTAAGATTAATGCATGTCTTCCGTTTAACAAAGTGTGTCAGATCATAATAAACAAGCTTCTTGTCCTCATATTCAAAATCACTGTTGTTCAAGAGTTCCTAATGGCAATATGCTTATTGCCATTATGAGCAAATTGAAATTGTTAGCGTAACATTACTGTCAGTGTACATAACTACCTTTTGAAACCACTCTTCGAAATTTGAACTGCAGTGGGTTCTTTATGCAGTGTTACGTAAAGCAGTCAGTTATTAGACAATTATTGACTCAAGATAATTTATAGACTCCTGTAATAGAAAGAACGATTGCATGCTTCATTTCTTGCTACGCAGCAACAATATGTGCAGCACCTGCAGAAATTATTTGGGAGTCGGCGTGAAGTCGGATCTGTCGCTGTTAATGTCTGCAGTGTTAATGAAACAACTGACCTACACGTAATACTGTGCGATCTATGAAATGGTAATCACAGACTTCGTATCCATCAATGACTTGATTCGCTACGGACCGAAAGATCGATGCGTGATATCAAGCTTCCGACGCGAAGTAGCTGCTAACTGCGCTCTTCTGGGTTATTAAGCAGAGAGTAGTGGTAATTGCTTATCGACTATCTTTATCGTTGCACCGTGCATTTCTTAGAGTCATTTAATCAGCACACCAACTAATGCACATACATAATTTTTTTAACATTAAAAAAATTAAAATCGCTCCAACACGTTTCGATCGTAAGATCATCTTCAGGGAGCTACACTATTCCTTGCTAAAGTCATATTCTTAAAAATATGACTTTAGCAAGGAACAGTGAAGCTTCCTGAAGATGATCTTAGGATCGAAACATGTTGGAGCGATTTTACATGTTTTAATGTAAAAAAAAAAATTATGTATGTGCATTAGTTGGTGTGCTAATTAAATGATTATTATCGACGTTTCGGTACAACTCATCGGTTCCATCCTCGGTGTTAAAGAATTGAGGCTACAGGCTTTCTTTTGGGATTCTTGAAACCTGTGGATGGGACCGATGAGTTGTTCCAAAACGTCGGTGAGAAATTACCACTACTCGCTGCGTAACGACCCAGAAGAGCGCAGTTCTCGAACGATCGGTGTTCACATCTTCGTAAGGTATGGCGGATTCTTCTCGTCACCATCACTTCCGTAAAATCTGTGAGTTTCAATCTTCTATTCTCTTAAAAGTTGAGCGGGGGTAGGAACTCTTTCACGTAACCGCAACGGCCAGAGCATGAAGCTGCCCCTCGCCATCATCTATCACCCTATCTCGGAAAGCGTTGTGTTTTACCTCCACGTTTCTACGTACCATCTTGACTATTTTACTTACCCACTTTTGGCAAAATTTGTCCACAGCCTGATCATTCTGGATTGGGTTAAAGTGGCAGGGTCGTTGGGCCCCAGAATGATGCGACTTGTAAGTAGCATGCGAAATAAGTAGCCCAGGTCGTCGGCGTGCGCAGCACCTAAAACAGATGTGCCCGTCAGAACCCTGCGCCCTTTCCTTTATGACTTTAGAGCAGGAGTAATTTTAACTGTTGCTTTGACAAGGTATGGAGAAGCAGTTGGCTAAATTGTAGAGGAAACATCAAACTTTAGAAGACGTGCCTCAGGAATAGGGTCTAGTTTGAAAGTTATTCTTCTTCCTCGTATTGTCTCAGTTATTTGTTCGACCGTACAGTTTGTGAGTAGTGTTAAACGTTGTGCCACAGAAGGAAACTTGCCTGGTAAATTTTCAGCGCCCAGGAGTCTCTTAATTATCCCAAACGGCCCATCAAATGAGAATTCATAATAGTATACCGGCGAAGTGGATACTGCTGCTATCTTCTTCACTGCCTCATTGATGTCCTTCATGAACATTTCATCTGTAATCATCTAATAAACACCAATGAACTGATGCCTTGTTATCATGTACCGAATAAAGCGTACATTTTAAAGAGATATTGGTAAAATATTGTGGATAGGTGAACAATAGCTCCTGGACACAAATAGAATTGATATGCTGAATGTAAATAAGCAAAATACCGTAATTTCTTTATACATGTGGAAGTAATTGTTACAGTATGAGTGCCAATATAAAAAATTCTTGCTTTTTTTTTCTTCAGATGCTGTTAGTTTCTCAGCTGGTCACATTTTCTGTGCTTTGTGAAATCTAAAGGTTCACTTTTACATATTCATAGCTAGCTGAGTCCATTTTACGAGTACATCGTAATACCCTATACGTCTAGGATCCATTACCAAGCGTTCCTTCCACTTGCGTCTAGGTCACCCATTTAATTTCTTCCCTCATTATGAAGCTCCATCTTTCCCACTTGGAGGGTATGTCTAAGGATTCTATTAGCATTTTGTTCTCAACTGCCCTCAGTATTCTTTTAGGAATATGGACAGCTTTACAGAACAGAAGCCACATCATATTTCCATATAAATTAATCTCTGCAGTTTATAAACAGAAACAAGAAATTTAAGTCGTAGTTGCTTATACATACATTCACAAACTGTAAAATCGTTGCTTCAGATAGGTGTTGATCGGCGAAATAAAATTTCTTGATCATGTCAGAAATCTCCTGCGTGTTATTAGAATTTCTGGCCAGGTCTTCAGGAACGGCCCGTTCAAATTCTTTGTCCAGTATGTCCAGACCGCCTGCATGATCTTTGAGTACTGCGAATGAAATACCATTTTCATTTAATGGTGTGTGTGCATACAGAGGAATACGCAGTATCACTAGCTGAGCTGTAAGAACTTCAAATGTCTCACGATGTGGCAATGCCTACATATTTGGTTAGAACCTTCAGTACAGCGCGAAGAATGTTGAAGAAAGGAAATGAAATTAATTAACCCCATATAGGCTTACTCATATAATGGGTCGTAATTAAGATTAAGCACAAACGTTAGAGCCGGGATGATTTATTTGCTACATTACGTAGTCTTAGGGGCTGGACTTAACAGCCTTCGGTTCCCGGAAGAGGTCGCGGACTCCTTTAATAGTCACCGCAACCAGAGCGTTTGTGGGGCCCACACAGTCTCCTCTCAGATGCCTGCCAACATCTCTTTCCCTAGGGAGAAAAAGACTGATTCTCGCAGCTACCACTCACCTGAATGTGACGCCAAGTTTAAGAACGCATGGAACTCTACTTGGACCCTATCACCATAACAAGCTGTTTAGTTCAGCGCCGTGGTTACTTTACATAATAAAACATTGCAGATGTGTGTTTCAGACGGTTATTAGACGGTAGAGAGATCGAAGAAGAAGAAGAAGAAGAAGAAGAAGAAGAAATGTTTAAAACGTTCTTTAACTTACCGTTGAGAGCTAATATGCCTTCGTGAGAATTTACTCCCACTATTATAGGCACGGTGTTGAGGTTTCCAGACTTCAGCAGCTGGCGTGGAGACGCCGGTAGGAATATTTCTCCGGCGGACTCACTGTCGATGGTGGGCAGGAACGGGAATCCGAAACCCATCGGCTTCTCCTTTGTATATTAGGCACTTTTAATATAGCAACAGAAACTGACATGTATCCACAAACATAGGGAAGGAAAATCCATATAATGCCTGGTCTTAAAAGCGAAAGTATGACCAACAACTGTACAAATATATATATAAAAAAAGACAAATTACGTATAACGTAATATTGAGGCACATTCGCGTAAAAATACTGGCCTGGAAAGCAGTAAGTACTGCGTATTCTGAGTTTTTCTGTAACCTTAGTTATCTGGCATGCACAGCGCATGCGTCATATATTGTCATATGTATTGTGCCTGGCTATACCATATTTTTCCGCATTATCTCGTAAACGGCAACGATTTTCGGAAAACGTTTATTGAATATAAAATTTTGTTTTGATTTTCTCTACAACGTTTTTTTAATTATTTCTCAATCTAGGAAGAATTCAACGAGATACTATTAGACTATATTTTGACGTGTCCGATGTCATATTTGTAACTGGATGGACTGAATGGAAGAATAAAGTATAAAGAATAAAAATACTCAAATATCAAATTTCATGCAAATCGTCCAGTGGATGCGAAGGGCAGAGAGATTTGGCCAACAGTCGCTTTTCGTAATTTTTCAAACGCACCTAACAAGACGACAAGTTTTTCTATATGTACGTGTGTGTTAAATTTCGCTATATTTGTAATTAACGAAAATAATTTTATATAATTAGTAAAATATTTCGGTGGAATAGTTTTAGGAAGGCAGCAAACGAAAGAAAAATGATGTAATAATAAGTTATTTATAATCGCTAAGCACAAAGCAACCCTTCACATAGTAGTGTCTAAAACATGTCGGTTTACTGAGACAACACAAAGAACAAAAGAAGGAGAACAGAATTGTTCATTGAATGAAAACACACGTTAAACATTAATTAATTACACACACTAACACATGCACACACACATATGTTATTTAAGAAGTCTAAAATTTACGTTATAACATTTAAAACACTCCTACATGTTTCGATCACATGATCATCCTCAGGGAGCATATATTGTTCCTTGCTAAAGTTATAATTTAAAACATTCAGTGAAATACTTCGTTATGTAAACTTACATAACGAAGTTTTAATGTAAATTTTAGACTTCTTAAATAATATATATATATATATGTGTGTGTGTTTGTGCATGTGTTGGTGTGTGTAATTAAATAATCTACAGAATGCACGGTGAAACGATAAAAATACACGTTAAACATGTGATGTAGAAGTAAAACTGTGTACTTGCAGTTCGTTAAGAATTGTGCATAATGTCGTAAATGCAGCAACGATTGGGTGGGGCAGTGGGTGGTAGTTATATGAACACTTGCCTCTGGCGTGAGGACTTCGTGGGATGCCTTCGTTAAAGCCTTCGTGTCAAGACTCCTCAGATGATTCAAAAGCTCCTGCGGGTTTTCAGTTTTGATACCAAGTTTTTCACCCAGCCTGAATGCCATGCGTTTAGATGAATTTGTGAATGCCCATGAATTGAGACATGAGCCACTCTGTGCAATTGCTCGATGAAACAGTCCTGAAATAATTAAACGCACCATAAGAATGTAAGCCCTTCGATAATCTGAGTATAATTGGAAATTCATTCATTCATTAGTATTCAGCCTTGAAGGCCGGGCTTGGCAGGAACCAGAGCCCAGTCATGTGACCGGTATGGCTCTGGCACACTGCATCCTGGGCAAGTACTTGGGGGTGGTTTGCCATTGCTTTCCCCCGCCTTTAGACGTTCCCACTTTAGCCGCCAGGTGCCTCCGTACGCAACGACGCGAGAGATCCCAGCAACGAAAGGTGGAACTGTGGGCGAGAAAGATGTCCGGTAGTAATTTTGCCTAAATTCCGACTTCCACTTAAATTTAGGGATCTTTTACATGCCGCAAATCTACTACATGGGACCGACGGCTTTACTTCCCCTCCGAAGGAAGGCGTGCTTAGGATTTTTTCACCGGCTTCGGCCGGGTTTGAACCCGCAAACTTGGGTACTAAAGGCCAGCACGCTACCCCTAGACCACTGAAGCCGTTAGAATTGGAAATATTAAATTAATTTGAGGATTTTTTTCTTATTTGGTAAACGCGAATGTAGGAGGCCTTTCAGATGCGTGTGTAACGCATTTGTTATGTTTCACTTATGTAATGCCTTATTTCACAGAATACTTGGATCTTACGTACAAAAGTAGATAATTTTATATCAAGTATGTAGGTTAACGAAAACAAAATTCACCATGTACCTACTTACTGTATACAGTACAATCGTATTCTACGGAATATCTATTGGGAAATGGTATGCATCAAATTATTAACCTCAATTTCTCTTTTTCATGGCACGACAGCCCCTATTGGGCTAGGGCCTCCTGATTGTCGAGAAGGCTTCACCGTCGCATTCAGACACACTACACTCGTTATGACTCCTCTGAACGACTGGTCAGCCAGACGCAGAGACCTTACCTGACAACACAAAACACTCACAGGAGACAGACATTCATGAGAGCGGCGGGATTCGAACCCACAATCCCAGCAATCGATCGGCCGCAGACCCACGCCATAGACCGCGCGGCCACTCGGATCGGCGATTTGCCTCGCTTAGAATACGTGTATTTAATTACGTATTTTCATGTAATCCTCACATTCCAATAATACGCCTCATTTGACAAACGCGACCCAAGCTATCGAAACATCCTAGCTTGAATTATCAGCATTATATCGACTATGGAGTAAATGACGCTTGCAGGCTTGTATGTTCAACTGGCTGGTAATTTGCTTTTGGTTTGTTACAAATTCATACAAAGAGTGTAACTAAAGATTGAAATCGTCTGGGTTGTTACGCCGTGTCGACTGGTAAGTAGTTGCCACGGTTTCTAAGGATCGCCATTTCTCCTTCTTCAGGATTGACGGAGATTGAGATTCGACATGGCGTAACATCCCACGAGACTTAATCGTCGGCAACACCGCTGTCAGAACTTCAAATCTAGCAACAGCGTGATTCAGTGGACTTTAATATTATCCACTGCAACGGTCGTGTTCTAGGTGTCGGAACATATTCTATTCAGTTAGATGACTTCAGGATAGTAATGTTCCTATCACTGTGGAATAGTATTTACACAGAACAAAAGTCGCCAAATTTCCATGCCCGTGTGCTACAGGTCACCGTAGAACCTCGAGACATATATGAATTAAATTAGACCCACCTTTTGACATAGGAGACAGCATGTGATACTGAACACTCGCACCTCCAGAGCTCTGGCCAAAAATGGTGACATTACCAGGATCTCCTCCAAACTGCTTGATATTCTGCTGAACCCAGCGCAGAGCCATCACTTGGTCTTTCAGGCCGGCATTTCCGGGAACCTCTTCATTTCCCAAGCCCAGAAACCCTGTTCGTAGAGAGAGAATTTGAACACGTAATTATGTGATATAACTGCATAATGACTTGGGTAATCATAACGACATTTAACACTCTCAAATATTACTTTGTTTAGTAATGCTTTATGACCCGCTTAGGTTAAATGGCCAACCTTGTGGTCCTAGGCGATAGTTGATGGTAACCAAGAGAACACGTTGCTCCACCAAGTAGTCTGCGCCATATATTCTACTGTTTGAAGATCCGAAATAGAAGGAACCTCCATGAATGAATACCATCACAGGCATGAGAAGTTCCTCATTGTCTCTGGGTAACTGGAATATTGAAATGCTGTTAGTGAAAATACATCCTAGTAAGGTAAACGGGCCGTAACTGATCTGCTAGGACTAGGTCCTTTTTCGTGTGCTTGGTCAAGCACAACGCTATGGAGGCGTATGACGTGGTGGAGGTACAGAACCATTCATTCTTATCCTCGGCACATGAAAGAGATGACTCATTATACCACATTATCCCCCAAGCACAGATACTCCGATACCAATTCACAGACAGCTGGATGGGTCCCAGAACCTGTCTCGTCGCGGTGGCGAAGTTGTTAATTTGTTACCATATCCAGAATGTACATGTGAGCCATGCTGCCAAATGGGACCACGGAAGATTGACCATGTAATTCTTAAACGAAGAATCGTTATAGGTGTTTTCTGTGGTATCTTAGAAGTTGCGTATTTTTCGATGTGTTTAGAAGTGCGATTAATACAGGCTGGGTGAATGTGGTTAACTCGACTATAAAGCAGCCATTAAATCAATCAGTCGTACTGGTGGTCGTGTTAGAATTGATCGCCTAATTCTTGTTCTGAGGATATACCAGTAGATCACGTTATTTGCAGCTCAGATTAGGGTTTCAGAATGGTGCTCATTGTAACCATATCTTCCATTTACAAATTACAGATGACTGCGTATCGTCGAATAATTTTCTTTGCGTAGTGTGATACTGTCATGCCTTAGAAAAAGTTCACGTCCTTCCTGAATGCGTCAGTCTCAAAACGATGTTACGTATATTTTATGCATTTATTTGTACACTTGCAACACTTCTTATTTGTGGAAGTGGACAAAACCTGCATATTTTACCCTCTGCATTATCATGACGCATGTGTCTAGGAAGTAATTACACGTGGTCTTCATGACTGATTTGTTGACCTAGTCAAGATGTTTGGTTTCTGTTATTTGGGAGGATTGAGTCACATGTTAAATAAGGAAGGCTACTATCTCGTAAGGTCACCTCCGGCAGACAAACTACTTGTGCAATTACGAACCGAAAGGTAATAGTTTGTGTCCTCAGCAAATATTTGAGCAGTTCCTTCAGTTATGTACTTGCCAGTGTGCAACCGAATAATAAAGTTAGTGTGAAAATGGTTTTAAGTTTTGTAAAATTTGAAATCTCTGACGGCGATGACTGCCTTTTTAAATCTCAAGCCAGCCCCTATTCCGCGACTCAGCACGCAGTTATTTTGAAGTGTCTTGAGATGCATGTTTCCATTTACCGAGGATCATCGTCATTGCCTTAACTTATGTTCTCCAAAGTGTAATAGTACGAATTTAATTCATGCTTACGCTAACGTGATACAGACGAAAGCTGACTAACATTGATGATATTTTCATGTAGACCGAAAGAGCTGTATTGTAAGCCTATGTTGGCAGTCGTGCAATGAAAGCTGATAGTTGTGCATCGTGTGTATTTGTTTACAGTTGCCCGGTGTTAAGTATTATAAGATTGTACTGTACGAAAAGGGGCACGCGGTGACGCAGTTGGTTGAGGCACTACGCTATAAGCCGGAAGGTCGTGGGTTCGATTCCCGATGGTGTCATTGGAATTTTTCATTGGCATAATCCTTCCAGCTGCACTATGGCTCTGGGGTTGACTCAGCCTCTAACAGAAATGAGTACCAGGAATATTTCCTGGTGGTAAAGGCGGCCGGTGCGTAGGGCTGACAACCTTACCACCTTCATGTGTCGATTGTCTTGAAATCTGGGAGCCTCAACCTCCTGGAACCGTCAGGGCCTGTTCAGACCTGTAATGGGATTGCTTTACCTTTTTTACTGTACGAAAAGCTTCTTCTTTAATATAACTTATGTTAGTCAAATGCCTTCTCTACGTTCTGGAACCCTTACAATTAACGAAGATAGTGCAAAGTTCTGACACGTGTCTCACCTTCGGTGTGTAGACGTTGAGAAAGAGACAGTCATCCTCCCCCAACAATAACCTTGTGAATTCGCTCCGTTGAGCGCAAACGGAACCCTCTGTAATTGCATGACGTATTTTTGTCCATGGTTCAGGGGCTTCCGGTGCCTGCACAAAGCAGACATTGAATTAGAATCTGTTAACAACGTAGGAGTACACTGAGGGGAGGATCCAGGTTTTGTGGGACCTGAAGCTTATGCAACTTTTGGAGTCATATTTAAGAAAAAGAATACAAAATTACGAATAAAAAGTAAGGCACGAAAGTGAATATTTGCTTAGAATGGGAAAAGAAATCACAACACACCGCAAATGTAAACAGGCTAACAAATACCACAAATATCACAAAGTCCAGAAAAATTACATAATATTTATATTAATTGACTGTCACACCTCTACAATACTTAACCGATTTTGGTTAAAATATCTTACTTTTGCAAATTTTTTTTTTCAAAAACACAGAACGATGTGAACACGTTACTAGGGCCCCTCTCAGGGCCTTGGAAAGGGTCCGTGCAAGTGAGAGGCCATGAATCTTAAGCTTCATTTCCTTCTCGGTCAATCTGTCCCTGAATACACTCTTATTCAGATGAGAGGTAAACAGAACGGGGCGCTTGTCGAGTATAGTAGGTTATGCAAGGTATTCTGAATTCGGTTTATGACGCCATTGCTTAACTTCATGACCACTTAATGTAACTCACGTGGAACATAAGTACATAAAATTTCATTATAAATATATAGTATTTGTAGAATTTGTAGAACATGGAGTTTAAAATATACAGAAGTATAATTTTGTCAATTTTCTTTAATTTGCCTGTTTTTATGTACATGTAAACTTAGGTCTCGCAAATTAAGGGAAAAACAAAGACTGAGGATTTTCGAACATAGGATGCTGAGGAAGACCTTTGGGTTTAAGAGGGGGGAACTAGCATCTGACAAAACTGCATAATGGGGAGTTTTCCTGTTTGCCCTCGTTACCAGATATTGTTCAGAGGATGAAATGAAGGAAGGATAAAATCAGCAAGACTTTTTTGATGTTTTTCTGACCGTGCATCTCAGTATAATCTTTGTAATTAACCAACTTAATACACAAATTCTTGTTTTATAATAAGGTTATTATATGCCTCTACATGTTTCGAGCACTATGTGCTAATCAACAGGAGGTCAAAATTGCATTATACAGCATCTGGTATCATCACACTCTGTAGATGGCCGTCCCATGCACAGGTTCTTAACCTGTGCACGGGACGGCCACCTACAAGTGTGATGATAACAGATGCTGTATAATACAATTTTGACCTCCTGATGATGAGCACATACTACTCAAAACATGTAGTCCCAACATGTGCACGGAACGGCCACCTACAGGTGCGATTATACCAAATGCCGAATAATACAATTTTGACCTCCTGATGATAAGCACATACTGCTCGAAACATGTAGAGGCATATAATAAGCATACTATAAAACAAGAATTTGTTGGTCAATTACTAAGATCAGCAGGACATGTTGTACGTATGGAGGAGAAGAAAAATGTGTACAGAGTATTCCATGCGGATTCCTGCCTGAAGGCAGGAATCCGCATGGAATACGCAGGTGTAGTTGGAAGGATAATATTAAAACAGATAATAAAGGAACAGGTTGTGTGAGCGTTGACTACATTAACATTAGTCAAGAAAGGGCGTGAAGCCATTGTGCAAAAGGTACTAAGCTTGGGTTCCATAAAATGCGAGGAATTCATTTCCAAACTGACAAACTGGTGGTTTCTCAAGCAATTTGTTTAGGACGTTCTATCCGACAAGGTCCTGGAAATCTACACTAAGTAGCGCTAAGTAACCTTCCCACGTGTGCCTCCTGTAATGTCATTTTTAGCGGACATTAAAGGATAAATAGTGATGGTATCCTTCTGTACCAAAATTAACTAAAACCTTCTGTTTCTTCAGAATGTAAAGAAAAGAAACGTAAGCACACACAGGGAGAGCGAGAGACTACGATTACTTTTCCTTTCGTCATGAAAATGTCAATTTAAACGTCTAACTTTAATTCTGCCATTAACCATAGCTCTAAATTGACATATGAGGCAGGCTGTATGTGCTAATTAGCAAACACGCAGATTGCTAAAATTACAGTTTCACTTGTTACCTTGAACTTGAGTTCACCAACAGGTGGCTTGGCGTATGGAATTCCTAGAAACCCCACGAACTTATTTTTACTTCTAACAGAGGTCAATATCTTTCCTTTGAGTAAGCCTTGTTGCACTTTTACTATCGCCTGCTCCGAAGTCTGCGCCACTGACACCAGGATGCTGAAGGTGCCAACTGTCACGAGCATCACAACAAACTGTCGGGCCGCCATGTCTTGAGACCTATGCAACGGAGCCCAGACCCCGAGTTCAGTTATATACCGTATTGACACCTGCACCATGGCCATGGACAGAAAGTGACCGGCGTGCGCCACTGACAATTCTTGCTATTGTCGACGGACCTGCGAGTCATAGTTGTTGAAATATGTGATAAAGACTTCTAAGAGTGTTGTGTTCGCAGAGTAAATAAAGATTTTTTTTTCGTTTGTTCAGGTTTCCTGGGGATTTGTTTTTTATTTCTTCCACTAAATGATGACATATTTGCTAACTTAATAATCACAGCTGGTTTTCCCCCTTCCTTTTTAAGCCTGTTGTCCTCTTCTCGTTGTGCATCTTTCTATATTTCATAAATTTAGGTTAATCCTAATTAAAGGCTGTCTTAACATCATAATTTTAATTTCCAATAGTTAATATTAACAATATGACACATTCACAACTTGTGGAGTGCAAGCGGTATTTGCGTCAGTTATAAAGGGTCCAAAAATGATGTTTGTTGATAGAACTACTGAACTTAAATCTTTTTGTAGAATATAAAGACAAACGTGGACGTCTATGGATTTTTAATCTAACATTTGTTTTGATGGCGATAAATAATGTACCACAGAACAGTATCTTTTATTTTAAAATTATAATCGCAGTGACTCAGTATATATGTCTTATTCCTGCATAAATCTGATTCTTGAGCATCTGATCGAGAAACCTGTCCTTTCTGTGTATCGGCTCTGTATCATTTACAGTACAATGCAACAGTGACTGGTAAATAGCAGGACCGAAGGCATAATGATGTGAAAAAATATGTGCAGAGTTACTGATGGTGTTGCATGGTATTCATGGGACTAGGACAGGTACGAAACAATTCAAAATGTGTAGAAGTTTGTGGCTTCATATTTAATGCATTAACGACCTGTCCGAGATCACGTAATGCCCATTATTGAGGAAGTCGTCGACCTAACCGTGACAATACAACCACTTTATCGTATGTGAAGGGACCAACCTATCAAATCATACGGCGTCACAGCCCAGAATACTGCAGTCTTGATACAGCCTTCAGCAGTTCACGTGTAGCCCTGTCATATGTAGTTTGAGACATAAATTTGAGTTAAGGTGTACTGTGCTGACAAACGTGAACAACCACTATTGCTGATTTCACTCGAATCCTTTAACTTACTTCAGTCTGTATGTCAGGCGCTACTGCATGTTTTGGAGCCACATAACCTGAATCTAGCTATACAACTTTACAGGTCACCAAAGTTCCATGGCCTTAAGGATTAAAGACACGTTAATCATACGTTACTGAATACGTGCTTGGACTTCAGAAACGTGTCTAATGATGTAATATTACGTGTTCGCATAGAATCAACAGATGCGAGCAAGAAGGAGTTCTACGACAGCAAATCGTTATTAATCAAAGGTTGCCGATTTTGAAACCACCCGTACATGAAGCAGAATAAAAATAGTTCTAGAATGAAGGTTGGCAGCGCCAAAACTAAATTCTGAATTTGTATTTTTTTTTATCGTTGCACCGTGCATTTTGAAATCTACGCAGTTCACACACCAACGAATGCACTATTTATTAACTTGGTTAAAAGTTTTAAATATACATTAAAATACACAATAATATCGCTCCTACATGTTTCGGTCTTTAATGACCATCGTCAGGGAGCTTTATCTGTACCTAACTAAAGTTATATTTATGTTAAAACACTCGGTGAGATTACGCCATCATATAAATTAGATGATGTGGCAGCATATCGTAGAGCGGCATGTGTATTGTGAGCTGTGCTGAGAACAGCCCACAACACATAATAATAACAATAATAATAATAATAATAACTGTGAGTTACGGTGGCGGAGGTGGGACAATAGTTTCCTTTCCTCTTATCATAAGCAGGTCTCTACCACAATTCCCTTTCGCGGTCAGTAGAAGTTTCCTATTTCTTTCTTAGCCTGGTCAATAAGACAGCGATGACTTGCTAGCCGTAAATGACTTCTGCACATTCCAATTTATTTGGTACTCTCTGTCCTCTTATGTCACAGTATCTGTTTCAAGGTGTTCTCGTAGATGCTCACTTCTCCTTTTGCCCCTCAGTGTGTCTCGGTAACACGGGCCTTAGAAACATCACGTCAGATGCTTCTGTTCTTTTCCTTGCCTTGAAATCTAAGCACCTGCATTTCACTTCCAAACATATGCACTGGCGTCCGAAGCATTTTGTACAGACTTAGTTGTGTTTCTGATCTCAAATTTTTCCGAAAGTGTGGAAATTTTGTAGGAATACAACAATAAACTCTTGTCTTAATTCATTCTTGTAATTGTGTGCGCATTTTCGGAAAATTCTGAAGAGAAAAGTGTATTATACTTGCTTGGTAGGGTCCATTAATCTCTTAATTTTGAACATTGTTTTTCCAGCAAATCACTGGAAGCTAAAGGCTAAATTTGGCAGAATGTCGGGATTTCAGCAGCTTCCTTACCAACTCAGGGAGTGTACTCAACTTGAATATTATTCTGTGACGATGTATAACTTGTGTGTCACGAAAGTGTATAAGGATGCGTATGTCAAGTTTTGTCAAGAGTTGGTTGACAGAATATGCAGCATAATAATTTATATCTTAGACGTATCAGAGTTGATTCCCGTCCGTTATCGCAACAGATTTTTGTCGTGCAACTCTTGTCATGCGAGGAATGTCTTAGAGCAGTATTTTATAATGACCACTTACCCTCTTCCAGTTCGTTATTCACGAATAAGAATAATATGCATTTCCGTATGATGGTAGGGATATTTCATCCACGAGTAACGTTGATGAATGAAATAAACAGAAACACTAGCAAACGAAAGAATATAACCTTTATTACAAATGCAGCAGGTGAACGAATAGAGGTCTTTACTTTCAAGAAGCAAGTTAACTTATCTCCAACACAGATCGCTGCTGCATTCACAATTCTTACAAACTGCGTCGCAGAAACTTTTACATAAGTTATAAACCAAATGCTTATCTCTTGAAATACTAATTAATTTATTAATTACAATTAGGCTCTGTTTAATATTTATAGAAGCAAAACAAACAAATGGTAGACTCTGTACATGTTTTTCTATCTCTCTTTATGAAAAAGCTGTAGTGTTATGTCTTGTTATTTTAAAAAGGAAGGAGAGACGTGCGGGGTTAGCGGGCAGGTTGTGTACCTTCGGACATTAATCAAACATTATCTGCAATAGGCAAAGCATGATAAGAAACTCTCGACTTTTTGGCCATGTATGGCCAAAAAGTCACTTTTATCTGCTACTTTTGTGTGTGACCCATTTTTTAAAAAAAACAACTTCGCAATAGGAGAACCTTTCAGTGACCTTTGTGTAAACGTTACCAAGTCATCATGAAGTGTTTGTAATTAAAAGCCCATACTATTGACTTGAAGCGGGTTTTTGTTTGAAGATGATTACAAAACTTTTCTGCTTGTAGTGTTTGTAAGATACTGCATTAAATGTATGTTCTATTGCGACTTTGTGCAGTGCCTAGTTGCGTGGATAGCGTTGAATAGTGTGTTGTGTTTGTTCATCACCAATATTATGTTAAGGAGTTTAATGAAACCGATTTTATGTATGGCACTGAGAATAAGGGAATCACTTAGAATTTTTCGTTTGTAGTTCATAAGGCTCTCAGAAAATTGTGTGATTGTAAATAAAGGTCTTCCTAGTTCGATTTGCGGGGGGAAAAAGTGAGTGAAGGATGTACTGTTTTATTTTGGTCATTCGGAGCAACTTCCTCTGTCTAATTGAATCAGATAGATATTAAACAGAATGCAAAACGCGGACATTCTAAATAAACAATTCAATTGTGAAACGATAAGGAGGGAGAATGAAAGAGATACGAAATTCTGCAGAACTGTACATAAGATTCAGTAAAAATGCGTGATTTTGTGAGTGAAAGTAAGTCCACAGGGCAATGTCTGGAGACCCTCTCACACACAGAGAAACTCTGGAGTGTTTAAGAACGGTATAGTGAGAGAGAGAGAAAAAAAGGAAACCCGTGAATTAAAAAAGTACAAAAACTTGATAGTGACCTTTGAATCGAACCACGGTCTTTGGAGGTTTTACAAACCCTAGGTTTGTAAAAACTGGGGAAAACGTTGCTTGCCTTGCAGAATTATTACGTATATTTGAGTGGTCTTCGTACAGTCAATGAAAGTGGACAGTTTCGTCAGGTCGGCAGGTAGGGAGGGCTGTTAGAATGGTATCCTGTAGTAGGCCTATTAGCAACTGTCCTTCGTGCCTGGAGGTCGTCTTCCCCGAAAGCCATATTGTGGTGACAGTGGAAACCCTAAAATGAAAAGGGACACACAGGACAAACACTGTCTTAGCCTTGTTAAAATTGCTGGTTGGTTACACGGACGAAGAGAATGACCTGGATGGCGAGGTTTGTTGATTCAGGTAGGCCTTCGGTCAAATTATCTTGTAACAACCATAAATGCAGAACTGCCATTTGTACAGCAGTCATAGATAGGACGAACATCTGGTTTGGTTACATCGTCTTGAGCGGGTTGGGAAATGTGCGGTAGTCTGCAACGACGGTATAAGAACCGTCAGTCACAACTATGTTAATATTATTTTATTGCTACGTGTTTCGCCTTCTGTGGCAGGCAATGCGCACAAAATACGCAAAGAATGGTTGTTTATCTACAATTCATCAGAATTGTACTTTTTCACAGAGCTGAGATCTGAACTTTACAGAAAATAGGCGTTATGTAAGCTGAAACTTGATAAAAGTCAAATGTATATGTTAAAATATAAAGCATTACATTAAAATCGTTGTCCAGAACTTCGAGTGTGAAAAGGAAGTTTTCGGCAATAATGTAAGCCTCTTTCCTAAGACGTGTAGCCATGCAGACTGATAGAAACTTATAACTTCCATGTTTAGGATAAAAAAAAAACTTCCTTCTTCTCTGACGACACAACCAGCAGCTTTCTTCGACACGTTGGTACAACAAGGCCTTACTTCCTAGAAGCCGGTATACTTCATAGTGTTCGCGATCAGAACCTGAAATTTTAGCTGAAAATTCCATCCGTATATATTTGATATACCTGTTTATGATCCCAATTTGCGTCGTCTTTTCACTTTCTCTTAAGTCCTATTATAGCTCAAGGTCATTACTACACTGGTGGAATAATGTCAATGAGATGCTGGTCATACAACCGCGGGAGATACCGTTTTAACATGCTCTGCGCTACGAGGCACAAGGCACAACATAACGTATTCAGCGCCAATTCATAAGCCAAAACCGGCCTGTCCAGATGCTACATACACGTACACATTCTGCGAACTTTACAGACATTTTCAGCCTTCGATTAAAAAAAAAGTAAACAATGAAATAAATCTATTTTTAAAACGCGCGGCCAATTTTTATTTGCTGAAGTGAAAGCGCAGTGACACGAGACGACGGTGGCTGAAGAATACTGCTGGGCTATGACACAGGCTGGGTGGCCATGCTGTAATCAATCAGGATCCAGTGTGTTGGGGTTTGGATTGCAACTGAATTCAGTTTTGTGTGTATGTGTATATATATGATTACAACTAAACTCAGTTGTGTGTGTGTGTGTATATATATATATATATACATACACACACACACACACACACACCTGCTTTACTACTGCGCAAGTCTGGGAGTGTGTGTACACTGCTACCTCCACACGACACACGTAAAGTAAGTCTTCATCTTGCAGACCAAGAAGACTTAGGCGTGAGCGGAGGTGTACTTCACCCATTATGAACCTTGGCACTGAATGGAGGTACGTGGTCAGCTTCACGCCCCGGCTACTTACCTCCATGGATACCCGGGCACCAATTAATTTGGAGATTTGGTGATCCTCAGAGCCGGTGGAATTGTATCTTTTTATATTTGCGCTTTAGGCTTATTGCCTCAAATGTAGAAGCCAATGACGTAGGATTCCACCCTGATTTCTGTGTGGTCCGTGGCCTTACCGGGACTTTTTTTTCATTCGGTGTTGTAAGAAGTGTGGCACGTTTCATAGTAGTTTATTAAGTTTGAAGCTGTTTGGTCTGTTTATGATATATGGATTTACCTTCTGTAAAAGTCCATATACTTAAGAGAAAATACATTACTTTAGGAAAACTGGCTCTTGTTTCCTTAGTAGCAAACAGAAAACCGGAAAACTCTTAACCAATGCTACCAATGTGCCAATGCGCATGTCTTTATGACCTTAGCCTCCAGAGACCTTCACAAATCCAGCTTCTTCGACTCTTCCCAACTCCAAGAAAGCAGCGATCGGTATTACTAATGACCGGAAATCCCACTTAGCCACTACATATATTGGGAAACCGCGGTAGCACAGTGGTTAAAGTGCCGTGTTACAATACGGAAGGTCGCTGGTTCGATCCCAGCTGGTGTCAGTGGATTTTTCATTGACATAAAATCCTTCCGATCGCATTATTGTCCTGGAGTCGACTCAGCCTCTGACAGAAATGAGTACCAGGAGTATTTCCTGGGGGTAAAGGCGGTCGGTGCGTAAGGCTGACAACCTACCACCATCCTGTGCTGTTGTCACGAAATCTGGGAACCTTAACTTCCTGGAACCCTCTGGGCCTATCGAGGCCTGTAATGGGACTGATTTATTTTTTTACCCTACATATTAGTAAGAGGCTCGTCTTGTTATACAGTATATTATAAATAGGGCATATTGATATATGACTCCTACCAGTGCTTGTGAAGCTAGTTCTGTTGTCTTTTCTATACGGGCAATTAAGGCACAGCATTAATCCCACTAGACAGACAGGTCTGAAAACTTGTCGTGTTAAAAATTGCTTTCATTCCTCCTTTGTAACAGTAATACTTACTTGTATATTTGTGTATATATATTTATATAGTAGTTAATAGAACCATTGTTATTTTGTTACGTAGTTGATCTTAAATAACCTGTTAGGACAATCCTTGATAATCTGGTAATCCGTATAGCCTGTGACAAAACCATCCCTACTCCCCGAAGATTAGGTCTTATTACGGCCACGATAGGTGCTCATACTACCGCTCGGCTGGGCACTATTTAGGAAAGTGACTGCGGTGAAGTTAACGTCCCGAGTCACTACAATTTGGTGGCAGTGGTGTGGACAACATCCGTTGTCACTACAATTTTTAACACGACAAGTTTTCAGACCTGTCTGTCTAGTGGGATTAATGCTGTGCCTTAATTGCCCGTATAGAAAAGGCAACAGAACTAGCTTCACAAGCACTGGTAGGAGTCATATATCAATATGTCCTATTTATAATATATAACAGGACGAGTCTCTTATTAATATGTAGGGTAAAAAAATAAATCAGTCCCATTACAGGCCTCGATAGGCCCAGAGGGTTCCAGGAAGTTAAGGTTCCCAGATTTCGTGACAACGGCACAGGATGGTGGTAGGTTGTCAGCCTTACGCACCGACCGCCTTTACCCCCAGGAAATACTCCTGGTACTCATT